>Ga0316195_10000860_pt1 | contig 12999 bp, 10 predicted proteins | sample Phised1_MG_FD_204937 | JGI IMG/M metagenome (GOLD analysis project Ga0316195, IMG submission 204937) | Coastal sediment microbial communities from Maine, United States - Phippsburg sediment 1 | ecosystem: Environmental > Aquatic > Marine > Coastal > Sediment | place: USA: Maine | collected... | reverse complement strand
CGGTCTGCTGGTCGACCTGGGCGTTGATCTGGAAGGCCTCAGGCGAGAACTGGACAAGCTGCCGGTGACCGGCTACCGACTTGAACAGCGTCAGGAAAAGCGCCACGGCATCGCTGGCACACGAATCGAAGTCATCTGCGATGGCGGGCAAAAGTCACGGACCTGGTCCGGGATCGACAGCATGATCGCCGAAAGCGCACTTGCTCCACCGGTGCAAGACACGGCACGCCGCATCTTCCGTTGCCTCGGCGAAGCGGAGGCCCATGTACATCGGGTTGACCTCAATGACGTTCACTTTCATGAGGTCGGCGCCGTCGACGCAATCGTTGATATTGTCGGCAGCGCTATTGGCCTGCACCTGCTCGAAATACAGAGCGTCCTTTGTGCTCCGCTACCGATGTCCAGCGGCATGACCCGGGGCAGCCACGGCAGCATTCCTTTGCCGGCGCCGGCCACCCTGCAGATTCTTTCAGGCCAGCCAATCCGCAACGCAGACAGTCACCGGGAGCTGGTCACACCAACGGGGGCAGCCACTGCTGCGACGATCGCTCAATTCAGCCCCATGCCGGAAATGACCATTGACTGCATCGGCTACGGTGTCGGCGGCTGGGACCTGGATGAGCGGCCCAACCTGTTGCGCGGCATCATTGGCCGCCAGGAACCCGTTTCAGGGTTTGAACATGACCTCGTCACAGTCATCGAAACCCATATAGACGACTCTTCGCCGGAATGGCTGGGTTCCCTGATCGACCGGCTGCTGAGCGACGGGGCCCTGGATGCCGCACTCGCGCCCCTGCAGATGAAAAAGAATCGCCTGGGGACGCGCCTGACTGTGGTCGCCGAGCCGCATGCTGCGGCAGCTCTGGCACGGACAATTTTACTGGAAAGCAGCGCCATAGGCGTACGCATGCATGAGACCCGGCGCGTGAAGCTGAAACGGCAACCGGCAACGGTCCAGACAAGCCTCGGCGACGCTGAAGTGAAGTTGATCTACGAAGCAGATCGGCTGTTGCGAATAACCCCGGAGCATGCCAGCTGCCAGCATCTGGCAAAGGCCAGTGGACAGCCCCTGCCGGACGTTTACCGGGTCATCACGGCAGCGGCAAACCGCCAATTCGGACTGGAGGATTAAGTGCGTAAACTGACCCTTTTCCTGGCCAGCAACGCCGGCCTCGGCTATGCCCCGTTTGCATCCGGCACCTTCGGCACCCTGGCCGGCATTCCGGTCTTCTATCTGACCGGGGCATGGCCATGGTGGCTGTACATGGTCACCATGACCGCCCTGCTCTTCCTGAGCTTCTGGGTCGCCGATGCCGCTGGCCAGATCTACGGCGTTGCCGACGACGGCCGGATTGTCATCGATGAACTGATGGGCTACCTCGTCACCGTTGCTTTTCTGCCTTGGAGCTGGAGCGCAGCGTTGATCGGTTTCTTCTGGTTCCGCTTCTTCGACGTTCTCAAGCCGCCACCTGCAGGGTGGCTTGACAAGAATCTCAAGCATGGCGTCGGCGTCGTACTCGATGATTTTGCAGCAGGCATTTACGGGGCCATTGCCCTGCGCCTGACCTTGTGGACATTCAACCTGGGCTGAGACCGGCAAAGCGCTGTCAATATCAGTCTGAGCGGAAACCGGAACCCGATGAGAATTGCAATCCTTACCATAGGTGACGAGCTGCTCAACGGTGACCTGGCTGACACCAATACCGCCGCCATCGCAGAGCTGTTAATCGGTCATTCACTGCCGGTACATGAGGCTGCCACCGTGGGCGATCGAGTAACAGACATCGCTTCTGCGCTGCAGCGCCTGGCCGCAACGCACGACGCGGTTGTCGTAACCGGCGGGCTTGGCCCGACTGAAGATGACCGGACCGCCAAGGCTGCAGCTACAGCCTTCAACAGGTCTCTCAGCCTGAACGACAAGGCCCTGCTGCAAATCCGGACCCGCTTTCGCATCATGCAGCGCGACATGCCTCCCGCCAACGAGAAGCAGGCCATGCTGCCCGGCAGGAGCTCCGTGATCACCAACCGTCACGGCACGGCCCCCGGTTTCCATCTGCAACATCACGAGACGGATCTTTATTTCCTGCCGGGCGTACCCCGGGAGATGCTGGTGATGCTCGATGAATACATTGTCCCGTCGCTGCTGTGCCGCTTTCCCAACCCGCCCTTGTTGTGCCAGCAGACCATCACAGTTCTGGGCTTGCCTGAACCCGAGATCGAGTCGCGGATCATCAGGGGCCCCTTGCCGGAAGGGATCGAACTGGCATTCAATGTCGACCTCCCGGTGGTCCGGGTCAAACTGCGGGCAAGGGGCAAAGATGCTCCAAAACTGGTTGACCGCGCCGAGGTCGTGGTCAGGAGAGTGCTCGGGGAGCATGTCGTCGGCTTTGGCAACGAGACCCTTGCGGCAACAACGGCCAGGCATCTCATCTCGGCGGGGCTGACTCTGTCACTCGCCGAATCATGCACGGGCGGCTTGATTGCCAAACTGCTCACCGACCAGCCCGGCGCGTCAACCTTTCTCGATCGCAGTCTCGTCACTTATGCCAATTCGGCAAAAATCGATTGTCTGCACGTGCCCGCGGAGATTCTCGAACAGCACGGTGCGGTCAGCGAAGCCTGCGCGATGGCCATGGCCAGGGGGGTGAAAACTGCCTCGTTGACTGACATAGGGCTCGCCGTGACCGGCATCGCCGGGCCGGATGGTGGCACCGACGACAAACCGGTCGGTACGGTCTTCTTGGCCATGGTCAGTCCTTATGGAGAGCGCGTCGAAAGGTTCCATTTCCACGGCAACCGTGAACAGGTTCGCATACGAACCGCCTGTACAGCCCTCGACTGGCTTCGACGTCAGGCCATGCACCGGATTTCCGGTATGGCGCAGGAGAGCTGAGCATGGTTCCCGCCATCCTCGTCATCGCCGGGGCCTTGATCCTCGGTGCCTCGGTTTGGGCCATAGCCTGCCGGAAAAGAGCCAACACCCTGCAAACCAGTCTGGCGAATCTGGAAAAGGAGGCCGCGCAGCGGGAGGTACGTCTCGAATATTTCCGCGACCGGGACCAGCTCTTTTTCCAGGACGCCGGAGAAGCAACCTTCTTGTTTAACCAGGAAAGCGGCGCCCTGCTCGAAGCCAACCAGTTGGCGAGACAGATCCTGGGATACACCCCGTCAGAAGCCATTCTCCTGAACTTCAGAACCCTCTTCTCCCGTGAGCAGCGACAGCGCCTGCTGCGCACTATCAGCAAGACCCTTAAAACAGGACACGCGGAGGTACCCGAAATCAAAATCCGCCGCAAAGATGGTTCTCATTTTGTCGGCGAAGTCAAATTCAAATCCGGCCGCATCGATGATACAAACATCATCTACGGGACCTTTCGCGACACAACTCAAATCACCAACCTGCAGCTCGAACTGCGCCGGCATAATCGCCACCTGACGCTTCTCAACCAGATATCCCACCGGGTTACCGAAGGGCACGACCTGGCCCGGACTCTGGAGATCATCCTCGACGAGGTTGTCAGGAGCTTCTCCATTTCCGGCGGTGGAATTTTTCTTCTGGAACATCGTGGAACAGAGATGAAGTTGGCCCTGCATCACAACATCCCGGACCATGTGGTCGAAGAGCTCGGACGGATTCAGCCCGGCATGGGGCTGGCCGGGAAAGTCGTGGAAACCGGCCGTCCGCGGATGTCGACAAATCTGCGAAAGGACCACCGGCGCATCTCCAGCGCCGTCTTTACCGACAACTGGCGGGCCTTCCTGGCGGTGCCCTTTATAGCCGAGGAGGAGACGCTCGGTGTCCTCTTCGTCTTTGATCGCGGTCACCGGGTTTTCAACAGGGAGGATGTCAGGCTGATTCAGGCAATCGGTCGGCAACTCGGACCGATTCTGAAAAATGCCGAGCTTTTCGATGAACTGAAGTGGCAGCATCGGCTTAATTTTGCCAGTATGCGCGAACTCGAAAGATCCCGTATGGCTCTACGGAACAACCTGGAGAAACTCGAGCAGAACCACCGCGCCCTGCAAAGCCTGAACCAGATGAAAAGCACATTCCTCTCCTTAGCCTCGCATGAGTTGCGCACCCCCCTGACGACCATCATGTCCGGGGCAGAATTCCTCCAGGAATCGGTCGGGGAGAGCCTGGGAGAGAACGAACAACGGGCTATGAATGTCATCACGCGCGGCAGTGAACGGCTGAACCATATTGTCGACAACCTGCTGGAAGCAGCCAGGCTCGAGGCAAAGGTACTCTACATGGCACGGGAGTCCTTCAACCCGCTGTTGCTGATCAGGGAACTGGTTGGCGAATACCAATCCGACTGCGCGAACCGCAACCTGCGCCTTGCGATCCTGGAATTTCCCGAGCTTTCGGTAGTCAGGGGCGACATCCATCACCTGAAGCGCGCCTTTGACAGGCTGCTGGAAAACGCCGTGAAGTTCACCCCTGAAGGGGGCTGGATTCATATCAGCGGGCGCGAAGTCAGCGGGGCGGAGGTTGTCTCCCGCGCTGACAACCTCCAACCGTTCTCGGAGAGTTTCTTCAGTGCCCCCCTAAGAGATAAATACCTGGAGGTTGCAATCAGTGACAGCGGGATCGGGCTTGCCAAGGACGATCAATTGCGAATTTTCGACAAGTTCCACGAAGTCGGCGACATATCCGGCCATTCATCATCCCGTGAAAGTTTCGGCGGCAAGGGGGTCGGCCTCGGGCTGACCCTGGTCAAGGGGATTGTCGAGACCCACGACGGACTGATCTGGGTCGAGAGCGCCGGGACCGACCAGGGCAGCTGTTTTTTGACCCTCTTACCCTTGAGCCCCCCTGAAGAAGGGAAGCATGTCCTCGGTTAGAGCCTTTCTCGGCGTACCTCTCACAGCAGAAGTGCAGGAAACCATCGGCTCGCTGCAGAACAACCTCAAGGCCCGGATTCGTGATATCCGCTGGAGCCGACCGGAGAACCTGCATCTGACCTTGCATTTCTTCGGTGAAATCGAGCAGGAAAACCTTGAACAGATCAGGGTTTCTGTGCTATCCGTTAAGCGCTGTCATCGCCCCTTCCAGGTCGATGTCATCGGCTTGGGGGCCTTCCCCGATCTGCGACGCCCCAGGGTCATCTGGCTTGGCCTGAATCCGCAGGATCAGCTCGGACAACTGTACCGCGATTGTCAGCGGGCTTTGCGCGAAGCTGGTCTTGTCACAGACTCCAGGCCATACTCTCCGCACTTGACGATTGGCAGGGCCAAGCAACGGGCAAACGAGCTGACCGCCCTGGGCGGAGAACTTGAGAACAAACTGATCGGGCATCTCCCGGTCGACAGACTGATTCTGTATGAAAGCCGGCTAAGACCCGGTGGTGCTGAACATATTCCATTATTTACGATAAGGCTTGACTAATGAGACTGACGACGTTCGGGAACGACCATAAATTTCAATGTGGGCATTTGCCCTGCAAGGAGGGAAAGTAATGGCAGAGAGTGATCGCAACAGAGCTATTGAACTGGCCATGGGCCAGATTGAAAAGCAGTTCGGTAAAGGCAGCATCATGCGCCTCGGCGAAGATGCCGTCCTGCCGGATGTCAAATCGATTTCGACCGGTGCCCTGAGCCTGAACATCGCCCTGGGTATAGGCGGTGTGCCGCGCGGCCGGATTGTCGAGATCTACGGCCCCGAATCTTCCGGCAAGACCACCCTCGCCCTGCACATTGCCGCGGAAGCCCAGAAGGTCGGAGGGGTAGCAGCCTTCATCGACGCCGAGCATGCCCTGGACGTGCACTACGCCAAGAACCTCGGCGTCAACACCGACGAGTTGCTGATCTCTCAGCCCGACACCGGTGAGCAGGCCCTTGAAATAGTCGAAGTCCTGGTCCGCAGCGGGGCTGTCGACGTCCTGGTGATCGACTCGGTCGCAGCCCTGGTGCCCAGAGCAGAAATTGAAGGCGAAATGGGTGACTCGCATATGGGTCTGCAGGCCCGCCTGATGTCACAGGCGCTGCGTAAGCTGACCGGGACAATCAGCAAATCGAACTGCTGCGTGATTTTCATCAACCAGATCCGCATGAAGATCGGTGTCATGTTCGGCAACCCCGAAACCACAACCGGTGGCAACGCCCTGAAGTTTTATGCTTCCGTGCGTATGGACATCCGCAGGATTGCTTCTCTCAAACAGGGGCAGGATGCGATCGGCAACCGCACACGGGTCAAGGTTGTCAAGAACAAGGTTGCGCCGCCCTTCAAGGAAGCCGAATTCGACATCATGTACGGCACCGGTATCTCCCGGGTGGGGGATCTGGTCGACCTCGGCGTTGAATGCAACATCGTCGAAAAAAGTGGCTCCTGGTTCTCCTATGGTGAGGAACGTATCGGACAAGGGCGCGAGAATGCCAAGCAGTTCCTGACGGAGCACCCGGAAACAGCCGCTGAAATCGAAACCAGAGTCCTCGAACATTACGGCCTTAAATCCGCAGGCAATCCGTCTGCAGGAGAATAATTCATGGACCTCAATGAAATCCTGTCCATTGGACTGAAATCCGGGGCCTCCGACATTCATCTCAAGGTCGGCTTGCCGCCGATCTATCGCATTGACGGCACCCTCAGGCCCCTGCCGAAAGCGCCGCGGATTTCGCCCGATCAGACCGAGCAGATCACCGAAGAGATCATGAATGATCTGCAGAGGGAACGTTTTGAGAAATCCTGTGAGGTCGATCTGGCCTACGGAGTCCCCGGTTTGGGCCGTTTCCGGGTCAACGCGTTTACCCAACGGGGTTCGGTTTCACTGGTATTTCGCGCCATCCCGTTTGACATCAAAGGTCTCGAAGACCTGCTCCTGCCACCGGTCATCAAGAAGATGGCCATGGCCAACCGCGGCCTGATTCTCGTCACCGGGGCCACAGGTTCCGGCAAATCGACAACGCTTGCAGCAATCGTCGACTACATCAACGCCAACCGCAAATCACATATTGTCACGATCGAGGATCCGATCGAGTTCCTGCACCGCGACAAGAAAAGCATCATCAACCAGCGTGAAGTCGGCTCCGACACAGAAGGATTCCAGCCGGCCCTGAAATCGGCCCTGCGTCAGGACCCCGATGTCATTCTGGTTGGCGAGATGCGTGACCATGAAACCATCGAAACGGCACTGACCGCTGCCGAAACCGGGCATCTGGTCCTTTCAACCCTGCATACGATTGACGCAACGGAAACCGTCAACCGGATCATCTCGGTCTTCCCGCCATACCAGCAGCGGCAGATGCGCATCCAGCTCGCCGCCGTTCTGCGCGGCGTTATTTCCATGCGCCTGGTGCCGAAACTTGATGGCAAGGGTCGCGTCCCGGCGGTCGAAGTCATGGTAGCCTCAGCCCGCGTCCGCCAGATGATTGATGACAAGGACCTGACCAAGCAGTTGCCGGATGCAATCCAGCAAGGCTACGAATCCTACGGCATGCAGACATTCGACCAGTCACTGATGAGCCTGCTCAAACAAAAGCTCATCAGCTTCGAGGAAGCCCTGCGCCAGTGTTCCAACCCGGATGACTTCAAACTCAAGGTCTCCGGTGTCTCGTCAACGTCAGACCTTTCCTGGGATGCCTTCGGCGGCACCGATGACGAAGGTGAGAAATAAGACTGAGCCGAAAAAAAGCCAGGACAATCCCTGGCCGACGGCCCTGCGGATACTGACCCGGCGTGACTACAGTCAGGCCGAGCTACGCAAGCGGCTGACCGACAAGGGCTTTGATCCTGAACGAATAGACACAACCCTGCAGCGTTGCGTCGAATTCGGTTATCTCGACGACGCACGTTACGCTTTGACCCGGGCGGCCAGCCTGATGAACCATGGTCGCGCTGTCGGCCATCGGATTCTGGCAGACCTGAGACAACGCGGTATCAGTGACGAACTTGCCGAGCAGGCACTGGCTGCGGCCCGTGAGGCCTGTGACGAAGACGCCCTTCTGGCAGATCTGCTGGCCAGGAGGTTCCCCGATTTCAGCTACGGCACGGCACCGGCCAGGGAAAAGCGCCGGGTCGTAAATTTTCTCCAACGACGCGGTTTCGCAATCGGCCGCATTATGGACCAAATGACACGGAAAGGTATTGCATCAGACAATGAAGACCGGTAGTGAAATACGTCAACTGTTTCTGAAATATTTTGAAGACCGCGGCCACACGGTTGTCGAGTCTTCTTCACTCGTCCCGCACAACGACCCGACCCTGCTCTTTACCAACGCGGGGATGAACCAGTTCAAGGATTGTTTCCTCGGAGCCGAGAAGCGCGATTACCTCCGAGCAACAACTTCACAGAAATGTGTGCGCGCCGGCGGCAAGCACAACGACCTGGAGAATGTCGGTCGAACTGCCCGGCACCACACCTTCTTCGAAATGCTCGGCAACTTCTCCTTTGGCGATTACTTCAAAAAAGAAGCGATCGCTTATGCCTGGGAGTTCCTGACTGTTAATCTCGGCATTGACAAGACTCGCCTCTACGTCTCGGTCTACACCGATGACGATGAAGCCGCGGATATCTGGCACGAGCAGGAAGGCGTCCCTCGTGAACGCATCTTCCGTTTCGAGGAAGACAACTTCTGGGCCATGGGTGATACCGGTCCCTGCGGGCCCTGTTCGGAAATCTTCTATGACAACGGCGAGGAAATCGGCTGTGACTCACCGGACTGCACGGTCGGCTGCGACTGCGACCGCTACATGGAAATCTGGAACAACGTCTTCATGCAGTTCAACCGCCAGCCGGACGGCGAGCTGATCCCCCTTCCCAAACCCGCAGTCGACACCGGCATGGGCCTGGAGCGGCTGGCCACCGTCATGCAGAAGGTGCAGTCAAACTACGATACCGACCTGCTGCGCGACATCATCGGCTACATCGAAAAGCTCGCCGGAAAGGCCTATGGCGACAACGAGGAAGACGACGTTTCGATGCGCGTCATGGCCGACCACAGCCGTGCCACGGCCTACCTGATCGCCGACGGCGTGCTCCCTTCCAACGAAGGACGAGGCTACGTGTTGCGGCGGATCATGCGCCGGGCGATGCGCCACGCCAAAATGCTCGGTTTTGAAGATCCTGTGCTGTTCAAGACGGCCAGCTTTGTCCTCGGGTTCATGGCCAGCGCCTACCCGACCGAAGCAGAGCGCAAAGGCTTTGTCGCCAAGGTCGTGCAGAACGAAGAAGAACGTTTCATCGCCACCCTTGGCAACGGCCTGCGCATTCTGCAGGACGAAGTCGCCCAACTCAGGAAAGCCGGACAGACCGTGATTCCCGGAAAAACCGTCTTCAAGCTTTATGACACCTACGGTTTTCCGGTCGACCTGACCGCTGACATTGTTGAAAAGGACGGCTACAGCCTTGATGAAGCCGGTTTTGAAATCTGCATGGAAGCCCAACGCAGCAAGGCCCGCGAACATTGGAAGGGCTCCGGTGAAGAAGCCGTTTCGGCGATTTACAAACAACTGGTCGACCAGGGCATCAAGTCAACCTTCAGCGGTTATGAAACAACCGAAGACACCGGCACAGTCCTGTCGTTGATCAAGGATGGCGTGCAGGTCGAAGAAGCACTCTGCGGTGAAACCGTCGAAGTGGTCACCTCCACCACCCCCTGCTACGGAGAGTCGGGCGGCCAGGTCGGCGATACCGGTGAGATCTCCACCCCTGATGCAAGACTGCGCATCATCAACACCAGGAAACCGCTCGAAACTCTACACGTTCATCTCTGCGAAGTCGTCACCGGGGCGATCAAGAGAGGCGCTACAGCAACCATTAAGGTTGATGCAGTGCGCCGGCAAAGGATCGTCCTCAACCACACCGCGACTCACCTTCTGCAAGCCGCCATGCAGAAGATCCTCGGCGACCACATCAAGCAGGCAGGCTCACTGGTCGAACCGGAACGGCTGCGTTTCGACTTCACCCATTTCTCGCCGGTCACCACGGCAGAGATTGTGAAGATCGAAGAGGAAGTCAACGCCCAGATCCGCGTCAACGCGGCAGTTGAATCGCGGGTGATGGCCGCCGACCAGGCCCAGGCGGCCGGTGCCATGGCGCTGTTCGGTGAAAAGTACGGTGATGAAGTTCGTGTTATCAGCGTTGGGGATTACAGCATGGAACTGTGCGGCGGCACTCACGCCAAAGCCGCAGGGGATATCGGCCTGTTCCGCATTCTCTCCGAGGGAGGCATCGCTGCCGGGGTTCGGCGGATTGAAGCTGTCACCGGCGATGGTGCGCTGACCCAGGTTCATCAGCAGGAGCAGACGCTGCGGAGACTGGCCGATCTGGTTAAAAGCGATCCACAGCAGCTGGAAACCCGTCTGGTCAAGATTGTTGAACGCCAGAGAGACATGGAACGAGAACTGGCCAATCTTGAAAGCCGCCTGAAGGCCGGCCAGGCTGACGACATCATGAGCCGTGTCCAGGAGATTGCCGGCGTCAGGCTGCTGGTGGCCGAAGTGGACCCGGCTGACGGTAAGGGCCTCAGGGACATGGCAGACAAGCTACGCGACAAGCTCGGATCGGGGGTCGTTGCCATAGGCTGTCCATTTGAAGGCAAGGTCAACCTGCTCGTCGCCGTCACCAGGGATTTGACGGATAAGCTGCATGCAGGTAAGCTGGTTGGGGTCATGGCTGCAGAAGTCGGTGGCAAGGGCGGAGGCCGTCCGGATCTGGCCCAGGCGGGTGGCAACCAGCCGGAGAAATTATCCGTAGCACTGGAACTCGCGGGCACCCTGGTTCGCAGCGCGTTAGGCGACTGAGCACAAATCGATAAGAGCGTAACTTTTCCACGGGTATACGATGCGACTCGAAGCACGCAAAGAGACACAGCTCCTGCAGGAAGGAGAGAAGCTGACCATCCTCGTCGTCGACGACGAGGAGATTATCCGCGACCTCTGCGCCCGAGCGTTGAAAGACTACCATATCCTCGAAGCGGATAATGGCAGAGAGGCGTTGCGCATTCTCAACGAAAGGCCCGTGGACCTTTTGCTGGTCGACGTCATGATGCCGATCATGAACGGCCTTGACCTCCTGCAACAGGTCAAGGACAAGGACGCCGATCAGCTGGTCATCGTCATGACCGGTTACGCCGACAAAGACATTATCCTGCGTGCCCTCAAGGCCCACGCTGACGACTTCATTCAGAAACCGATCAACCTCCTCCAGCTGAAGACCACCATAGCGCAGGCCCTGGAAAAAAAGTCATTGCGCCGCGAGCTGGTGCAACTCAAACAGCTGGACCGGCTCAAGTCTGACTTCCTCGGCCTGATCTCACACAAGTTACGAACGCCGACAACATCAATCTCGCTGTTCATCCAGAACCTGGCCAGCGGCAATATCTCCCTCGAGGATCCGGGCTTTGCCTCAGCTGTCGAGGCAACCCGCAAGGAGTCAGAGTACCTGGCCTACCTGATCCAGGACCTGCTTTACTACAGCGACATCATCTTGCAGGACAGTGAGAGCAAAACCTCACGTGAGGATCTTAAGGAGATCGTGACCAAGGTCGTTACCGCAAAACGCCAGGGCCTCGAACAGAACAGGCAGGTATTGCACACCAAGCTCGAGGGGGAATGGCCGGTCGTGATTGTTGACCGGCGGCGGATCGAATTCGCCCTCGACGCAATCCTGGACAATGCGATCAAGTTCACGCAGTCGGGTGGCGAGATAACCTTGTTGGGAGAGCTTAGCGACCAGGAAATTTCACTGACTATTTCTGACAACGGCCCGGGGATCGCCCCGCAAGAGACAGGCAAAATTTTCGAAAAATTTTACCAGGTCGACCCGAACAACACCGGGCAGATACGTGGCTTCGGGCTGGGGATGTTCTACGCCAAGCAGTTTGTCAAAGATCATGGCGGCAACATCACCCTCGTCAGCACTCTCGGCCAGGGGACTTCCGTCATAATCCGGCTCCCGCGCCCTTCGATTTCGGCAATGCAATAAACAGCCTGACAGTGTCTCTGATTCACAGCAAATCCGCATTCTCCACCCAACGAAACCGTCCCTGTCTGAGGGGGTATCGAGAATTCGCACTGACAGATCGCTCAAACCGCCAACTTTTGCAGTAAAATTAAGACCTTGACATCTTTACCAGCTGCGGGCATTTTATTTTGCCTGCCCGTACGGTTATGTTATATTTGCAATATTTTTCGCTGAATTACGGGATGTTCGGAAGAGAGGCTATGATGTTCAAGGGGACAACGATTCTCTGCGTACGCTGCGGTACCGAAGTGGCTATGGCCGGTGACGGCCAGGTCAGCCTTGGTAATACGGTCATGAAGCACACCGCCAGAAAGTTGCGTCGCATGTACGACGATCAGGTCATCGCCGGTTTCGCTGGCAGCACGGCGGACGCCTTCACTCTCTTCGAGAAGTTTGATGCCAAACTCCAGGAATACCGCGGCAACCTGCAGAGAGCAGCCGTTGAACTGGCCAAGGACTGGCGTACTGACCGCATCCTCCGCCACCTTGAGGCATTACTTATAGTCGCTGATCGCGAAACGACCCTGGTGCTCTCCGGAGTCGGTGACGTTATTGAACCGGAGCACGGCATTGCGGCAATCGGTTCCGGCGGAGCATTTGCCCAGGCAGCAGCCCGCGCCCTGATTCAGCACACCGAGCTGCCGATGGCCGAGGTTGCCGAACAAGCTCTGAAGATCGCTGCCGAGATCTGTGTCTACACCAACGACCAGATTACTGTGGAGACCCTGACGTGAACAATTTCACCCCGCGGGAAATCGTTTCCGAGCTCGACCGCTTTATCGTCGGCCAGAACAGTGCCAAGCGTGCCGTAGCCGTCGCCTTGCGCAACCGCTGGCGTCGGCAGCAGGTGGACCCGGATTTGCGCGAGGAAATCGCACCGAAAAACATCATCATGATCGGGCCAACGGGAGTCGGCAAAACCGAGATCGCCCGGCGCCTGGCGAAACTGGCCCAGGCCCCTTTCGTCAAGGTCGAAGCCAGCAAATTCACCGAGGTCGGCTACATCGGCCGCGATGTTGAAAGCATGGTACGC
>Ga0316195_10000859_pt1 | contig 13000 bp, 1 predicted proteins | sample Phised1_MG_FD_204937 | JGI IMG/M metagenome (GOLD analysis project Ga0316195, IMG submission 204937) | Coastal sediment microbial communities from Maine, United States - Phippsburg sediment 1 | ecosystem: Environmental > Aquatic > Marine > Coastal > Sediment | place: USA: Maine | collected... | reverse complement strand
CAGTTGTGCACGCAACTCCTCCGGCGCGACCGCCGCCTGCACGTAGGCCACGAGCAAGCGCTCGGCCTCGCCGCCCGAGACAGCCGGACCCGGCATCAGCAGGACGGCACACCGCCGGACACCGGCCATCGCGAGCAATGCGGTCTCGATTTCTGCCGGCTCGATGCGCTGGCCGCGCAGCTTGACCTGGTCGTCGAGACGCCCCGCGAAGACCAGCTGACCGTCCGGCAAATAACGCAAGCGATCGCCGGTACGGTAGATCCGCACGCCCGGTTCATCCGGGTCGTGCATGAAGCGCTGAGCGCTCAGTTCCGGCTGACCTTGATAGCCGACACTGACGTAGCGGCTGCGTATACACAACTCACCGACAATGGCTGCCGGCCGACCCGTTGCATCGATGACGAGCGCATCCGTGTCTGCGACCGGCAAACCCACCGGCAATGCATGCCCCGGTAACCGCGTGTGCCGGTCGGCAAAAAACTGCAGGGCCGTGGTCGATTCCGACGGACCGAGCCCGTTGATCAGCAGCGCATCCGCTGCAAACCTGCGGCTGAACAACTGAAAATCGCGTGCACTCGCCTCTTCACCGCCAAGCACAACAGCCCGCACCGCGCCGAGGTCATGCGAACTACTGTCAGTGCTTTCGAGCAGGTAACGGAAGACGGTCGGCGTCGCGTGCAGCACCGTCAGTCGCTGCCGATGGATTGCCTCGAGCAACTCGTCCGGACCTGCCGCTGCCAGCACGTCGATGATGTGCAGACAGGCACCGTTCAGCAGCGCGCCGAAAATATCCATCACGGCGGCATCGAATCCGTAATTGGCGACCAGTGTCAGTCGATCGCCCGGTGCAAGATGCAGCGCTTCACTGTAGGTGCGCGCATGATGCAGCAGGTTGCGCTGCGTCTGCATAACGCCCTTCGGCACGCCTGTAGACCCCGAGGTAAAAAGAATATAGGCAAGGTCATCCGCGGATCCCCGGTCTGCGGCCTCCGCCGCGTCATCGGCATCTCCACCGGTCGTTTTGTCAAGCGTCATTACCGGGCAAAGGTCCGCGGCAACCGCGTGCGCATCGCCGGCAAAACGCGGGTCGGTCAGCAACAATGCGAGGCCCGCATCGACGGCAATCGCACGATTGCGGGCCACGGGTCCGCGCGCATCCAGCGGCACGTAAGCGCTACCGCCGCGCAGCGCACCCAGCAATCCTGCAAGCATCGGCGCATCATGGCCAAGCATGAGACCGATCCTGCCGCGCGCGCCGGCTGCAGCCTTGTGAAGCTGCCGGGCGACGGCGGCAACACGACGATCCAGTTCGCGATAAGTCCACCGATGCTCGCCGTCGTCAACCGCCGGCCTGTCCGGATAGCAGGCAACGATCTCCGCGAAGCGATCTGCAACCGTGCCGGCCAGCGCCTGAGGAGGCCATGGTGTGAATGCGTGCACCGGAGCCGGCAGGCGCGGCTTGCGTGTGCGCACCAGTTCCTTCAACTGAATCTGCGGGTCGGCAGCAACGGACTGCAACATCCGCAGGTAATCGTCGAGCATCGCACTTACCGTGCGCCCGGCGAAGACATCGCTGTTGTATTCGAAACCGATATGCAGACCATCCATGCGTTCGGCCAGCACCGCGGAAAGATCGAATTTCGCCACGCCCCGGTCAATATCAAAGGAAGCGACTTCGATACCCTCGAGCTGCCAGCCCGATGCCGGTGCGTTGTGCAGGTTAAACAGTACCTGCACGACCGGAGTCCATGCGGTGCTGCGGTCCGGCTGCAACATTTCCAGCAACTTTTCGAACGGGAGATCCTGGTGATCATATGCATCGAGCGTGGTCTGTCGCACACGCGCCAGCAGCTCCGTGAAGGCCGGGTTCGCATCGAGACGGGTGCGCAACACGAGCGTATTCAGGAAACAACCGATCAGCCCCTCGAGCTCCGTACGCTGACGACCCGCAACCGGCGTGCCAACAACGATATCTTCGCTGCCCGCGTGCACGGCCAACAGCGCCTTGAAGGCCGCCAGCAGAACCATGAAGAGCGATGCATCTTCGGCCACACTGAGTGTACGCAAATTATGCAGCAGCTCCGGAGCCAGGATCGCGTTCACCCAGGCGCCGCGATATCTCTGCACCGCCGGGCGCGGAAAATCGAGTGGCAACTCTATCAAGGGCGGAGCATCGGCCAGTTGCGTCCTCCAGTAACCGGATAATCGCTCGAGCTCTTTGCCCGCGAGACCCTGCCGCTGCCAGAGCGCGTAGTCCGCATACTGCACCGGCAACGCGGGCAATTCTGCTGCCCGGCGCTGCAGTGCGCTGTTATAAAAGAAAGCAAGCTCACGAAACAGCACGTTCATGGACCAGCCATCGGCAACGATGTGATGCAACAGCACCAGCAATACGTGGCGCGCATCGGCGGTGCGCAGCAGGTGCACGCGCAACAGCGGCCCGTGGTGCAGATCGAAAGGCTGCGCGATCAACGCAAGCAGACGCGCCTCGACCTGCTCGTGCGTCAGCGCAGTGCAGTCCTCGGCTGCCACCCGCACCTGCACGTTACTGTCGACAATCTGCACCGGATCGCCGGCGAGCAACCCGAAACGCGTGCGCAATATTTCATGACGGCGAAGCAGACCATCGATTGCCGCCTGCAGTGCGCCGGTATCCAGCGCACCCTCGAGCTGCGCCATCCAGGGCAGATGATATGCGGCACCTGACGATTCCAGCTGATCCAGCACCCAGAGCCGTTGCTGAGTCCACGACAGCGGCAGCAACTGAGCGTCACGCGGGCGCGGCGTCAGAGGCAGCGATTCATCCATGCGCCCGCATGCGTCCAGCGCGGCGGCAAAACCGGCGACAGTCGGTGCATCGAACAACTGACGCAACGGCACCGCCGAATGCAACGCATCGCGCACGCGGGCGACCACACGCGTCGCGAGCAACGAATGCCCGCCGAGCGCAAAGAAATTATCGTGCGCACCAATATCGGCCAGACCCAGCACCTCGGCCCAGATAGTGGCGACCGTTTTCTCGGTGGCAGTGCGCGGCGGGACACGCGGCGCATCGGACACAATCGACCATTCGGGTTCCGGTAACGCGCGATAATCCACCTTGCCATTCACAGTCAGCGGCAGCCGGTCGATGCGAATCAGCGCCGCGGGCAGCATGTATTCAGGCAGCAGCGATCGAAGCTGGCTTCGAATCGCATCCTCATCCGCAGCCCCTGCAAACCAGGCAACCAGGCGCGGCTGAGCGGTTGCATCCGCAGGATCGTTCCACGCCTGCACGACACTGCCCTCCACGCCTGCCATCGTATTGAGCACGGCTTCGATTTCACCGGGCTCGATGCGGTAGCCGCGAATCTTGAGCTGCGCATCGACACGACCAAGGTACATGAGACGCCCGTCGGCCCGGTAACGGGCGCGATCGCCGGTGCGATAAAGCCGTGCGTCGGGATCGTTCCGGAACCGATCCCTGAAAAAGCGGCCCGCCGACAGATCGGGTCGATGCCAGTAACCGTCGGCCACGCCGACGCCGCCGATATACAACTCACCCGGTACACCCGCCGGCAACGGCCGCAACTGGCTGTCAAGCACCCAGGCAAACACGTTGGGTACGGGGTTGCCGATCGGCAATTCACCGGCCTTGTCAGCGTCGAGATGCGTAAGCTCACACCAGGTGGCGGCAATGCTCGTTTCCGTGGGGCCATAGGTGTTGAACAGACGGATACCGGCCGCGATTTTTTTCCAGCGGGCAAATGCATCGCGTCGCGCCCGCTCGCCGCCGATCAACACGCTGCGGACGGTCACGGGCCAGCGGTGTCCGTCACGCTCCATCGCAGTACACAATTCGTGCCACCATGCCGTTGGCAAACTGAGCCAGGTGATGCCATGCCGCTCACAGCCGGCGACGAACTCGTCCACCGAGAGATTCATATGCCGCTCACGCAACACCAGCGTGGCGCCACTGACCCATGCGGCAAAGGTCTCTTCAATGGAGATATCGAAACCAAGCGCCGCAAACTGCAGCACCCGGTCTGTCGGCCCCAGCGCGGTCTTCGCGCACAGGTGGTGCAGGTAATTGACGAAACCCCGGTGAGGCAATGCAACGCCCTTGGGTTCACCGCTGGTCCCCGAGGTAAACATAAGGAATGCCGGACTGTCGGGACCGGCAAGCGAGACGGGGTTTACGGCTGCATAATCCGGCGCGGCGAGCGTTTGCTCGTCTAACTTCACGATGCCTAACCCGTCGGCCCACTCTGCGTCGAATCCGGCCGGCACTTCCGGCATCAGCATGAGCCTGGCACCTGCGCTTGCCACCATCGTGCGCAGACGCGCAGCAGGATAATCCGGATCAAGCGGCAGCGCGCACGCACCGGATTTCAGCACGGCCAGAAGCGCTATAAAGGTCTCGCTTTGCCGGCATGCGAGTATCGCAACCGGCTGACCCGGTATCGCCCCGAGAGCCTGCAACCGGTGGGCAAGCCGGTTGGCGCGACGGTTCAGTTCCTCGTACGAGTAGCTTCGGTCCACGTCGCACAACGCTGCGCTATCCGGCTGCTGCCGCACCTGCGCCTCGACCAGCGCCTGCAGCGTCAACGTGTCGGGGTAATCGGCCGCGACACCGCTCCAGGCAGACACGATGCGCCGTTGCTCGGCCGCATCGATGAGTCCGTAATCCGACAACGGCAACCCGGGGTCGGCGACGATTTCGCCAAGCAAGTGCTCGTAATGGCTCGCCAGCCGCTCGATGCTGCTTTCGTCAAACAGGTCGGTATCGTATTCGAACATTGCGTCGAGGCCGTTCTCGGCCTGTCGCACCGATAACGTGAGATCGAAACTCGACGTACGGCTGCTGAACACCACCTCGGGGATAACCTCGAGATTCTTTACCGGCAGACGCCAGCGCCGCTCTTCCTGCAAGTCGAACATCACCTGGAACACGGGCGAATAACTGAGCTCGCGCTGCGGCTGCAGCACCTCAACCAGTTTTTCGAAGGGCAGCTCCTGGTTGGCATGCGCGCCGAGGGCGACCTCGCGAACCTGGCGCAGCAATTGCTCGAAGGTCGGATCGCCGCCAAGGTTAGTGCGCAGTACGACCGTGTTAATGAAGAATCCGATAAGCCCCTCGAGGCCGGTGCGGGGTCGCCCGCCCATGGGCGTGCCGACGGCCAGGTCATCTCTGCTCGTATAACGCTGCAGCAACACATAAAACGCAGTGAGCATTACCATGAACAGTGTGCAGCCGCGGCTGCGCGCAACGTTGCGCAAACCCTCCGCCAGCCCCGCCGGCAAAATACGCAACACGGACGCGCCCCGGTAACGCATCGCTGCCGATCTCGGCCGATCCCATGGCAACTCCAGCAGCGGCGGCAAACCTTCCAGCTGCCTGCGCCAGTACTCCGTTTGCCGTTCCAGCTCCGCGCTGTCGAGCCATTTGCGCTGCCAGACGGCGTAGTCCGCGTATTGGACCGGCAAGTCCGGCAATACTGCCGGCACCCCGCTCACCGCTGCGTCGTAATACGCGGCCAGCTCGCGGAATAACACGCGCATCGATGCGCCGTCGGCCACGATGTGATGAATGACGACCAGCAAAATATGTTCGTCGTCAGCCAGCTGTAACAGCGCTGTCCGCCACAGCGGACCGGCAGCCAGATCGAATGGCGCAGCAGCGATTTGCCCCAGCCGGGCGCGCAGCTGCTCGTCACCGACGCCCGCCAGATTTTCCTGCTGCAGACTGATGCTGAATTGCGCCGCAATATGCTGAAAGGGCTCGCCGTGTTCATCGGGAAACGTGGTGCGTAGAGTCTCGTGACGCGCAGCAAGTTGATTGATCGCGGTTTGCAGCGCTGCGCGATGCAACTCGCCCCGCAGTCGCACCGTCCAGGAAATGTTGTAGGCCGAGCTTGCCGGTTCGAGCTGGTCCAAAAACCACAGTCTTTGTTGTGACCATGACAGCGGCAAACGGCCTTCGCGTGGCACCGGTTCGAGCGCAACATCACTTGCGGCACGCCGCGACCACGATAACAGCTGCAGCAGTTCGGGCTTGCGCTTGACGAGTTCCGTGCGCAGCTCTGCATCGAGCGCACCTTTGGGCGCATCCAGTTCGAGCTCACCGTCGCAGGCCGCGATCCGTATACCCTTGTCACGCAAGCGGGCAAGGAGTTCGAGTGCCGTCATAGCCGCAGCACCTCGCGCTCGCCCTCGCCCTCACCCGCGTCGGCAGCCGGCAACGAATCGGGTCTCGCCCAGCGCATTGCTGAGACGCTGCGCGCCAGACCGGCAACGGTCGGGGTTTCGAACAGCGCCTGCAGCGGCAGCTCTATGGCATATTCATCGCAGATGCGCGCGATCACCTGCACAGCAAGCAGCGAGTGGCCGCGCAAGGCAAAAAAATCATCGTGCACGCCGACCCGCGGCGCACCCAGGGCCGCCTGCCAGATTTCAGCAAGCCGCTGCTCCATGGCGTCACGGGGCGCGACGTAAATGTCGGCCGCGATAGCCGGCTCGTTCAGAACGGGCAACGCGCGGACGTCCACCTTGCCACTCGGCGTCAACGGCAGGCTGTCGAGCACACAGATATCGGCCGGCACGAATGCCCGCGGCAATGCCGCCTGCAAATGGCGACGCAAGCCGGTCGTATCGAGTTCAGGGGCAGCGGCAACGTAAAGCGCAAGCCATGGCTCGCCTTCCGCAGGTTGTTGTAACCGCAGCACACACTGGCGCACACCCGTGTAAGCGCGCGCGCAGCTTTCGACATCGCCTGCCTCGATCCGCAGGCCGCGCAATTTGATCTGCCGGTCCGCACGACCTGCGAGCAGCACATTGCCATCGGCACGGTAGCGCGCGAGATCGCCGGTGCGATAAAGCCGCGCCGCTGCATCGTCAACAAAGGGATCGGGCAAAAAACGCAGCTGCGTCAGCGCCGGGTTGTTGACGTATTCGCGGGCCAGCGCGAGGCCGCCCACAAATAATTCGCCCGTGGCCCCTGGCGGCAGAGGCTCGCCGTTGCCGTCGAGTATGTAAAGCGCGGCATTCGCGACCGGTCTGCCGATCGGCACGGCACTGAATTCGTCGTGCGTTTCCGGCACACGATAGTAGCTCGCATCCCAGGTTTCCGAGGTGCCATAAGTGTTGATGAGTGCAGCGTGCGACCAGACTTTTGCAAAGCGCGCGGCCAGTGAAGGCCTTAACGCTTCGCCGCTGCTGATCACGCTACGCAGTGCACGGGGTGGGCTCGCGCTTTCACCGGCGGTCAGCAGCGCATCGAGCAGCACGGGTACCGTGACCAGGTGCGTGACCTGTTCGCTCTGCAGCCACTGCGCAATCGCAGGCGCATCCCGCTCGATGTGCGGCGGCAAAACGACCAGCCGCGCGCCATGCAGCAGCGGACCGAAGATTTCCCAAACGGCATCGATGAAATTCAGGCTGGTACGCTGCGCGAATACATCGGCTGCTGTGAACCCGAAAGCCTGCCACATCCAGGCACAGCGACTGACCGCGCCGGCATGCGCGGACAACGCACCCTTCGGCCGCCCTGTCGAACCGGAGGTGAAAAGAATAAATGCAGCATCGGCTCCGGAAACGGCGGCAGCGGGATGCGTATCGCTGACCGTGCTCGCCCGCTGCTGCAAATCCGTGCGCTGTAAAACCGGGCATACCGGCGCGAACGCGACGGTTGCATCGCAGACGAGCAGGTCGGGCTGCGCGTCCTCGATCATCAGCGCAAGCCGCGCGGCGGGATAGGCAGGATCCAGCGGTAACCAGCAGGCACCTCGTTGTAATACAGCCAGCAATAACGCCACCGTGTCCGCGCTGCGTTCCACGCCAAGCGCAACGCGCGACCCTCTGCCGATGCCCTGCTCCGCAAGCACAGCGGCATAACGGGCGGCGCGCGCCTGCAACGCGGCATAGCTAAGCGTTTCGGTCCAATCCTGCACGGCAGGACGGGCCGGCGAACGCGCGGCCTGCGCACTAAACAGGCCGTGCAACGTGGTGTCCGACGGCAGCGGCATCCGCGTATCGTTCCAGTCATGCAACATCCGCTGCCGTTGCGCGTGGCTCAGCAGCGGGAGATGCGCGACCTTTGCATCCGGATCGGCGGCCACGGCCTCAAGCATCGCAACGAAGCCCTCCGGCCAGGTGGCAAGCGCGGTGACATCGAACAGGTCGGCACGTATACCGAGGAATGCAGGCAAGTCATTACCGGCGCCGCGGTCCGTGACCGACAACTCCAGGTCCCAGTAACTCGCACGATCCACCGGCAGGACGTCACTGCTGAAAACGATGTCGCCGGCCATGGCGGGCGGCGCGCTGCGGTCCTCGAACATGAACATGACCTGGAACAACGGATGCCTGCCAAAGATGCGCGCAGGCTGCAGTGCTTCGACGATCTGCTCGAAAGGCGCGTTGCTGCGATCGTAGGCGGCCAGTGCGGAAGACCTTTCGGCCCGCAGTAAATCGCGAAACGAACGTGCGCCGACACCAGGATTCCGGAACACGAGATTGTTGACCATGCAGCCCAGCATCCCGGCAGTCGCTTCGTCCCGACGCAGTGTTGCCGGCGAACCAATGAGCAGGTCATCAACATCAAAGCAGCGCTGCAGCCAAGCACGCCAAGCGGCAAGAAACAGCATGAAAACGGTTGCGCCCTCTGCACGGGCGACGTGCCGCAGACGATCGGCCAGCGCCGCGTCGATTACAAATGCTTCGCGCACCTGGCGACCCTGCACGGAGGCATGCCCCGGATCGCCGCTCAGTAACTGGCTGTCATGCCCGGCCAGCTGCGCCTGCCACCATGCCAGTTCGCCTGCATACCGGCCCGCAGCGAGCGCTTGCAACTGCCGTGCGCAAAAATCCGCGTACTGCAGCGCAGGCCGTACGAGTGCGCCTGTATCGTACGCTCGCGCGAGCGCATCGCGAATGAGTTCGACGCAAAGTCCGTCCGCAATGATGTGATGCGCGGTTACCAGCAATGCGAGTTCGCCATCCGGCATTTGGTACAAACGCGAACGCAGGAGCGGCGGGTGCGCCAGGTCAAAGGCCGTACCGATATCGACTGCCGCATCAGCACGCAGACGGGCCGCTGCAACCTGCCCCGATTCTGCACCCAGATCGCACAAAGGGGTGGTGTCGCGCTCGATGCACAGCGCCGCCTGCGCAATGACCTGCCGCGGCTTGGCTGCACCGCCGGTGAAATACGCGCGCAATATGTCATGCGCGCCGAGCACGGCATGCCAGGCGCGGCGCAACCGTTCCGGGTCCGCACCGCCCGTTACCCGGACTACAAACTGTTCATTGGCCGCCGTGCTGTCGGGATAGAGTTGCTGCAATATCCACAGACTCTGCTGCGGCGCTGACAACGGCGCACCCGCAGACGTTGGCGGCGGGTTGTTCAACAAATCATTGGCCGGACGGGCACGAGAGTCGTCGACGGATAAGCCGCCTGACCGGTCAGACGACGCGCGGCCCGCCTTTTCCATGCCTGGTAAATCATCGAAGGCGGCGACGCGACGTTCGACGGCTGCTGCATGATGCTCGCGCAGCCACGCCGCGTAACCGGCGACGGTCGGCGCATCGAACAGCGCCGCGAGAAACACGGCATCGTCGAGGTAACGCTGAACTTCTGTCGTCAACCGAACGGCCAGTATCGAATCGCCGCCGCTGTCAAAAAAATCCTCGTCGCGACCCATCGCATCGCGACCGAGCACGCGGGACCAGAGGGCCGCAATCGCGGCTTCGAACGGATCGCTGTACCCGGTCGCGGCAGATGACGCATCACCCTGCAATGCTGCTGCCTGCGCAGCCAAAGCGCGGCGATCCAGTTTGCCGTTACTGTTTAACGGCAGCGCCGCCAGCCATTCCCAGCGCGATGGCAGCATGTGTGCCGGCAACCGCTCGCGCGCCCACGCGACAATGTCCCGCAGCATCGCATCGCCAAGCGCCGGAATACTATTAGCAGACCGGGCGTCTGCGCTGTCTTGTCCAACGGCGCCCGTCGCACCATCAGCCTGGGCAAGAACGGGGACAGCGATACGCGCACTGTCCTCAGCAGGGAACCCCAGCTCAGCCGCAGGCGCCGCATCGCCATCGACTGCCGCGAGCAGCCGTCGATGTAACTCAGTCTCGCCGCGCGCCGTGCTGAAATGCGGTGAGCGATAACTGTAACGTCGCGCAGCATCGGCCGCCGCACCCGCCACAAACGCCTCAATCGCATAGTCCGGAAAGACCTGCCCCGCCGGTGTCGTGATCTGCCACTGCACCCGCAAGCGATCGCCGGCCTGCACCGCTACGGCCGTATCGGCCATCGGGAACCATACCGGCAGCCATGCCTGCTGATGCTGCAGAAAATCGACAGACTCGTCAGCGTCCGTGCAAATGCGCGTCCACAGCAAGAAGCCGTCGAACAGACCGGCCTTTGCGATCACGAATTCAGCCTGGCCGGACATGTTCAGAGGCAGAGCCGCGCTGAAATCGAGGTCTTCGAATACGGCCGCCTCTGCAAGCAACCCTGACAACGGGAAGTTGCGCACGCACAGTCGCACATCGAACGGTCCGCCGGCCGCTGCGAAAATGCGGTTGGCATAGTCGGCTGCGAGCGGGCCGAACGCGGGCGTCTCGCGCACAGCCGCGGGCAACTGCGCCGGCGCAATCAGGGTTTCACAATGCGAGGGGATGGCAACCGCACCCGGCGCAAACAACCGGCGCGCCGCATTCCAGATCGCGATGATGCCATCCGAGCTGCCGATATTGCCGACGATGCCCTGCGTGCAGACATCAACCGCTTCAGGCAACACAATGGCCTGCATGTCGCCGCGAAGGACCACGATCCGGTCGGCAAGCCCCAGTTGTTCAATCAGCGCATGCGCCGCATCGAAGGCCTCGTCGAGCACTTCGACCGCATACACCCGGCGCGCGCCTGCCGCCGCGCACAGTCTTGCCAGGATCGCATCCTTGCCCGTGCCGATGTCCAGCACGACCTTGTCCTTCACGTGTCGCTCGAATGCACGGCGATAGCTCGCAACGCGGACCTCGTCGGCAGACATGAAATCGTAGAGCAGCGGATCGTACACCTGGTATTCACCCAGCGATGGCCACAGCTCGACTGCGTTGGCCGGATCCGCCGGGCGAGCGTCGGAGATTGCATCTCCGCTTGCGCCCGCTGCGACCAGCCAGGCGACCAGCCGCGGCGCCGCGCCGCTCTCGTCCAGCAACACTGCCACATCTGCAACGCCCGGGTGGGCGCGCAACACCTGCTCGATATCCCTGGGCTCGATGCGATGCCCGCGCAGCTTGAGCTGTTCATCGGTGCGACCGACAAAACAGTAGCTGCCATCGGCATTGCGACGCGCGCGGTCGCCACTGCGGTAACAGCGCTGCATGACGCCGTTGCCCGTGTCGTAATCGATGAAACGCTGCGCAGTGAGTGCGGCATTACCGAGGTAGCCGCGCGCGACCATTGGCCCGGCGATCAGCAACTCGCCTTCCGCCCCTGCCGGCGACGGCCGACCGCTCGCGGGGTCAACCAGGATCAGCTGCGCATCCGGGGTTGGCCAACCGATGTTTCCGGCGTCACCCGTTTGGCCCGGCGTATACGCAAGCACGGCAACCCGCCCGGCGGTTTCGGTGAGCGCGTAAGTGTTCAGGAGTTGCGGGCCCGCGTTACCGTAGCGCGCGAACCAGTGCCGGAGATCGTCTTCACGCACCGCTTCGCCGCTGAATACGATGAGCCGCAGATACTCAAGCGCGGCCGCATCCGGCAGATTGTCGCCCAACAACCACTGGCGGAATGCCGACGGCGTAATGCTGAGCACGGATACTTTTTCGGCCAGCAGCAGCTCGACCCAGGCAACCGGATCGCGACGCTGCGAATAAGGCACCATCACGAGACGGCCGCCGGTGGACAGCGGGCCCCAGAGTTCCCAAACCGAGAAACCGAATGCGAAGGAATGCATGGCAGACCAGCTGTCGGCAGTGCCGAATCCGCAACTGCCCTGCACATTGGCGAACAACCCGGCGATATTGCCGTGCGTAACCATGACCCCGTTCGGTGCGCCGGTGGTACCGGAGGTGTACATCACGTAACACAGGTCATCCCCGTGCAACGCGACGGCCGGATTAACAGTCGCAGCATCCGCGAGCGCGGGCTCACACAGCACGTCATCGACCAGCAGCTGTCGCGCGCCCGCAAACTGCAGCGTGTCGGCAAAGCGCTGGCTGCTGATAATGGACCGCGGTGTTGCCTGCAACACGATCGCCTGCAGCCGTTCACGCGGATACGCCGGATCGAGCGGCACATAGGCCGCGCCGGCTTTCAGCACCCCGATCAGCGCAGCGAGCATTTCAACCGACGGTTCAAGCAGCACGCCGACCCGATCGCCACGCACTACGCCTGCGCGCAGCAATGCATGCGCGATAACATTGGCCTGTTCATTGAGTTGCCGGTAGCTCTGCGTCTGCGACAGGAACGTCAGTGCCGGCGCGTCGGGCGTCAGTGCCGCGAGCGACTCGAAGCGTCGCAGCAGCAAGCCATCCGCGGCCGGATCCATACCCGGCGAACTTTCAGCCGGCGGCAATGCCTGCAAATGCTCCGCGCCGCCGCGCATCAGGTGTAACTCCGGCCACAGTTAAGGTACACGCCGGCCATCACCGCCAACACTCCAGCCCGGTCACCGGCGGATTGCGCAAGTACTCCTCCCAGTAGTCCTCGCCCATCTCGGCGACGCCATCGGGTGACAGCGCCAAAGGCACCCAGCGCACGTTGGCAAAACCGGCTGCATGCAGCGCCGCCTCATAGGTCGCACGACTGTAATAGAAGGCCGAGAAGCGAATCAGTTTGCGGCCGCTCACCATCGCGTAATGAATGGGCGTGCCATCGATGAGCGGCCCGTCCGCCGACTTGTTAAAACCGTAACGTGTGTAACCCGCGTAATCGTGCAAAACCTGATCCGGATTCTCGTTGATCGCAACGAGCCGACCGCCCGGCTGCAACTGCGCCGCGATGCGGGCGCAC
>Ga0316195_10000858_pt1 | contig 13000 bp, 14 predicted proteins | sample Phised1_MG_FD_204937 | JGI IMG/M metagenome (GOLD analysis project Ga0316195, IMG submission 204937) | Coastal sediment microbial communities from Maine, United States - Phippsburg sediment 1 | ecosystem: Environmental > Aquatic > Marine > Coastal > Sediment | place: USA: Maine | collected... | reverse complement strand
ATCTTGTAAGTCATTGATTTGAAGAATAAAAAACTTTCCAAAAAGGTATTGGCGTGGAGTGAAATCAGCAGTTGACGGGCGTTCGGACGGTGCATAGTCTTGCCCCCCTGACCCTAGATGTTGTGTCCGGCACGAGTGTCATTCCGGGAGGTTCCCGGGCACTCCGAGCAGACCGCACGCCGGGGCCGGTCGGGTTTTTGCTGTTTTCGTCGTGCACGATGGCCGCAGCGACCCGGAAGGGGGAAGTATTTCCATTTTTTCTGCAGCCGCCGTGAGCCGGGAGCCGTGTTGCCGCAATGAGCACCGCCGTGAAATTGCATTCATCTGATGCGCGCAGCATCCCGTTCCAGGAAGCGTCACTCGACATCTGGGACAAGAAATACCGCCTGTCCGCCAAGGACGGGACACCGATCGACCGCTCGATGGACGACACATACAAGCGTGTTGCCCGGGCTCTGGCCGACGTCGAAGCCCCCGAGGTTCGCGAGACCTGGAACGAACAGTTCCTGTGGGCGTTGCGCCGTGGCGCGATCCCGGCTGGTCGCGTCACCTCGAACGCCGGTGCGCAGGAGCACAAGCCTGCCACTTCGACCATCAACTGCACCGTGTCGGGCACCATCCGCGACTCGATGGACGACATCCTCGGCAAGGTGCACGAGGCCGGCCTCACGCTGAAGGCCGGCTGCGGCATCGGCTACGAATTCTCGACGCTGCGTCCGCGCGGCGCGTACGTGTCGGGGGCGGGCGCCTATACCTCGGGCCCGCTCTCGTTCATGGATATCTACGACAAGATGTGCTTCACCGTCTCGTCGGCCGGCGGCCGCCGCGGCGCGCAGATGGGCACGTTCGACATCGGCCATCCCGATGCGATGGAATTCATCCGTTCCAAGCGCGAAGCGGGCCGGCTGCGCCAGTTCAACCTGTCGCTGCTGATCACGGACGAGTTCATGCAGGCGGTGCGTGAGGACAAGGACTGGCGCCTTGCCTTTCCCGTCCGTGCAGCCGAGATTGCCGGCGAAGACACCTCCGACCGCAGCAGGTTCCTGTGGCGCGAATGGCCGGAGGCCTCCAACTACGTCCGCAACGACGAGGGCCTGGTGCTGTGCAAGGTCTACAAGACCCTGCCCGCGAAGCGCATGTGGGACGTGATCATGTCCTCCACGTACGACTTCGCGGAACCCGGCTTCGTGCTGATCGACCGCGTCAACGAGATGAACAACAACTGGTGGTGCGAGACGATCCGCGCCACCAATCCCTGCGGCGAACAGCCGCTGCCGCCGTACGGCTCCTGCCTGCTGGGTTCGATCAACCTCACCAACTTCGTGCGCGACCCGTTCACGGACGAAGCGCGCTTCGACTGGGAGGAGTATCGCCAGGTCGTGCGCGTCTTCACGCGCATGCTCGACAACGTGGTCGAGATCAACGGCCTGCCGCTCGAGCAGCAGCGCAACGAGATCGGGCGCAAGCGTCGTCACGGCATGGGCTTCCTCGGCCTGGGCTCGACGATCACGATGCTGCGCATGAAATACGGCTCGCGCGAAGCGGTTGGCTTCACCGAGCGCGTCTCGAAGGAGCTGGCGGTCGCCGGCTGGGAAGCCGGCCTCGCGCTCGCGGAAGAGAAAGGCCCCGCGCCGATCATGACGGAGGAGTTTGTGGTCACGGCGGAGATGCTGCGCAAGCGACCGGAGATGGTTCGCGACGGCATCAAGGCCGGCGACAAGTTGCCGGGCCGAGTCCTGCACGCGCGCTACAGCCGCTACATGCAGCGCGTCGCCGAAGTCGCGCCGGAACTCGTCGACAGGCTGGCGCAGAAGGGTGCGCGCTTCACTCACCACAGCTCGATCGCGCCCACGGGCACGATCTCGCTCTCGCTCGCCAACAACGCGTCGAACGGCATCGAGCCGTCATTCGCGCATCACTATTTCCGCAACGTGATCCGCGAAGGCAAGAAGTCGAAGGAGAAGATCGACGTCTTCTCATTCGAGCTGCTGGCCTACCGCGAGCTGATCAATCCGAACGCGATCCCCGGCGGCACCACGGCGGCCGACAAGCTGCCGGAATACTTCACGACCGCCGACGACATCACGCCGCGCGAGCACGTGGACATCCAGGCGGCGTCGCAGAAGTGGATCGACTCGTCGATCTCGAAGACTGCGAACGTGCCGACGGACTACAACTACGAAGACTTCAAGGACATCTACCTCTACGCGCACGAGCAGGGCCTCAAGGGCTGCACCACCTTCCGCTTCAACCCGGAAGCGTTCCAGGGGGTGCTGGTCAAGGAAGAGGATCTCAAGAACACGACTTACGTGTTCACGCTCGAGGACGGCACCGAGGTCGAGGTCAAGGGCGACGAGCAGCTGGAGTACGACGGCGAGATGCACACCGCCGCCAACCTCTACGACGCCCTGAAAGAAGGCTACTACGGCAAGTTCTGAGGCCAGTTCTGCAGGCCGCCCCGCGTTGCAAAGCGCGGGCGGCCCGCGAGGAGTTCAAGCGATGAGCGCGCACAAGATCGAGAAGAAGATCACGAAGGTCCGGGTGGTGAAGCCCGGCGAGAAGGAAAAGGCGGAGGCCGAGGCCGCGGCGAAGGCGAAAGAGCCGGTCGCCGATGCCCGCAGCCCGAACGTCATCTGGATGCACGAGAAACTCGAGCGTCCCGAAGAGCTGATCGGGTCCACCTACAAGATCAAGACGCCGGTGTCGGATCACGCGATGTACGTGACGATCAACGACATCCTGCTGAACGAAGGCACGGTGCACGAATCGCGGCGGCCGTTCGAGATCTTCATCAACTCCAAGAACCTCGACCACTACCAGTGGATCGTCGCGCTGACACGCATCATCTCGGCGGTGTTCCGCAAGGGCGGTGACGTCACGTTCATGGTCGAAGAGCTGAAGGCCGTGTTCGATCCACGCGGCGGCTACTGGCAGGCCGGCGGCAAGTTCATGCCGTCGATCATCGCCGAGCTCGGCCACGTGATCGAAAAGCACATGCAGAAGATCGGCCTGCTGCGCAAGCCCGAGATGGACGAGCACCGGCTCAAGCTGATCGAGGACAAGCGCCGCGAATACGAGGCGCAGCAGAAGCAGCAGGACGCCTTCGCCAAGGCCGACTACCCGCAGGGCGCGCAGCTGTGCCTCAAGTGCAGCACGGCGGCGGTCGTCATGATGGACGGCTGCATGACCTGCCTGAACTGCGGCGACTCGAAGTGCGGTTGAGCGGCTGAATCACACTGCCGCTCTGCGCCCGACGCGTTAAGCGCGTCGGGCACGGCGAGCGGTTCAAGCGGCGATTTTGCCTGGCCGGTCGACGCCAAGTTTGACGCGCAGGAATTCCATGAACGCACGGCTCTTCGCCGGCAGCCAGCGGATCGGCGTGCCGCCCGGTTGCAGCGGGGCATACGGCATCAACAGCATCAGGCCGAGGTACACGAGAATCATGGCTCCACCCGTGCCGAGCAGCAGCAGCACGGCGATGACCCGCAGCAGCGTCACGTCCAGTTGGAAATAGCGCGCGAGCCCGATACACACGCCGCTGATCACGGCGCCTTCGCTGAACTGCTGCAGTACCCGTGGCGTCGCCTCCCGCGTCGTCTGCGTGCACGCGGTTGCGCCGCCCGACACCTGCACCGAGCCGATTTCCTCGAGCGCGGGCTCGAGTTCCGCCAGCGTCACGACGGTCTGGCCAGGACGCATGCGACGCGTGCACTGGTCGGCCACGGCCTGCTCCAGGTCACCCAGGATCTCCTGAGGATCCGGATCACCCTCCAGCAGGCTCGCCGACTCTGCGAGGTACCGTTCAAGACGTGTATTGGCCGCTTCATCGAACTGAAGCACGCTGCGATTGAGACGTACGGTGATGGCTAGGCGTTGCATGGCTCAGTGTCCGAAGTTCGCGATCGTGCGGTTGATCAGGTTCCAATACTCATCCAACGCCGCGAGCTGTGCCCGGCCGGCGTCCGTGAGCCGGTAGTACTTGCGCGGCGGTCCCGCGTCCGACTCCTGCCACTCATAGTGCACGAGATCCTCGCGTCGCAGCTTGCTGAGCAGGGGATAGAGCGTGCCCTCCTGCGTGCTGAATTCCGTACCAGCGAGCTGGCGCAGGATATCCGGCACGTACACGCTCTTTGCCCCCACGATCTTCAGCACCAGGAATTCGAGGAGACCCTTGCGGATCGGAGCAAGCTTGGATTCAGCGGCCATAGTATTAAAAACAGTACCTTTATAAGGAATGGTACTTGCTTCAGCAATGTCCGTCAATGATTCCGCCCGGCAGGTGAACATTCCGGCCTCAATTCCGGGTGGTCCGTTGGCCTGCGATCCAGGCAATCCCCTGCGGGCCGGGGGCATCGGTCCAAGCTGGCACGCTATTAATGTTGCTAAAAGTAACGTTAAAGCGATCATCTCCTCCGATATCGCTTGGATCATGCGTGAGCGTGCATGGTCGTTCTGAGATGGCGTCACACCCGCCTGTAATCGATTGCTGCATCGCACCATTTTACGCGTAGACTGTCCCGCCAAGCCGGCTCGATCCGCCGCGCGCACGCCCTGGAGAGCACCCCATCCGCGCTAACCAAACATTCGCAATCGCCGTAGCGATCAGCCTGGCTGTCGGCGCCGTCCTGATGTTCATCTCGCTGCATCACGCGGCGACCCACATGCAGGCCACGATGTAGCCCGGCGACTGGTGTCGCACTGGAACCTAGGGCAGCGCCAGTATCGGAGTTTGCGCCGCCCCGGCATCCGGGAATTGTCCTTCCACCCGTCCTCGCAACAGCAACCGCGCCTTTGGCGTCATCACGCGGCCGAGCCCGCCGCACACTTCGCACCAGATCCAGGCCCTGCGGACCTCGACGTACCCGTCCCCGCCGCATCGCATGCAGCGGTGCGAAATACACTTCAGCAACTGGTCCGCCGCCGGTCGATGAACGCCGATCGACTTCAACCCCGTGGCACGCTGATACGCGGACATCCTCTCGATCGTGCTGGGTCCAGATCTCATGGTCGACACACCAGTTTGGCTTGCCTGAGTTCGTCAGCAGCCTGCGTGTCTGCGGGCTCACAGCGTGAGCCTCGTCAGTTGGCCTGGTGCGGATCCAACCGCAGCGTGAGACGTCGCACAGCAAAAACGTGCGGAGCGCTATAAGATTCGCGCCAGATGGACCGAATTCGCAATCGACTCAAGGATTTGCGGCTCGCTCTGGCGCTCGCTGCCATGGCGCCGCTTGGCTTCGTGTACGCGCAGGGCTTCAGCTCCGTATCGAGCGGAACGCCCAGCGCCCCGGTCGCGGCACCTTCAGGTGCCGGCACCGGTCTGGTCCGCGAGCAGGCGCCCGCCGCGGATGCTCCGTCTGGCAGCCTCTCGATCGAGACGCCGGTCTCGGCGACTGCAGTGCCGACCCTCGCGAGCGCAGCGCCTTCGCCCCCGGCCTTTGGCGGCGCCCTGACAGCCGTCGCGCCGGCGATGCCCGCGCAGTCAAGCAATGCGGGCTCCGTGTCGCCGGCCGTCCCGACACCTCCCGCGCCCGTGCCGACCCCCCTTGCGCCGAGCGGTACCGCCAGCAGCGCATTCAGTTCGGGCAGCGGTTCGTTCAGTTCGGTGAGTGGTGGCGCGCCGTCGCTGCCTTCCTCACCGACCGCCGCTGCAGATTTCGGCGCGGGCTCGTCGTCAAGCTTCGAGATGGCCGAGAAAGTCGTCGTGATCAAGCACGAGCGGGTACTTCGCCTGTACCGCCGTGGCCGGGTGATCGCCGAGTACCCGATCAAGCTCGGGCTGAATCCCTACGGCCACAAGCAGCGTGAAGGCGATTTCCGTACGCCCGAGGGCAACTACGAACTCGTCTCCCGCAACCCGAAAAGCGAGTTCTTCCTCTCGATCAAGATTTCGTACCCGAACCGTGAGGACGCGGCGGTCGCGCACGAACGCGGGCATGCGCCAGGCGGGCTGATCATGATCCATGGCCAGCCGAACGAACCGAAGCGGCCCCTGGAGTTCTACGCGACGCGCGACTGGACCGATGGCTGCATCGCAATGAGCAACGCCGACATGGTCGACGTCTGGCTGCGGACGACGCCCGGGATCCCGATCGAAATCCGGAAATGATGATGAAGCGGGCCGAGGTTGCCATTCCAGCCGGCCCGACCGAGGACGACAGTTTCGTCGACGCGCGCGTCACGCCGACCGGCAGCCTCGAGAACCTGTCGCAGATGGAGGTGGACAGGCTGCTCGACAGCTCGCGTGGCGGCCTCTACCCGCTGTATCGCCGCTGCTCACTCGCCGTCCTGAACAGCGGGGGCGAGACCGACGATGCCCGCGCGATCTTCGACCGCTATGCCGATTTCGACATCGACATCGTGCGGCAGGCCTGGGGCATCAAGCTCGAACTGCACAATGCGCCGGCCGCCGCGTTCGTGGACGGTCGCATGATCCGCGGCATCCAGGAGCACCTGTTCGCGGTGCTGCGCGACATCCTCTACATCCACGGCGAGGTCTACGAGCACGGCAGCATCGAACTGCGCGAGACCGCGGGGATCACCAACGCCGTGTACCGCGTGCTGCGCAATGCCGGCCTGCTGCAGCCGCGCGTGCGGCCCGATATCGTCGTGTGCTGGGGCGGACACTCGATCGGCCGCGACGAGTACGACTACACGAAACTCGTGGGCTACGAACTCGGCCTGCGCGGGCTCAACGTCTGCACGGGCTGCGGCCCGGGCGCCATGAAGGGCCCGATGAAAGGCGCGACCATCGGACATGCCAAGCAACGCATCCAGTCCGGCCGCTACATCGGCCTGACCGAGCCGGGCATCGTCGCGGCCGAGCCGCCGAACGCGATCGTGAACCAGCTCGCCATCCTGCCGGACATCGAGAAGCGTCTCGAGGCGTTCGTCCGCATCGGCCACGGCATCGTCGTGTTCCCGGGCGGTGCCGGCACGGCCGAGGAGATCCTGTATCTGGTCGGCATCCTGCTCGACCCGCAGAACGAGCCGCAGCCGTATCCCGTGGTGTTCACCGGGCCGCGGGGCAGCGAGGAATACTGGCACCAGATCGATGCGTTCCTGGTCGGCACGCTCGGCGAGCGCGTGCGCCAGTGCTACCGCATCATCGTAGGTGACCAGGCCGAGGTGTCGCGCGAAATGCTGCGTGGCATGGCCGCCGTGCGCGAATACCGCCGCCGCGCGAGCGACGCCTACAACTTCAACTGGCTGCTGCGCATTCCGCACGAACTGCAGCAGCCGTTCGAGCCCACGCACGCCGCGATGGCCGCGCTCAAGCTGCGTCGTGATTCACCTCCGCACCAGTTGGCGGCTGAATTGCGCCGCGCGTTCTCGGGCATCGTCGCCGGCAACGTCAAGGAAGCCGGGTTGCGGCTGATCGACGAGCATGGGCCGTTCGAGCTGCACGGCGATGCCGAGCTGCTGCGGCCGCTTGACGCGCTGCTCGCGTCGTTCGTGCGGCAGCGCCGCATGAAGATCTCGGGCGAATACCAGCCCTGCTATCGCATCGTCGCCTGATCCCTGCCTCCCTCCGCCGCAGCGGGAGAGGGGGCAGACTGTGACCCAGTACCGGACGCTGGCGGGGCGCTTCGGTACCGTGCGTCCATCATGCCGCCAGTGAAATACCGCAATGTCTGAGCGCAAGCCGGAACTCCCCGTCGGCACGCGCGCGCCGCCGCGCGACAAAGCCGGTCCCCCGGAGCGTCCCTTGACGGCGCGCGAGGCCGGCCCGCGCCGTGGCGCAAACAAGTTTGGTGCCGCCACGGATGGTTGGGATGCCTACAACGACTGGCTGGACCGGGTCCGGCAACCGGCCCCGCCTTCACGGCAGGCCGTGATCAGCAAGTCCCTCTACAGCATCGCGAGCTACAAGAGCTGGGCCGACAAGGCCCGCGGTGCCTTCGACAAGGGCAAGTAGCCTCCCGCACGACCGAGCGGCACGGACCGCGTGGTGCTGCAGGACTTCCAGCCTCGCCGCAACGCCGCCATTTCGATTAGAGTCTGTCCCCCAGCCCGATCACATGGAACGACTGCTCAAGTGGCTCGACGACCTGGACGACCTCACGGACGTCTTCCGTGTGCAGGCACCGTCGGTGATCATCACCGCGCTGCTGGTCATGGCGTTCGTCGCAGGCCTGGGCGCGCTCCTGCTGCTCGGGCCGCTGGATCTGCTCGCTGCACCCTGACGCGGGGACCCCTCCGATGACCGAAAACGACAAGCGCCGACCCGGTGAGGATGAGCTGCGCGCGCGACTGAGCGACGAGCAGTTCCAGGTCACCCAGAACAGGGGTACCGAGCGGGCCTTCACCGGCCGCTACCTGCACAACAAGGACCAGGGCGTGTACACGTGCGTCGTGTGCGATGCCGAGCTGTTCGCATCGGACACGAAGTATGACTCCGGCTCCGGCTGGCCGTCGTTCTGGCTGCCACTCGCGGGCGACCGTGTCGTGGCGCACCGAGACGTCAGCCACGGCATGGTGCGGACCGAGGTCACCTGCGCGAATTGCGGCGCTCACCTCGGCCACGTGTTCGATGATGGCCCGCAACCTACGGGGCTGCGCTACTGCGTCAACTCGGCTGCACTCGAATTCAAGAAGAAGGACTGACCCGCGCGTTAAGAAAGTTAAGGGCGCCGCATTCGACAGCGCGCGCGGGAGCGGGCAAATGGCGACCGCGTCACTTCACCGCGGGATTCAGCGAATACGTGCCGGTAAGCCTGGCTTCGGCCAGCACGTGCCGGGCGATGGCCTCCTTCACCTGCTGACCGGTGAACGCGCCCTCGACCGGGCAGCGCGCGAGGTCGGTCGCATACAGCGTGAAGTGATAGTGATGCAGCAGCGTGTCGTTCCACGGCGGGCAGGGACCGTCGTAGCCGAAGTACTGGCCTGCCATGTCCTTGTCGCCCGCAAACCAGAGCGTGTAGTCGTTAAGTCCCTGGCGTGATCCCGTTGGGCCGCGTGGCTCGCGTTTGCCGCGGGCAGTCACGCCGTCACAGGCGAAACCGGCCGGTATTTCGCTGACCGACGGTGGAATGTCGACCAGCGTCCAGTGCCAGAAATTGGTCCGTGGCAGGTCGGCGGGCACGATGCGACCCTCTTTGTTCACGTCGTCGGCGCGCGTCGGAACGTCGACGTCGACGCACAGCAGGACCAGTGATCTAGCCGTCGAGGGCACGCCGGTCCAGCGCAAGTGCGGGTTGCGGTTGCCGCTCATGCGGACGTGCTGCGCCGGATCGGGCGCGCAGAATGCGAACTCTTCTGGGATCCGCTGGCCGTGTACGAAGTTCGATGACAACAGGTGCACTGCGGGTCACTCCTTGGCTTGCCTGCGTCCGATTCTGCCATGGCCCGGCGGCGGACCGGCAGCCTTCTGGCACACTGCAGCCCGTGATCCAGCGCCGGGAAGCCGCCATTGTCCGCAGGTTCGACCGACACCGCTGAAGCGTTTCGCCCGCCCGTGCCGCAGGCCGTCCAGATTGCCGGTCCAGCCGGGGCCATCGAGGCGCGCGTCGAGGATCCGCTGCCAACCGGGGCGACTCGCCGGGTCATCGGGGTCGTCTGCCACCCGCATCCGCTCTTCGGCGGCACGATGCAGAACAAGGTCGTGCACACCGCTGCCCGGGCCATGCAGGAGGCGGGGGCGGCGACGGTGCGTTTCAATTTCCGTGGCGTGGGTGCCAGCGAAGGCCGGCACGACCGTGGCGTCGGTGAACTCGCGGACGCGCTCGCCGTGATCGACTGGACGCGCCGGCACTTCGACTGCGACGCGCTGTGGCTCGGTGGATTCTCGTTCGGTGCGGCGACCGCTCTGCAGGCGGCGTCACGCGGTGCACGGCCGGAGAAGCTCGTGACGATCGCACCGCCGGTCGGCCGCATCATCACCGAGCCGGTGCCTCGCCCGGACTGTCCCTGGCTGATCGTGCAGGGCGACCGGGACGAGCTCATCGACCTCGAGGCCGTGCGTTCGTGGGCGCGCAGCTTTGCGCCCGAACCTGAGTTGACGGTGATCGCGGGTGCCGAGCACTTCTTCCACGGCAAGCTCGGCGAGCTGCGCTCGGGCATCCTCGCCTTCCTGCGCCAAGCCTGAAAATATCACTGGCCGCGCAACCCAAAAAAACGCCGGAGTGCGTGGGCACTCCGGCGTCATCAGCGCAAGATCGCTGTGGTCAGCTCGAGCTCAGTTCACGAACCCCTTGAGGTTCTTGAGCGGCATCACGCGGACCTTCTTGCTGGCCGGCTTGGCCTTGAAGACCATCTTTTCGCCGGTGAAGGGGTTTACGCCTTCGCGCGCCTTGGTGGCGGGCTTCTTGACGACCTTCATCTTGGCGAGACCCGGAAGCGTGAAGATGCCGTGGCTCTTCAGGCTTTTCTTGATCACGGTGTTGAGCGATTCGAAAACCGAGCTCACCTGCTTCTTCGACAGGCCCGTGTCCTTCGAGACGTGCGCGAGGATGTCGGACTTGGTCGGAGCAGAGCTCTTCTTGGCTGCCATCTTGATGTATCTCCTAGTTGTGCTGCGGGCCGCCGGCCCGTGGTTAGTCTGTCAGCACGCGAAAAATACCATGAAAACTAGGCTTGTTAATACGTCGAAACCGTTTTTTCCCGATTTTTTTAGTACTGCGGCGAATCAGTCGCCGAAGAATTCACGCTTGAACTGCACCGAGCGCCGTCCACCGCCGGTGACCGGCTCGACGTCGATGTTGAACACCAGGATCTCGTCGCCGCTGATGCCGACCTCGCCGATGAAATACACGGCTTGCCCTTCCTGCACGCGCCGCATCGTGAGGCTCTTCAGCTGCCCGTTGAGATTGTGCGCGGTGGCCGACACCGCGCCATCGGCGGGTTTGGCCGCGCCACCCGGCGTCTTGGTGAGCATCGCGACGTTCAGCAGCACTCGGTTCGGGCTGCGTTCGATGCCATAGGCGCGAGCCACTTCCGGCGTGAGCTGGTCCGTCCGGATCGCGTTGTAGTGGACTTCGAGGTCGCCGAAATCCTTCTGTGTGTCTTCCGTCTGGCGCGCGGTCTGCGGTTGCCGGTCGACGTCCGCACCGCAACCCGCTACCAGCAGCAGGCCGGCGGCCGCCAGCAGCACGGTCGCCAGGCGACGGCAATGCGATGAAAAAGAGCTTTGATTCCCGGCGTCTGGAGTGGACATTGCAGGATCCTCCCGAACTTCGCGCGAGGGTGGCACAGGGTACCTGCTCGACACAGTCGAGCACGGCTGACTATAACGCCGGTTTCGTCGTGAGCGTAACCGCGCCGGCAGCATGCCGGCCGTCTTCCGCGAATGACCCGTCAGCCAGCTCGTGCGGCCGACAGGACGCTTTGCAGTGCGGCAGGAACCTGCTCCACGTCGTGCAGTCGCACGCGCTTGTCGCGGCCGGTTTGACCGCTCTCCAGCGACACACGGGACTTCGGCAGTCCGCATGCTGCGGCAATGAAGGCGAGCAACGCCGTATTCGCACGGCCATCGACGGGAGGCGCATTGAGCCGGACCTTGAGACGGTCGCCGAAGCGACCCGCGAATTCCGTGCGCGACGCTCGCGGCTGGACGCGAACGTCGAGCACCCAGTCGGTCCCGTCGCGGCGCAGTGGTTCGGTCACGCCACCCGGCCGGTACGAGCCGCCGCCTCGCTCATCGCAGCAGGATCTGCAGCGCCTGCAGCGCGATCAGGAGGAAGAGCGCCGACAGGTCGAGCCCGCCAAGCGGCGGGACGACGCGCCGAATCGGCGTGAGCAGCGGCTCCACCAGCCTGCCCAGGATCTGCGCGGCCGGACTGTAGGCGGCCCCGGCGAACCAGCTGAGCAACGCATACAGCAGCACGGCGAAGAAATAGAACTGCAGCACCCTGTGCAGCAGGTCGTAGAGCCCGTTCAGCAGGATCGATTCCAGCTGGAAACCACCCCCCGCCACGGCGCGCAGCAGCGCCGTGCCCGCAAACTGCACGATCAGCAGCGCCACCAGCGTCGAAGGATCGACACGCTTGCCGGGCGGCAGGAACTTGCGCAGTGGCAGCACCAGCGGGTTCGTGACCTTCAGGACCGCGTCGCCGAACGGGTTGCGGAAATCGGCGCGCACGAGCGGCATCAGCACACGCAGCAGAAACGCGATCACGAGCAGCGTTAACAGCGCATCGAAAATGAAAAGCAGGGCCTGCATGTAAGGTTCCGGTTTGGGTGGGTATCAGAGCGTGCCGAATTCCTGCGCGAGTTCAGCAGACCGGCGCGCGCCGGCCGCCACGGCCGCTGCAAAAATACCACGCACGCCGGCAGCTTCGAGCACCTCAAGCGCGGCCGCCGTCGTGCCGCCCTTCGACGTCACCTGCGCGCGCAATTCGGTCGGTGACTCGGAGGCTTCGGCCGCCATGCGCCCCGAGCCACGTGCCGTCTCGACCGCGAGTCTGCGCGCCGTCACCGGATCGAGTCCAAGCTGGATGCCCGCTGCCTCGAGGCATTCGATCAACAGGAAGAAATACGCCGGACCGCTGCCGGACACGGCGGTGACGACGTCGAGCTGCGCTTCGTCGGGGACCCAGACCGTCGGGCCGCAGGCGGCCATGATCGTCTCGGCCGCCTGGCGTGAGGCCGCGTCGACTCCGGGCATGGCATACAGCGCCGTGATGCCTGCGCCGATCAGCGCCGGTCGATTCGGCATCGTGCGGATCAGCGGCACGCCCGGGCCCAGCCAGCGCGCGATGTCCAGCAACCGGATGCCGGCGGCCACTGAAATGACCAGCGCGCCGGAGGCTCTCACCTGGCCCGCGATCGAGCCGGCGACCTGCGCCATCTGCTGTGGCTTCACGGCGAGCACCACGGTGCGGGCACCGACGACGGCCGACGGTGCGTCGGCCACCGTCGCGACGCCGTAATCGCGTTCGAGGCGCGAGCGCTGCGCGGCTTCCGGATCGGCCACCACGATCGAGGAGGGCGGCAAGCCGCGCGCGATGAGGCCTCCGATCAGGCCCGTCGCCATGTTGCCGCCACCCACGAAAGCGATCCGGTT
>Ga0316195_10000857_pt1 | contig 13000 bp, 12 predicted proteins | sample Phised1_MG_FD_204937 | JGI IMG/M metagenome (GOLD analysis project Ga0316195, IMG submission 204937) | Coastal sediment microbial communities from Maine, United States - Phippsburg sediment 1 | ecosystem: Environmental > Aquatic > Marine > Coastal > Sediment | place: USA: Maine | collected... | reverse complement strand
GTTGTGCTGATTTATGGCGGTCTCGCTCTGGCCAGCTTCTATCTTGAAGAGCAGACGGCCGGTTTCCTGCGCATCAGCCCGGTTGGCATCTACATGGCCGAGCGTAGCTACCATCGTGAGGACAAACAGATCCGCCTGGCGGGAATGATCCATATCGGCAAGGAGGAGTACTACCAAGACCTTGCCGGTTCACTTTCCACCGAGGCAACGATTATCCTTACTGAAGGGGTCACAGATCGTCAGCACCTGCTGGAAAACAATTTCAACTACAGCAAGCTGGCCGGTGTGATCGGGCTGAGTTCCCAGGACAAGATGCAGATCGACGGTCATCTGGTCGATCTGGACGATCCTGGCCAGATGGCAGTAGGGAGAGAGGGGAAACCGGATATCGCCTGGGCTGATATCGACCTGAGCCGTTTTGACCCGCAGACGGTTGAATTCCTCAACGCGATCGGCCGGACGCTGTTCAGCGGCAAACCGCTGATGGAAGCTCTCGCCGAATACAGTGCCTGGGCGAATGAGCACATGACTCCGGAGCGGGTCGCCGGTGTCATGGCTGACATTATCGACAAACGCAACGAGACGGTGATTGCCCGCGTGTCAAAGTCCCTGCAACATTACGATACGATTATCATTCCCTGGGGGGCGATGCATATGCCGGCTATCGAGGCAGCTATCCTTGAACAGGGGTTTAAACCGGGAGAAAAAAAGCAAAGAATGAGCCTCGATTTCCGAACCCTCCCTTACCGGGAGTTGTGGCAGAAATGGTCTGCTCACGCTGCTACAGTCAGGGCTCCTGCACCATCAACCTGACCTCAATGGAACCCCTCCTCACCAGGGTCTCAGCCCAAGCATCTTCAATATACCAGTGAAAACAAATGGTTTGAATGCCTGTCGCAATTTTGTTCGTTCCGGAACAATTTTCGCTTTGCAGCTCTACATATTGTAGAGTATAGTTGTCAGCCTACAATATGTGGTAGTTTTCTGTTATGTGGGGTCTTACGGCTTTGGGGCGTATTTTTGTGCTCCGTCCGATCAGGGCCCTTTTAGAGGATGCAAAGGGATACGGACTGATGGAAGGAAATGTGATCAAGATAGCGGAAGAGCCGACAGAAATCCCCTGGCAGGAGGCCTCCCGGGATATCTGGGACAGCAAGTACCGGCTCAAGGATGCGACGGGGAAACCGGTCGATGCCGACCTGCAGGCCACCTACGAGCGGGTTGCCAGGGCGCTGGCGGCCGTTGAAACAGACGAAAAGCAACGGCACCACTGGTTCGGGCGGTTTTTGTGGGCACTGGAGAACGGCGCGATTCCTGCCGGACGCATTACCTCTAACGCTGGAGCACTCGAACACAAGCCGGCAACTTCGACCATCAACTGCACGGTCTCGGCCACGGTCGGCGACTCAATGGACGAAATCCTGGCCAAGGTGCACGAAGCCGGCCTGACCCTCAAGGCTGGCTGCGGCATTGGTTATGATTTCTCGACTTTGCGACCGCGCAATGCCTTTGTCAACGGCGCCGGTGCCAATACCTCGGGGCCGTTGTCGTTCATGGACATCTACGACAGCATGTGCCGTACCGTTGCTTCGGCCGGTGGCCGGCGCGGTGCACAGATGGCGACCTTCGACATCTCCCATCCGGACGTGATCGAATTCATCAAGGTCAAGCGGGAAGATGGCCGCCTGCGCCAGTTCAACCTGTCTCTGCTGATTACCGACGAATTCGTCGAAGCGGTCAAGCAGGACGCCGACTGGCCGCTCTGCTTCCCCCTGACCGAAAAGGAGCGGGCGCGGGACGGGCTGGACCTGAAGGATCCGACCCAGATCCTCTGGAAGGACTGGCCGGTCAAGGACGATTACATCCAGAACGAGGTCGGCCAGGTGGCCTGCAGGATTTACCGCACCATCCGCGCCAAGCAGCTGTGGAACGTGATCATGGCTTCCACTTATGACTTTGCCGAGCCTGGCTTCATCCTGATCGACAAGGTCAACGAGATGAACAACAACTGGTTCTGCGAAGAGATTCGCGCGACCAACCCGTGCGGCGAGCAGCCGTTGCCACCTTATGGCTCCTGCTTGCTCGGCTCGATCAACCTGACCCGATTTGTCGAAAATCCTTTTACCGACCGGGCATGTTTTAACTGGGAGCGCTTTCGCGAGGTGGTCGCTGTCTTCACCCGTATGCTCGACAACGTGGTGGAGATCAACGGTTTGCCCCTCGAGCAGCAACGCAGTGAAATCTTCGGCAAGCGCCGCCACGGCATGGGCTACCTCGGTCTCGGCTCGACGATCTCCCTGCTCGGCATGAAATACGGCGATGCTGACTCGATTACTTTCACCGAAGAAGTCACCTTGCAGATGGCCCTGGCCGGGTGGCAGCAGGCTCTTGACCTGGCCCGTGAAAAAGGCCCGGCGCCGGCGCTGGTCGAGGAATATACCATCACTGCGGAGATGCTGCGCAAGCGACCGGAGATGGCTGCTGACGGAATCAAGGCGGGCGACCGTGTCCCTGGCCGCGTCCTGCATTCCCGCTACAGCCGCTACATGCAGCAGCTGGCGCAAAAAGCACCGGAGCTGGTGGCAGAGCTGGCCGAATTCGGCGCACGCTTCACCCATCACAGCTCGATTGCACCGACCGGCACTATCTCGCTGTCGATCGCCAACAACGCCTCCAACGGCATTGAGCCGAGTTTCGCGCACCACTACTCGCGCAACCTGATCCGTCCCGGCAAGAAGAGCAAGGAGAAGATCGACGTTTTCTCCTATGAACTGCTGGCCTACCGGGAACTGGTCAATCCGCAAGCCATGCCGGGCAGCAAGGACCCGAACAGGCAGCTGCCTGACAACTTCATTACCTCGGATGACATCAAGCCGAAGCAGCATGTGGATATCCAGGCCGCGGCCCAGAAATGGATCGATTCGTCGATCTCCAAGACCGCCAACGTGCCGAGTGATTTCCCCTATGCCGACTTTCAGGACATCTACCTTTATGCTTACGAGCAGGGTTTAAAGGGCTGTACGACGTTCCGCTACAACCCGGAGGCTTTCCAGGGGGTCCTGGTCCAGGAGAAGGACCTGGCAGAGACGCTCTATCGCTTTACCCTGGATGACGGTACCGTGGTCGAATACCGCGGCAACCAGGAAGTGCAATACGACAACGAGACCCACACTGCGGCCAACCTGTTCGACGCCCTCAAGGAGGGCTATTACGGCAAGTTGTAACAAGGACTGAGACAATGACCAACACCATTGACAGGAAGATCGTTTCCTACGAGGTCATCAACCTCAAGGAACAGAGAGATAAAGCGGCGCTGGAAGAGCAAAACAAGATCGAGGACATGCATGAGAATGTCGAACGGCCGGAAATGCTGGTCGGCGCCACCTACAAGATCAAGACCCCGCAGAGCGAGCATGCGCTGTACGTCACCATCAACGATATGGTGCTCAATTACGCCACGGAAAACGAGATCCGCCGGCCTTTCGAGATCTTTATCAACTCGAAGAACCTGGACCACTTCCAGTGGGTCGTGGCGCTGACCCGGGTGATGTCGGCAGTGTTTCGCAAGGGCGGCGATGTCACCTTCCTGGTCAATGAGATGAAGGCGGTCTTCGATCCTCAGGGTGGTTACTTCAAGTCTGGCGGCGGGGGCTTCATGCCGTCGATCGTCGCGGAGATCGGCTACGTCCTGGAAAGACACATGAAGATGATCGGTCTGCTCGAGGATAAGCAGATGCCTGAAGCCCACGTCGAAATGCTGCAGGCCAAGCGTGCCGAGTACGCCATCCTTAAAGGACAGCCGCAGCCGGGAGAAGAGGCTGCCTTCCCCGCAGACGCCAAGATGTGCGGCAAGTGCTTCAACAAGGCTGTTATCATCATGGATGGCTGCCTGACCTGTTTGAACTGTGGCGACTCCAAGTGCGGCTGACGCAGGAGTGCTTGTAGCTGTATGAGGAGAAGATGATGTCTAGCACTCATTGGGACAGTCGCTGGATGGCCCTGGCCCAACTTGTTGCAACCTGGAGCAAGGATCGCGGCAGAAAGGTTGGCGCGGTCATCGTCGGTCCTGACAACGAAGTCCGCTCAACCGGCTTCAATGGCATCCCCCGTGGAGTGAACGATGATGTCGAGGAGCGCCACGATGCAGCCTCGGGCGAGAAGTACCTTTGGGTTTCGCACGCAGAGCGCAACGCAATCTACAACGCTGCCCTGCTGGGGGTGTCAACCAAAGGCTGCACGATCTATGTGCCCTGGTATCCCTGTATCGAGTGCGCCAAGGCAATCGTTCAGGCGGGCATCGGCAGGATCGTCTGTTTCGAACCCGACCTGACAGATAGCAACTGGGGCAAAGACTTTGAAAAATCGCTGATTATTCTTGGTGAAGGCAATGTCGTCACCAAGCTTGTTGAACAGAAAAATTACCTGCAGGCGACAATCGACAGGGAAATCCTGGTCGGCAACGTACCGGTCGGTCCGATCGGCTGACGACAAAGCTCCGGCAGGGCAACACTCAGGCGCTTACCTTCCGGCATGGCGCTCGGCAAAAGTTTTGAAACGCTTCAGTCTGAAATAAGTCTCCCGTTCCCGTTCGGCCAGGTATTGGCCCATGGCATGGATGTTCTTCTGCAGTTCAGGCGCGATCCGCTCTTCGAGAATCCGGATTCGCCGTGTCAGACGCACCAACTCTTCGGCCAGGCGCCGGAACTTCCCTTCAAAGTTGGCCAGTGACAGCATCTCCTCAACGATCCCCTCGAACTCCTCGATCGCCTCGTCCAGCCAGGGTGAGCTGCCGAGCATGTCGTAAGGCCGCTCTTCGAAGTCGCGGGCGACTGTTTCATGCATGGTCAGGTCGCGAAAGCGCAGGCCGAGCAGATTGCCTTCAGTGACTTCGACGGCGATCTCGCGCCGACTGGCAGCGGCCAGGGCAACGACGGCTGGAGGGCCTTCACGGGCCTTGCTGACGTGCAGGGCGTCGATGGCTCGCGCGTAGGCCAGGCTGAGTTCCTCCCGTGACTTTATCAACGGTTGGGTGATCTTGAGAAACTCCTTGATCAGGGCCTGGCGACGTCCCTTGAGGATGGTCGTGCAGTTGTCGACGGCACGCAGACGATCTTTCAATTGAAGCAGGTTGGTCCGGGTCGGCTGGATCATCGTTTCACCTCCCGGAACTCGTCAAGCAGTCGTTGCGCTGTATCCAGGGTGTCGCCTATGGTCCGGCGCAGCTTACCCTGATGGACGAAATCCGTTTCGAAACGGTCGGCAAAATCGAGCAGCAATCGATCTTCGGCCAGCATGCCGTCGCGTCCGACCACGGCTTCGAGGCGGCGCAGGTCACAGCCCTTGGCGTAGGTGCGGTACAGATGGTTGGCCAGGTCGCGGTGATCCTTGCGGGTCTGTCCCTTGCCGATGCCATGCTGCATCAGGCGCGACAGGCTTGGCAGCACGTCCACCGGCGGGTAGATGCCCTTCTGGTGGAGCTCTCGTGACAGAACGATCTGGCCCTCGGTGATGTAGCCGGTCAGGTCGGGTATCGGGTGGGTGATATCGTCTTCCGGCATGGTCACGGTTGGCAGCAGGGTGACCGAGCCCTTGCGGTTGTGGATGCGTCCGGCACGTTCGTAAAGGGAAGCCAGATCCGAGTACATGTGGCCGGGATAACCACGCCGGCCTGGGAGTTCCTCGCGGGCGGTGGAAATTTCGCGCAAGGCATCGCAGTAGTTGGTCATGTCGGTGATGATCACCAGCACGTCCATCTCCTGGCGGAAGGCCAGGTCCTCGGCAACCGTCAGCGCCAGGCGGGGAGCCAGCAGACGCTCGACCACCGGGTCGTCGGCGAGGTTGATGAAGGAGACAAAGCGGCTCTGCATGTGCTCGAGAGTCTGCTCGTAGAACTGGTACTCGAAATGGGTCAGGCCGAGGGCAACGAAAACCAGGACAAAGTTGCCACCATCAGTCAGGCGGGCCTGGCGCAGGATCTGATCGGTCATCTCCCTGGCGGGCAGGCCGGAGCAGGAGAAGATCGGCAGCTTCTGTCCCTTGACCAGGGTATTCAGGCCGTCGATGGTTGAAAAGCCGGTTTCGATGAACTCGACCGGATGGGCACGCGCTACCGGGTTGATCGGTGCGCCGAGCACTGGCATGCGAAATTCCGGGATAAACATCGGCAGACCATCCCGTGGTCTGTATGAGCCATCGAAGACCCGTCCGAGGACGCCGGCGCCGAGCGGGACGCGCATCACCGCATCGGTGAAGCTGACCGTGGTGTTGCACGTGTCCAGCCCCTGGGTCCCGCCGAACACCTGGATCAACACCTGCTCACCGGAAATTTTCAGGACTTCGCCGCTCAGATTGCGGCCGTCCGGTGTCTCGATGCGCACCAGCTCGCCGAGACGGGCGGCAAAGACCCGATCGAGGAACAACAGCGGTCCGCGGATCGCGCTGACCGAACTGTATTGATGTTCAGCCAGACGCATTACTCTCCTCCATGAGCAGGTCATCAAGCAGGGCCCCTTCCTTGAGGCCTGTATTGATTCGCTCGTGTTCGGCAATCAGTGTGGTGATCTGTTCGAGGGTGCTTTGCGGCGTCGCGTAAGCATCGTCGGTGAAGCTGTTCTGACAGAGAAAATCAAGCCGGATCTTTTCCGCGGTCCGCATCAGCAGGCGGTCCGCATCCTGCAGCCCTTCCATGCCGACCACTTCCGCCACCTCGCGCAGGGCCTCTTCACGCTGCAGAATGTCACGACAACGACTTTGCAGCCTGGCCCACTCGCCGTGCTGCTCGGTGAAATGCGCCATGGCAGTGTCGCTGTACAGGGAGTAGCTATGGGTCCAGTTGATCGCCGGGAAATGCCTGCGATGGGCAAGCTGCGTGTCGAGCATGTAAAGAGCTCCGGCGACCCGCAGGCAGGCCTGGGTGACCGGTTCGGCAAAATCCGCACCGGGCGGCGATACGGCGAGAATCATGCTCAATGAGCCCGTGACGCCGGAGATGGTTTGCACCACTCCGGCGCGCTCAATGAATCCGGAAAGCCTGGAACCAATATAGGTCGGATAGCCATCCTCACCGGGCATCTCCTCCAACGCCGCGGAAATCTCGCGCAAGGCTTCGGCCCAGCGTGACAGGCTGTCGGCAAGGAACAGCACGTCGAGACCCATGTCGCGATAGTATTCGGCCATGGTTACCGCGGTAAAGATCGATGACTCACGGGCTGCGACCGGCATGTTCGAGGTGTTGGCGACGATGATGGTCCGCTCCATCAGCGGCCGGTCGCTGCGCGGGTCCTGCAGCTCGTTGAATTCGTCGAGCAGTCCGGCCATCTCGTTGCCGCGCTCGCCGCAGCCGACATAGACGACCACGTCAACATCGGCGAACTTGGCGATCGTCTGTTCCAGCACCGTCTTGCCGGTGCCGAATCCGCCCGGGACGATGGAGACCCCGCCCTTGAGCATCGGAAAGAGAAAGTCGAGGCAGCGCTGACCTGTGACCAGCGGCGTAACCGGTGGAAGCTTGCGTCGGATCGGCCGGGCCTTGCGTACCGGCCAACTGTGCCAGCCGAGCAGTGGCTGGCCGTCTTCGAAGTGCGCAGCCGGGTGCTCCAGCTGCAGCTTCCCGGTATTCAGTCGAGCCAACGTGCCGTCCCTCGGAGACAAAAGCAGATGGTCGATATGTCCCTCGCGGACCTTGCCGAAGGGCTCGCCGGTTTTCAGGGTGGCGCCGGCCGTGCATTCCGAGCTGAAATCCCAGCTCCGGCTGCAGTCGAGTGGAAAAGGGTCCTGCCCGCTGGAGATGAAATCACCGCTGTCTTCCTGCAGCGTGTACAGGGGGCGTTGCAGGCCGTCGAACACGCCGCCGAGCAGTCCCGGGCCAAGGCGTACCGTCAAGGGCCCCTGCGCGGTCGTGACCGGCTCGCCAATGCCGAGGCCACGGTTGTCCTCGAAGACCTGGACCGTGGCGATCCGGCCTTCGAGACGGACCACTTCACCGGTCAGTCGGCTGATGCCGACAAACACCCGGTCACCGATTTTCAGATCGGGCAAGTCGACGCATACCGTGGCGCCGCTGATGTGGGTGACCATGCCGTTCATTGCTGCAACCTCACATGATAGCCGAGAACTCTTTGTACCAGGCGCTGCAATTCGTCGACCGGCGGGGCGAGCCGGCCAGCCGGCGCCGGCAGGGTGACCAGAACTCCCGGCCAGCGCTCGGTCAACTCGCGCAGGCGGACCGGGTCAATTTTTTCCAGTAGCCGGTTGTCTACAGCAATCACGCCTATCTCGGGGTCTGCAAAGGCCCGCTTAATTTTATCCAGGGCCTGATCCTGGTTCAGAGTCTGCTGGTGAACACCGGTCAGGGCAAAACCGGGGGCGCTGTCTTCGGGAGTCAGAAACAGGATCTCCTTCATAGCAGCAACACCTCCTCAAGCAACTCTTGCCGGTCATCGGCCAGGATGTTTCGCAGTAACCGGTTATGTGCTGCAAGCTGGGTCTTCCAGAGGTATTCGATCACCACGGCCAGCCCGAGCGGGTCGCGCCCGGCCTCTCGCAAGAGACGCGTCAAGCCGTTGATCAGGCCCTGTTCCAGGTTGACGGCTTCCAGATTGCGGGTCGGCAACCCTCCCATCTTTCTGACCAGTGAGGCCAGACGATCTTCGTCACGGGTCGCCCAGATCCGGATCAGTCGCTCAACGGAGATCGAACCTTTGGCTGTCAGATGAGGTGCCTGGTTGACCTGCCAGCGCCAGTATTTCTTGATGACCAGGCAATTGCGCATATCGACCAGGTAACTTAAAGTCCTGCTGACAATACCCTTGCCAGAACGGTTCAGGCCGTGTTGCAGGATACCGCTGGCAAGTTGTTGCTCTACACCGCCGGGACCGTGGCTGCGCCAGGTTATGGTCAGTCCGTCGACAAACGGATAATCTTCAACGAGGGCTGATTCGAGTCGGACGATGGTGGCCTCGGCGTCCGGTGCCATGATCAACTTCTGCAGTGGTTTGGCGAGCAGTGCATCCTGACGCAGAGAGACAGGGGGCTCCTGTTCGGCCAGGAGATAGCGTAGGGCCAGCACCAGGTTGCGCATGGCCAGCAGGTCAAGGAACGGGCCAAGCCGCTTGCGCAATTGTCTGTTGAGCCGCCGGTAGACCCATGCGATGACCTCTCCCGGAGGCGCTTCGGTCGTCCTGTCGGAGGCAAGGTCAATTGCCGCCCGCCGACAGCGAAGACGTGCCAGCAGTGCGTCTGTCGGCAGTTCAGCCGGTTGTGTCGTTGCAAGCAGTTGCATTACTGTCCACCTGTTCGCGAAGATCCCTCATCAGATTTGGTAGCAGGTCTGGCCAAGCCTGCATAAGTCGACAGGACAGGGAGTTGTCGATGCGGATCGTGCCCTCGGCCTCGACCGCAATCAGTCCTCCATTGATGTCCTCATCACAGTCAATGACTGCTGTCGGGAACGTCCTCCGGGCGATCTTCAGGTCCTCCGGATTGACTTTGACGTTTGTCCATTGATATGCCGGCAGCTCGTGGTACAGGTCCTGCCAGAGTTCCTCGCGGGAATCTCCGATCATTTCAGCCAGAACCCTGTCTGCCATCTCCAGTAGACGCACTTCCATGGCGGCCTCAGCACGCAGCCTGTCTGCCGTGGCTTTTACCCGGGCCTCGAACATCAGGGTGTTGCGCAGGGTTGCTGTTTCTGCCTGCAGCGCACGCGCGGTCTCGTCACGCAGATTCTCTAATTCCGCTTCGATCTCCATGCGGCGTTGTTCGACAGCTGTTTCGGCTTGCTCCCAGAATTCACGAGCCCGGGCCTCTCCTTCATGCCGCAGGGCTGTTTTCAGCTCTGATTCACCCATGATCTACAACATCAGGAGGATCATTGCGGCAACCACGAAACCAAGGATCACCATGGTTTCAGGAATGGCGACCAGGATGATGATTACGCCGGTCAGTTCCGGTTTTTCAGCCAGAGTGCCGGCTCCTGCCGCACCGATCCGCGACTGGGCCCAGGCCGTGGCCAGGGCCGGAATACCTACGGCGAGTGCGGCGGCAAATGCGATCCAGACTTTTTCCATGTGCACCTCCTTGTTCAGTGTCGCCTGTTCAGGGGTGACGTTTCTGCCAGGGCTCGAAGCGACGCCCACCCAGGTCGAGAAACTTGCTGAAGAACTCCACGTAATGCAGACGTAATGAATGAACCGTGGGGGAGAAAACCCCCAGCAGCAGGTTGAATGCGTGTAAGGTCCCGCCAACCAGGATGCCGACCATGATATCGCCGGTCATACCTCCAAGCCGGTTGGCGACCATGGCGAGCAGAATCGAGCTGAAGCCGATTGCCATGATCCGGACGTAGGAAATAATGTTGCCCAGGGTTTTCAGAAGTTCAAGCGGCGCCAGAAGGCCTTCAGCGGCGATCAGGATCGGCATCAGGATGCCTACGCCGATCAGCAGAGGCCCGGTGGACAGCCAGGATTGCGGGTAGAACCAACCGACCAATGCCAAAACCATTAGAATCACCGCAACCAGCATGGCCAGCTTGACCAGTGCCTTGCGCGGCTGATGGCGTCGTAACTCCGATAGTGCACCAAGGGTTATGCCGAGCAGAATGTGTACGACGCCGACTGTCAGCGAAAAGACGATCATCGGCACCATGTCCTTGCCACGATCGAACCAGACCGGGTGCAAGCCCAGCCAGGTTTCACCGAGATCGCCGAACAATTCACCGTAAAGGACTCCGAAAACCATTGTGTAAAGTGCCGCGATCCCCAGCACTTTGCCGAAATCACTGGTCAGTGTATGTGCAGGAAAATGTCTGGCCAGGAAGAATGCCAGCAGCATCAGGATGGCGCCGTAGCCGATGTCGCCGAGGATCATGCCGAACAGAACAGGGAAAAACAGGCCGATCAGTGGGGTCGGGTCGTAGGATGAATATTTTGGCAGGGGTAGCAAGCGCGACAGGATTTCAAACGGCGCAAAATAGCCAAGATTGCGTAACATTACCGGTACTTGATCGAGGTCCTCGTCGAGGATTGCCAGCTGCTCAAGGACAACCCGGCCGGAAAAAGTGCGATTCAGTTTATCGTGCAACCTATCGACTTCATCATTGGCCATCCAGCCCTGAATGATGAAGCAGAGCCGGGTGGTGTAGGCTGTCGCTGTCGCACGGTAAAGGGTCAGCCGTTCTTCGAGCCAGACCAGGGCGCGACGGTAAATCGGCCGCCAGCGACGGGACATGTCAATCAGGCGGCTCTCGAGCTGGTTGCATTGGCTCAGCTGCGTCTTCAACTGGTCATGCAGAGCCGTGATGCGCTGTGGCAGGGGTAGACCGACGAGCTCTTCAGGAAGGGAAAGCTCCGGCACCTTTTCAGCAGTCAAAGCCTGGCGCAGGAGGTCAGCCGACCCCCTGTCGGTCGCAATCAGTCCGATCAGGGTCCCGTCCGTGGTCGTCGTGCTGCTGATATAACACCTCCCCTGGGTGCGCTCCTGCAGCAGACTGTCCAGATTATGCAGTTGGTGGGAATCGCGAATCGTCACACCGAAAAGCTCCAGATTGGAGTTTTTCGGCAGATTCTCGAGCAGAGGTTCGAGGGCTTCCCAGAAGCTCAGGTCATGCTGGAGGTCTTCAACATTCCTGCGGCATTCATTAAGACTCCTGACCTGGTCCCGGGCCGTGGCAAGGTGCTGATCGACGAGTTCATCGAGCAGCGACATGACTGGTAATGGCTGTAATGCCGAGATACCGTTGTTGGTTTCGGGGAGGAGTTCCAGGAGATTGGTGATGCGCTCCTGCAGGTTCTGGAAAAAACTGCGCTCTCGTAGTTCATCCTCATTGAGGACCAGGGTCTGCAGTTGCTCATCCTCTGCCAGCACGACCCGCTCAATGAGTTGCGGGTCCGGCTGAAAAATACCCCGGTTATGCAGAAGATCAAGGGTGTTGAGGAGATCCTGCTTGGGACCGACGATTTCAACTTTGGCCATGCGGATGATCATGATCACCCCCCGGCAGTACTGCTGCCAGATGCCGCTTCAAGACCTCTTCTAAGGTGCTAGCGTCCAAATTTTCCAGACGTTGGCACCAATCTTTTGCCGCAGTTTCAAGGTCTTCTCCTTCGTGGAGCAACTCCGCTTTTTTCTTTATCAGGGCCTGTTTGCGCTGATCCTCTGTTGCAGCTCGTGCTTCAACCAGAGAGTTCTCGAGGTTTGTCAATTCACGCTCTTGCCACTGCGCGGCACGAACCTGCTCCTCGACCACGTTGGCTTGAATCTGTTTTTCCAGATGAATGATGTTTTCCAGTAACCCGTCTGTCATAGCTAACCATTTATTGTTTTTAATAAAATCAGTATATCAGAGTGATTGGGCTTTGCACTTTTTGTGCAGAGGGTCGATGTGACCGGTTCTCGCTCGAAGTACGTGACCTCGCTTGAAAAATATGCTAGATTACGACAATTAATTCTGGATAATTAGAGTTCGGACTTCAATCGATATCTGGGGACCGTATTGTCTGCTGACGCCCATCTATTGAAAACACTGGAACGGCGCAACCGTGAGCTTGAAGTTCTCATCGAGATCGGCAAGGCTCTGACGTCGACTGTCGATCTGAAGGATATCCTGGCCGTGATTATGAATCACGTCAGCCAGCTGCTCAACACACAGGCCTGGTCGCTGATGCTACGGGATGGGGAGACCGGCGACCTGACCTTTGAAATTGCGGTCTCTCCGGCTCCGGAGAAACTCAAGGGAATGAAGATTGCCGCCGGTCAGGGCATCGCCGGCTGGGTCGCCGAGCATGGTGAACCACTGGTGATTGCGGATGTCAGTGAAGATGAACGCTTTTCCGATCAGTTTGACAGGGCCTCCTCTTTTATCACCCAGTCGGTTCTCTGTGTACCGGTACGCAGCAAGGACCGCATTCTCGGCGTCATAGAACTGGTAAACGGCCCGAATGAAAGGATTTTCAGGGATGCTGACCTGCAGATTCTTTCCACGATTGCCGATTATGCAGCAATC
>Ga0316195_10000856_pt1 | contig 13003 bp, 16 predicted proteins | sample Phised1_MG_FD_204937 | JGI IMG/M metagenome (GOLD analysis project Ga0316195, IMG submission 204937) | Coastal sediment microbial communities from Maine, United States - Phippsburg sediment 1 | ecosystem: Environmental > Aquatic > Marine > Coastal > Sediment | place: USA: Maine | collected... | reverse complement strand
CTGGTTGACAAACTGGTTGACAAAACCGGGTGCGCGTTCTGCAATACGCTGACCATTCTTTACCAGATCGACATCCTGAGACAGGGCTTCCAGATTCAGGCCGGGGTTTGCAGCCCTTAGACGAGCGCGAGTAGCTTCATCTCCGGTGGCATACAGGTGAGCCATCAGTTCTTGACTGTTAGCGCCCGATACCATCTCGGTATTTGTCAAATTGTTACGCCACTCTTTCTGATTCTGGTCTGTTTGGGTAGTACCAGTTGCAGTATCAGGCGTAGGTGTTTTACCCTTGAGGCTAGAGACACCCCCAAAGAAGCCACCAGACACACCGCCAAGCGCTCCGCCAGCTCCGGCAGCTTCTGGTACACCCTCAAGCAGATCTTTGTCTGGACGGGCTCCTGAGGTCATCTCGCCTACGTTCTGAGCGAACTGAGATCCACCCTCCTCGCCAGCTTCTTGAACTGTTTCTTTGGCAACGCCTTTAGCTACTTCTTTGGCTATTGTCTTTTTGACACCTTCTTCAGCTACGCCAGTTACACCACCTAGAACCTTAGCTTCCAGCTCACCAGCTCCAGATACCTTGTTCAGGACAAGTGATATAGTTCCTGCCAGTGCTGTAGATACCACAGAAGCATCGTTTGCCAGCTTCATACGGGCTAGCTTAGGATCACCCAGTTCAGCCAATAGCTTTTGATACTGGGGAGACTTGGCTAGTTCCTCTTCCTTCATGCCAAGGATGGACGAACGAGCGTCTGAGCCAGCGGCAGTGCCCTCAAGCACGGAGTTAACACCAAGAACTGTACGGGTTGCGTTGGTTGCAGCCAAGGTAGAAGCTGCGTCAGCCGACAATCCTGTCTCAAGACCCCATGCAAATGTCTTAACCGCTACGGTACGAGCAGCCAAAGCAACGGTAGCCAACTGTGGTGCCATCTCAAACAGCATGGAGCCAGCCAGACGTGGGTTAGTCAGGACTGTTGTAAAGCTGTCAACAAAACCCTTAGCATCCTCTAGCTCTTTGCGTTGTGCTTGCAGGGCTGGAGAGTCTTTCTCACGGATCTGCTGGACACCTTCGGCAAAGTTCTGCGTACCAGTAGTCCCAGTACGGGACTGAATGGCCTCATCTAGCGCACCGCCAGTAGCAAGGTTCCCAAGTTCATATACACCCTTGACAATGTTAACGCCACCCGTTAATAGGGAGCGACCAGTGTCCCCAATGAAATCGCCTTCCAACGGACGTGACGAATCCTGAGCTGGGGGAGTTTCAATAATACCTTGGGATTTTTTCCAAGCAGCTAGTTCTGCTGGATCGGTTTGATATTCACGCTGGGGTGAAGATGAAGAGGGGCCTGATGGCGCGGTAGAGATACCACGACGACGCTGAGAAGGGGTAGGAAGGGGTTCTTGTAAAGCACGATCAGCAAGCACACCGGGACGGTAGTCTTCGCCTATTGCCTCGCTAGCAATACGACCCGGAACGTACTCTTGTCCAGTTGCTTTCTGAACAAAATCGCCCGGGTCATAAGTACCATCGGAGATCCCCTTCCCCCTACGTCTAACTTCGGAGCCTGCTGTGTTTGAAGTTTTGTAGAGGGAAGTTGCCATTTATTTACCTATCATTTAGGAGGGCTATAAGGTATTTCTCTAACTGCTGCTGCAGCGGCCTCTTCGAGTGTTCTAACTTTTCCACTCTCATAGAGGTTTCGCGCGCGGTTCAGTTGGTCTAGCGTATTCTTGCGGTAGTAATCTGCGTTGAATACGAAACCGGGTTGTGATGCTTGCTTCTCTGCCAATGGGAACATGATGTCCCTTAGCTGTTTGCCTATCGCATCCTTCTCGTCCTTGCCTTTCATGTTGGCAATTTCGATGTCCTTACGGGCACGATAGACTTCGCGATCCATTGCGGCTTTATTGGCTTCGCGAGACGTAGTGATATCTGCAGAGATCTTCTTATCAGTGCGAACATCCTCATGCTTCTGGATAACGCCTGTCTTCTTCATATCTGCCATCATCTCTGTGTACTTAGCAGGAGACATTGACGGAAGTATAACATCTTGGAACATGTCGAAGACCGGAACTTTCTTTCCGTCTACCATCCGTGATCCAACGATGCGTGAGCCAACAAACTCATCAGGCACAACTTCAAGCATGACATCATCGCCAATGCTAATCTTGCCCTTTTTCTTAAACATATCCTTGGTGCCAGCAACATCACCAGTAGCCATAAAGTAACGAGCCGCTTCGATTGCACCTTCGCTTTGTATATCTTTGCGACGGTTACGAGCAGCGTCCATCATTTCAGGAGTGAGCTTTCCATGCTTTGCTAGGACACCATTGAATCGATCAGCAAACTTTAGCTGCTTATCAAGCTCATCCATTTCAGCAACACGCTTCAAGCTGCCGGGACGGAACTGATTGCCACGAGACTTAGCTTCAGCAACAGCACTGGGGCCATCTTGGAAGCGACGGAACGCAACAGTTTTACCATCAGGAGAAATCTCTTCAGCTTCGTAGCCAGCTTTAGTCTCGTTTGCAAACGCAGCCAACTCGCTTTTCAAGCTAGTCTGAAATTCTTCCTCACGCTTAGCCGCATTGATCTGCATCTCGGTCTGCTGTTTAGCAAGTGCGCCCATTTCAGCTTCACGTTGAGCGCGTTCTTTCTCTAACGCAAAGCGATCCTTATCCAATGCCATGCGTTCTTTATCTCGCTCGATGGCTTGTTGCCGTTGCTCCATCTCTTGCGAAGTTTGATAGCCTTGAGCTAACCCGCCCAAGAAGGAACCGATTCCGCTAGCCATTATTTTTTACCTTTCAGTGCTTTCCTGCGACGCTGTACTTCAGCAGGGGTATGGGTCTGCTTAACCAACTTGTCTAGGTTCTTGCGACCAATCTTCTTGACAGTATCGGCTGGGATCACATACTCTCCATCAGACAACATAGCAGGTATCTTGTCATCCACCGGCCCACCGGGGCCACTCACAGGGCCGGGGCCTTCGTGCATGCCGATTGCTTTGCGGTTCCAAGGAGTAGATATCTCGCCACCGTCAGCCTTGAAGAAACCAAAGCCTTTAGTGCCGCCGAATGCCATACCACCCAACTGACCTAAGCCACCCCACAGAGCAGCATCAGCTTGCTGTTGAGCATTATAGCCTTGCATACGAGCGCCGAACTCTTGTCCGTAAATTCCACCAGCAGTGCCATAACCTTGTTGTGCGCCAGACATTTGTTGACTGTAGCCTTGGTAGCCTTGACCCATGATATTGCCGGGAGCCATTGCTGAGTTGGTAGCACCTTGACCTGCGCTAATGCCAGTGCCAAAGGATGCTGTCACGTTGGATGGTAAGTTACGACCAAGTGCAGCCGCGTCATACGTCATCGCACGACCCTTGTCTTGAGCCATCTCTCTAGTGCTAGTAGCAGCACCAGCACGAGCCAAAGCTTCTTGCAAGTTGAGCTGTTGGTTCAGAGCTGCGAACCTACCAGAGTTTGGATTAACGCCAGATGCACGGGATTGGCGTTGCGCTTGGCCTCGCATGTTTGAAAATGCTGAAGCGGTATCAGCAATAGCACCACGCGCCAACTTCTCCTGCTCCGCCTCAGTGTTGTACTTCATTGCCTCATCCGTCAGCTTCTGCTCAAGAGGACGGAAGGTGCCCTTCATATAGTCTTCGTACTCTTTAGCCTGACGCATTGACTCTTCCTGAGTCGTGACTTGGCCTTGTAGTACCTCAGTAAGAACTGGCTTTAGATCTTCGTACTGTCTTTTGTAGAAGTCTAGTTGCTCTTTGGCTATTTCCCTCTGAGCATCAGCAGCAGTCTTAGCAGCTTCAGCGCTGGCAAGCATACCGGGATTTGGATCGGGTGCGCTTCCCTTGCCGCCAAAGCAGATATTTTTCTTCTGCCAAACGGCGAGATGACGTTCAACCTTATCTCTAGGGTTGTCGCATACGTCACCATAAAATTCATTAAAGCTATCTAGTCTGTCGAACATTCTCAGTCCTTTATAAATCTGCACTGTTCTTTCCATAAGACGTACAGGAATACATCCCCGCCATCGTGTGCCGCGCCCTTGAGCGTAGCTTCAACTTCGAAGCCGACGTTTTCCACAAAGCGACGAGAATCAAGATTGGATTCTTCAACCCAAGCCGTGATCCTCTTGCAATTCAATTGTACAAATGGATAATAAAAAGCCGCCATCAGGAGCTTTCTGCTGATCCACCTTCTCCCCCTGCCTGCTGCATGCATGAAGATGTTATTCGTTGTGTACCCTTCGTAGAGTACGGCACCGACTAGACCGCCATCGATCTCTCGTCCTATCCCTTGCATGCCAGCGGAGTACATTACTGGTACGCCGATATCCTTGAGAAAGTGCCATACCCTATCTGGGTCGTTGATTAGTTTTTCCATACACTAATTGTTAAGACGATCTATAATCTCGTTTATCTTTGCGACCGCCTCATCCACTGTTGCAGTATCAGAAAGGTATTCTATTGCCCCGCCACGAACCCCAGTTAAGATTTCTATGTTCTGTTTCATGGGGCCCAAGAGGGTTGATAGTCTACGATCAGGAACAACAACAGCGGGGATTGCTGGCTTCCTTAGTCGGCTCATAGTGATTTCAGCTCTTTCATAGTTTCAGCAACCTTGATGTACCTGAACTCTACGTTGCCTGATATCTTCAGTTCAAAGATAGTGCCCTTATACCCAGAAGGTAGTCGGTACACGCCACTCTCAGTGTAAACAGTATTGTAAACCTCGTTACCGTCAACAATTAAAGTAAACTGAATGAAGCGATCATCCATTGACTGAGGAATCGGATGAAGGATAGAACCACCAAGCACAAAATGATTAAGTGGTTTATCGTTTAAGTCGCCCTCAAGAGGATCGCCAGTATCAAACAAAACTTGGTTAGCATCTTTGATAGACTGCACATACGCTTCCCATTGTTCTGCTGCTTCTGCGCTGAGGAAGTCAGCATCAATCTCAATGGCACCCAAGTTGATTGGATCTGTGAAGATAAACTTCTTGGACAACCATTCAAATGGGAAGTTGTTTAGCCTGTTTCCTTCCCACTTGTATACAGTCTTATCCCACAAGTAGTACAGATCAGCAGTTTCTGGATCAGTATATGCTGAACGAGCTTGCACGTTCGTTGTAGAGAACGGAGATGTCTGCATCGTGCGGTCAAGAATGAAACCACCGTTAGGCAGATACTCAGTCGCCTGTTGATAGAAACCAAAGTACTTGCCGTTGTATACCGCGCCACGAATTGTGGGAGGATTGAACTTTTCAAAGTTATCCCGCAGCATGATGTTGCCAGTTGCCAAGCCAGTACCAGCAGGGCCGACCAAGCAGATACCGTTAGGGCTTGCATACAGCACACCGTTTGCATCAGATGCAACAGAACGTGCAGACACGCATGGCTCAAGCTCAGTCAACTTCTCTGGAGTCATGGCACCCGGATCTGTACCAGAGAATACGACGGGGTATCCTTTAGTTAGAACCACAATACTTTGACCATACACAGCAATGTTTACAATGTCTGCTTCGACAGTGTATCGATAGGCTATAGGCCAAGCTTGCGGGAATCCAATCTCAGAGAATAGAATTTCTCTCAGGTGAAAGCCAGCCAAGAATCCATTAGGATGAGCAACTATACCGCTTAGTTGGCCGGGAGGTACACGAATAATTGTTTGAAGCTCTTCGCCAAGCTGAGTTGCTGTTTTACTATCGTTGTAGGTATAGCCCGGAGTTGCTGCGTTACTTGCAGGAATCTCATCAACAAACAAAAAGGTCGGCGTAGAACCAGACACAGATCTATAGATACGGATCTTTGTTACGTTCTGGTGAGGAAGTCCAGTTGCATCTTCAAAGTTAGTAAGGTTAACAGTTTGACCACTTGGCTTAACAGATACTACATTCGAAGATTCTGAAGGAGCGCTCTCCTCTTCAATACCACCAAACTCTTGAATGAAAGTGTAGACGTAGATTCGATCTTCAGCAGATCCACTACCGCTACCTACTGTAGTTGCAGTAAGAGCTGAGGTCGGTGTTGGAACTGCGCCGTACAACCAATCATCAGGAGGCACGCCATTGGTAGTACCAGCCAATGTTGAATTTGTTTTCTTTAGTTCTTCGTTCTCTGTGTAGTAGACAGAGCTTGCTTGTGAATCATCCACGATTGGATTAAGCACAGCAGATACCACAGAGTCCCAGACAACCCATCGGTCATCTTGGGAGTTGGTCTTCATTTTGTACAGGGTTTCACCGAACTCAATACACTCAAAAGCCGGAGTAACCGCAGAAGGCTTGTACCAGCCCCTGAGGTCTCCGGCGTAAAGTTTAGTATTGATAGCTCGTTGAGCCTCACTGTCTTGAAGCAAGTGGGCGGCTACCCGTGGTACATAACCGCCCTGCGTCATAAGCTTCAGACCTGCCATTTTTTCCCCTTACACAATTCGCTCCCCACGGAAAAATGCTTTCTCGTTATGGACGGAGCAGAACTCTGGATATATTAGTTCGCCATCTACGATTGTCAGGACAGCAAAACCAGAGCAATGATTCTTTGGTTCGTCCTCACCGTAGTGCATGTGATCACCGTCAACTTCAGCTAGGGTGCCAGTGTCGATACCCCAACGAGTCCCGCGGTAATCTGTGAGCAATGTTGCTTGCAACCTGTGAAGGTGTCCAGTACAAACAGACACACCTCCATATAGGGTGTTATTCCATGTAGCATGTACACCGTTGCGGAAGCGATGCTTGATCATGAGGTTCTCATTGACCATCAAGCTCATTGTAAAGTTCCAGTGCGGGAAGTGATCCTTTAAAGTGAATCCAGCAACACCCGCATACTCTGGTACGTTTTGAGCAAGCCTAGCTTCGAATCGCTGATCATGATTGCCCATCGTCCACCATAACTCTGAGCCCTTAGCAACTAAACGAATCTCATCTAGTCGCTCTTGTACAGCTTCAAGTTCTTGTTTGACGTTGGGTGTTGTGCCCCAGCCAGCTTTGGGGAATCTGCTGATAGATGAGCCATCAAACATATCACCATTCATGACGATGATTTCTGGCTTCAATTCTCCAGCGATTTCTAAGAATGCTTGATGCGCAGTACTAACCACACCCGGCCAGTAGTGAGCATCGGATGCCACTAGTATTGTCCCGTTTTCTAACTCACAGTTCACACGAGGAGAATGTTCACGGATTGTGAACGTCGGTGATCTGAAGTCAGCAGAGACAAGAGTTGATCCGGTCTTTTGCTCTAGTTGTTTTCTGCGACGATATACCCACCGTAGATCAACATCAAGATCTCTTGCTACCGCAGCAGCAGATTGATATTTATTCCAGCTATCTAAAAACTCTTGCTCAGTTATTCGAGACATACAGCACCCTTACTTTGGAAGCATAGTCATAGCCATGCTTAGCAGTTTGAATATTAGAGCGCCTGCGGTTGCTGATACACCTGACAACCACATTAGTGTTTTCCACCCACCACGAGCTTCAGACAATGTCTCTCGGATAGAATGCAAACACTCTTTTACTTCACGGAGTTCGGTATGCACTGCGGATAACTCACGTTGCAGGGACTCGATCTCAGCCTCATGACGACCTAAGTCGCGGTGAATTTCCACGTCCATTACGCTACCCTTTCTCCGTTGCGAAGTTGAGCTAGTGTCTTACCACCTGTGTATTGGAAGTGCGGAAACTCTTTGAACTTCTTCCAATCACCAGCCCACTCCAATCCGGCCTCTTTACCTAGCCTACCTAATGTTTGCCATACAGGATTCTTTGTATCCCAGCATGCCTTGCCATTAACGATAGGTACTACATCGAAAGCGCACCTGTGATTATGCCAACTTTCTCCAGCTTTTGCATTGGTAACAATCTTACCGGGCTGCGTTCTGCCTTGTGCGTATAGTGCGTTCTGGCTTTCTGCGTCTCGGTACGTCGAAGTTATCAAGATATCTATATCATTCTCATGGCATAGCTCAAGAAACTTACGAGCCTTGTCTTGCACAACTGGCAACAGGTCGTCAATCTTGCGAGAGTTTATCATTTATTTCGCTCTTTCTGTAGCATATCTTGGCATGCATTAAGTTGTTCTACTACTTTGTCTGCGTCGTTGAGGAGGGCGATAAGATCTCTTGAAGTCGTTTCAGAAAGTCTGGCTCTCGTTTCACCATTAGATCCGCTGGGACAGGTGCAAGTTCCGGGCACTTCAGCTCCGGGCGAACCACTTGAGACGTTGACCCACAACCCACGAGACTCAGCGTCAGCAATAGCAGCAGCTTTTTCACGATCCTTCTCCTGTAGTTTCTTTTGATACTTGGCTGACACTTGGGTTGCCTTTTCCGCAGACGCACGTTCCGCCGCTAGTACCTTTGCATTGGCATCCTCTATTGCGCGGTTGAACTCGGCCAGTTCCTTGACACGAGCTGCATCCCACTCGCCCTGCTTCAGAGAATCCCCCAACCACCAACCCCCGGCAAACAGGGCACCCAGAAGAACCAACTTGATTATCCATACGTATCCCTCAATGAGCTTTAGCATTACGAACCTCTTCAACCTTCTCTTGACCTCTAGTCCAAGCAGCTACACCAAGGATCGCGCCGAATGCCATGTGGAATAATCCACCATTAGACAAAGTCATAGGCACCCACTGTTGAGCTACCTTACCTTCTCCATAAATCTGAAGCAATGACCAAACAATTGGGAATACTAGGAAGTCACACAGGTTAATTATCATATAGACAATTGCCATCATTGGTCGCCATTGTGTGCGCATCCAATCATCACCAAACCATTTTGCCATCACCATTGACCCCCTTGTTGGAACATCCACCAGATGCCATAGAAACTACCAATCGATAAAAAAACCGCGATGACTATTGCCACGGCGGTTTCGATTGATTCTCGGCGTTTAGCCTTCTGTCTTCTTTTTCTATCTATCTCAGCCCTAGCTTTGAGTTGAGCCTCTTCGATTGCATGCTTCTCTGCTTCAATAATTCTTGTTCGTTCTTGACACATCTCGTCGTACAAGCCGGACTCGTTGAAGCCATAGATCAGCATCTCTCGAAGTTCAACTTCCATCTTGAACATCTCGCGACGCATGAATACAATGTCGATAGCTTGCTCAGTAGCAGAGCGTTTATTCTCTGGCTTGACCTGAACTTCGGCTGTCTTCTTGTACTCAATTTCAATCTGACCTTGAGCGTGGAAGAAGTCGCGAATCTCATGGTAGCAATCGCGAACTTCTTTCCCCAACTGAACTGCTTGACGGACTCCTTTCACAGCGGCTTGAGCGCCAGCAAATACTGCCGCAATCGTCATGATCGGTTCCATCTCTCTCCTTTTAGTCTCCGAAGAACTTTTTTAAGAAGCCCATGTCGTTGACAAATTTTCCCTTCTTAATGAAATCGAGTAGACCAACATCATGAATCTTTGGGTCATACTCCTCGCATGAGAACGATACTTCTTCTCTAGGAACTAGGATGTATTGTGCCAATGGTGTGCCAGCAGGGATTAGTTCAGTGCCCTCTTTAACATTCCATCGGATGAACGGATTCATTGCCGCCGCGCCATACTCACGGATAAATGTCCCCGGCATTACCTCAAACCTACAATCATCTTGGTAAGGTATGGGCATTTCAAGAAGGTAATATCCTTTTGGTACTTCGCAGCGCCAACCAGTATTAAACTTTAGTAAGTGCTTTAGCGATTGATCAGGCCAGTTGTCCATGAACTTAGAGTAGTTCTGTTCATGAACCCAATCCATCAATGGTATATCCCACTTACTTGGTGAGCGCCATTCAAAGGAAACTCCATCGCCGTTAGTTGTGATCGCTATATCAGACCAAGTACGCATAATCCATCCATGCCTAAGCAGATGGAATATTCCGGGGCATCGAGCCGCATGCACGTTGCTCTGTGTTTTGTAGTCAGGCTTCTTTGCTACGGCTGCATAATCATCTCTCATGCGCCTTACCCAAGGGAAAGATACATCCTTAGATCTTTCCATTGGATAAACTTTTGCTACGTCAGGTATTTCATTTATGAACTTTAGATGCACACATCCTCCACAGGTCGCTATACGAAGTACGCACAAAACTCATTGTGAGTATTCTTCTGGTTTTGCCCGGGACAAGTTTAACAGAATGTGGCACGCTTACGTCAAGCAGATATGTTTCGCCCTCTTGAGCAACAAACCTTTCTACTGGCATAGCCTTCTCATTTACCCACTGATAGAAGCAAGTCTCTTCATCATTAGCATCTAGGTAATGATTGATTGTTGCTATCCTCGCAAGATCAACATGGGTGCCAAACATAGGATTCTCACAATCCTTCGGCACAGTCATTTCAAGTATGGATAGTGTCGGAATCTCGACAGCCCTTACCGCCAATGGCAATTGAGAGATTAAATATTCTGTAGCTCTTTTGCTTGGTATAAGCAGTACATCAACAGGGAGCAGGGTGTTTGTGGCTTCCAGCTCCTTCGCATACTTCTGTCTTTTCCCTAGAGTTCTGTGAACTTGTAGAGGCACACCCTCAAGGCAGTTCGTGTCCAGAGATAAGTTCAGCTTTGCGTAGTTGATCATAGACTGTTTCGAATGGAGTTGTTATAAAAGAAAATCCTAAAGACTTTCGTATATGTGGTGCTACCAACTTAACATCATGAACCTTATCGACGTTGAGTAGGTACACATCTCCGTGTTGCGCCACAAAGCTTGTCACCTTTACAAGATTAGATCCTTCGTACTCATAAAAGGAAGTCTCCTCTCCATGTGTATCAAAAAAGAAACTAATGCTTGCCAAGCGTGTGTGATCTCTGTGCGCTGGTAGAACATTGTTCTTGTGCTGCGGCTTGATGTTCATACACCAAAGCTGTGGGCTTTCAATAGCTATGAGATCCGCAGGAAGTAAAGGTAGCAATGTAGCTACATCTTCTTCCCGCGGGATGTATGTCGCATTTGGTATAGCAACATAATTCTCAAATTGTTTCTTAGCTCTTAGGCTATGTTTCTGCGCTGCCGCATAGTAATGCAGAACTTCCATCTTTGCTGCATCAAGTGAAAATTCTGCTTCTGGTAGCGTAATGTTTAGCTTTTGGAAATATGGAAACACATTAGTCTCTTAGCGTAATGAACATGGCATCAACTGTTACAGTAACAAATTTGTTACCAGATACTGCAATCTGGCGTGGGCCTGTTACAGTTTTGCCATCAACAGTGAATGAACCGCACATCAAGAATACTTTGTCACCATCTTGGAATCCCCAAGTGTCACCAGCTTTAACAACTTGGAAATCAAATGCTGGCAAAGTATCGTTGGCAGTTTCGTTAAAGCACCATACAACACATGGCTCAAGAACCTTTAACAGGTAATCACCATCTGGCATCTCGTGGTCTTTATTGCTCCAGCCAAACTCTTGATCAGTAATGAGACCCATTGCATTCTCATGAGTATTATGGCCGGACTCCATGAACCACCAGTACTGCTTCAACTGACTGTCATCACGAACAATCTTGCCGCCAGACATAGTGAAATTGTTTGATGCCATCACTCGGTCATTGATGAACTCACCCTTACGCAGAGTGGTACGGTCAATAACCCAGCCGTGGCAAGGATAGGATTTTATTTGCATTAGATCACCTCTGGGGTATCTGGATCGAAACGAGCGAACCTTGTGAACACACCGTCTTTGTACCAGTACTCGTCTGCAACAATGTCATCGGAACAGTCAACCCAGAACAGAGGATCGGCTACAGGAAAGTCCTGCGCTGAAACCTCTGCTACACGGAATCCACTTTCCCGAGGTTCCATTGGGGAAATTAAAGCTTTCATAATCACCTCGATTAGTAGTATTCGTAGACTATCACAACACCATTGGCGCCAGTAGCAGCATTGTTTGTGCCGCTGTTAAAGCCGCCGCCACCTCCACCGCCGTATAGCGAGTTAAGCGCAGATCCAGCCGCGGTACTCTTAGCGCCAGTACCAGCACCAGAATATCCAAAACCAGAAATACCGCCATCAGTTGAAACAGTAGTCGCATCAGAAGCTTTAGCGCCATCGATGTTGATACCTTCAGGCGGAGAGTTGGAGAATGATGATGTTCCAGCTCCACCGCTTCCGCCAACAGAAGAAGAAGTAGCAGGAGCAGCAGCGTCATACTTTTGACCACCGCCACCACCAGTAGCAGTAACGTGTGAGCCAAAGGATGAAGTGCCGCCCGTACCACCGTCAGTGTTGGTTGAACCTGTCTTAGATGCTGTGCCACCAGCACCAACAGTAACAGTCTCGGTAGAGCCAAGGGCTGCAGCAAGAATTAACTTGCGAGAGTAACCGCCACCGCCGCCACCAGCACCAGAGTAAGTTACCTTACCTTGTGTGCCGCGAGTAGAGCCACCACCACCAGCGCCGATTGCCTCAACAATCACAGCCTTCAGGCCAGCGTTCTTAGTCCAAGTGCCGCTAGAAGTAAAGACTTCAAGGGAAGGAGGATCTGCTGTAAATGTGACATCGCCAGTAGAACCGTTGAAACTCAGTACGCCTGTGTTCTCAAGAGTGATGTCGCCATCTGGTGCTGTTGTGCTAAGACCATCACCAACAGTAACAGACCATACACCGTCGTTGTAGATTACAGGATTACCAGCAACTCCACTACCATCGTCAACACTGATACCAGCATTGCCAGCAGTAATAGTCCGAGCGGTTGAGACGTTATCTCCCGTGCGTACCATAATGCCGTTTGCGCCCGGGTCTTGCACCACATCAAGATTTGCTCTCGCGTCACCTGCATTGCTAGCTCCTGTGCCACCCTGAGATATGGGTAAGTCAACGATGTTCTCGCCCTCAGCTGCAGCAGCAAAACCAGCAGCAGTCGGGCGCAGTTCAAACTTGTCACCACCAACATAAGCTTTGGCAGATGTTCCTTCTTGGCCGCGAACCGCAGTCATCACATCACCAACACGAGCGGTAACTTTTACGATCTCGATGTTGTTCGATGAAT
>Ga0316195_10000855_pt1 | contig 13009 bp, 13 predicted proteins | sample Phised1_MG_FD_204937 | JGI IMG/M metagenome (GOLD analysis project Ga0316195, IMG submission 204937) | Coastal sediment microbial communities from Maine, United States - Phippsburg sediment 1 | ecosystem: Environmental > Aquatic > Marine > Coastal > Sediment | place: USA: Maine | collected... | reverse complement strand
TGGCGTCGGCCGACGGCGAGCGCTTCGAGCACACCGAACTGTACCCCGGGTTTGCCCGTATCGCACGCGAGGAAGGGTTTGACCGGGCCGCCGACACCTGGGAGGCCATCAGCGTATCCGAAAAGCAGCACGAAAAACGCTATCGGGAACTGGCCGCCAATCTCATAGGTGATCGGGTCTTTGCCCGGGATCAGGAAACCGTATGGCGCTGCCGCAATTGTGGTTATCTGCACACGGGCGAAGCCGCTCCGGAAAAGTGCCCGGCCTGTGTCAAACCCCAGTCCTATTTCGAAATTTTAGCCGAGAACTGGTAGTTTCATTGCCCCTTATGGGCTTCAAGGTCGGGTTTGGCCCGGTTGCGACCATTCCCGTCCGAGAAAGCCATCATCTGGGAATGACGCTTTTGCGGCCGTCGACTGGATTGATGCGATAGACGGCCGCTCTGTTTTATCCGGAATGATCGGCCAGCGGTGGCCGTTTCCGGCACGTCCCTTCAACGATGTTTTATTCCTGCGGTTTCCTTGTCAACTTTTATGACCCCTCACGCGTCCTGTATTTTCAAACGGCCGGAATAGATGGCTCCGACAACAGCGTGGATGGCATCCCGTCAGCCACGCCCCGGTCATATCATCCTTAACGGACTGCGGAGGGAAACCCATGAAAAAGCAGACGATACTGGTAGGATTCATTACAGCGGCATTTATCCTGGTTGCGACCGGTGCGTCCTTTGCCGGCGATCGGCGGTTGCAGCGATCCGACGGCAACCACTGGAAAGGTAAACATTTTGCGGCCCAGAAGCATAGTGGACAATTTAAGCGGGGTCACCAGATCCGTCACCCCAGGGCGAATTGGAAAGGAAGCCATCACAATCCGTCCCGGCGCGGCTGGAACCCGCAACGATCCGCCCATCAACGGCCCGGACAATATGGGCATCGTCCTCAGATGCGCAGAAACAATGATCGTCATCCGGCGGGTGCTTCTTTTCGCCGACAGCATGAAGGTCGCGGCGACAGGGGGCATGCTAACAATCGGCCAGCCATAAGCCGGGGGGATCGCCAAGATGGCCGGGGCCACGATACGGCTGTCACCTCGGATGACACCCAAGCCCGCCGGGGTGACCGGGATCGGGATGCGTCGGGAAGGCAGCGGCGCGCTGATGCTGAGCTATAGGTGAACGGAGCTCTCCGGGGCAGCGTCTTCCCATGTAGGCAAGGAAATGCACGCTGGGCGGCGTTGTCCCGGAAAATTCCTGAAATTGGTAGCACAGAGGATTCCTGCTCGTCGGAATGTTTAAGGCACCGGCGCTACGGCAAAGATCACCGCACTCCACAGGGCATGGGAAACGATGACCGGCGCCAGATGCTGCCAGCGCCAATAAAGCAGACCCCAGAAAGCCCCGGCCACGGCAGCGGCGCCGATCAGCATGAAGTTGAAGGACCAGATATGGACACCGGCATAGATGACAGTGCCGGCGGCCCAACCGCGCCAATGACCGTAGCGCAGCATCAGTTGCCGCTGCAGAAACCCCCGCCAGTAAATTTCCTCGCAAGGCCCGGTGACCAATAGAAGTAAGGCAAACACCACGGGCATGGGGACATCGGCGCCCTTGCCATAGATGGCGCCGATCTGGTGGGCGGCAAACGGGAAGATGGCCGTCGCGACAACTTTGCCCAACCAGAAAATGCCGTACAGAGCGGCGGCCGAAACCAGACCTTGCAGGAGAGATTTACGGTCGAAGCGCAGCTGGCCACGGTAATCGGGCTGCAACTTGAAGGCCAGCAGGGCCAGCAGTGCGGCCGAGCAGCTGATTTTGATCCAGAAATTGGACCATGTCAGGAAAAAGGTGACAAACCAGAGTACGGCCGCCAGGCCGACCGTGGCCCATACGGCCAGGGGATCCACACGTTTATTTTTCATCCGACCAAGCCCTCGATGATCAACGAGACCACCAGCAGCAGGCCGAAGGCCGTATCCAGTTTGGCGGTCAGAGCATCGGCGTTGGCGGGAATCGCCCGCGCCATCTGGCGCAGCAGTTGGACGGCCAGGGGCAGCGAGGCAAAAATGATCAAAACCCACATGGTCAGCACCCCGCTCAGGGCCAGCGCCAGAATACCGGCATAGGCCAGGACCATCAGCGATAGATACGCATTTAACCCCAGGCGGCGACCCAATACAATGGCCAGCGTGCGGATACCGCGACTGCGGTCATGGTCGATATCACGGATATTGTTTGCCAGGAGAACCAGGGCCACCAGGATCCCAAAGGGCAGCGACACCCAGAACGCCTGGACACTCAAGCTCTGGCGCTGCACAAAATAAGCGCCTTCCACCATGAGCGGTCCCCACATCAGAAAAACCGACACCTCCCCCAGGGCCACATATTTGTATTTCAGCGGTGGCGCCGTGTAGGTCAGGCCGGCCAGCAATCCCACTATACCGATGATCAAGACGACGCTGCCGCAGACCAAGGTCAGGTAGAGGCCGATAACAGCGGCCAGGATGAAGAGACCATAGGCAACCCAGCGAACGTGCGCCACCGGTATCAGGCCCTCCACCAGGGGATGCGGCCGATACTGTGCGGTTGCGGCCTGGATCGTGTCGACACCGTTGATGACATCATAATAATCGTTGATCAGGTTGGTGGCGGCGTGCAGCAGGACGGCGCTCAGCAGGGCCAGCAAACCGAGCGGCCAATCGAACGGACCGTCCAGCGCGGCCAGCGCTCCGCCGACACTCACCGATATGGCGGTCATGGTAAACGACCAGGGCCGACTGGCCAGAAACCAGTTCCGATAAATTCCCATCACTTCTCCTTCTATGCTTGTTCACCGGTCTTTTTCGACAGATCCGGGCTGGTTGCAGGATGGTGCAATCTATTCAATCAATCGTCTGATGTCAATCCGTCCAGCGGCGCGCTGATAGCCATTATTGCAATGGCCTCCGCAACCTGCTAACAATGATCCGCATTCAATATACGTAGTATTGCCGACCACCAAACCCAAAAGCAATCATTGGTCACAACCCGGTGCCCATAGAACGCCATCGATCGATAGCCCTTGTCTATCAGCATGGCCAAGCGTGTCGATTCCATTTTTGGGGCTCTTGTGGTTGAGAGGATGCCAAAGCACGATGCGGGCACCCTTTATGTTATCCCCACCACATATAACAAATCGAGGAGGATCAGGATGCTGTTAACAACCACTGTCGGCAGTCTGCCGAAACCGGATTGGCTCGCCGAGCCTGAAAAATTATGGGCGGCCTGGCGTTTCGAAGGGGAAGAACTTGCCCGCGCCAAGGAGCGCGCCGCCGCGGAGTGGCTGGCGCACCAGGACGCGGCCGGGCTGGACATTGTCACCGACGGCGAGATGTTTCGTACCCACTTCGTGCATGGTTTCCTGGAGCACATCCAGGGCATCGACTGGGAGAAAAAAACACCCATGGGTATTCGTGACAACCGCTATACGGTGGATGTTCCCACGGTGACCGGGCCACTCTCGCGCCCGCATCCGGTGCATCTGGAGGAGGCCCGCTTCGTCCGGGAAAAGACCCGCCGGCAGCTCAAGTTCACGCTTCCCGGCCCCATGACCATCTGCGATACGATCGCCGACGACCATTACGGTCGCCGATCCGATATGGCCATGGCCTTTGCCGATATCTTGAATACCGAAGCACGGGCGCTGGCCGCGATCGGCGTGGACGTCATCCAGTTTGACGAGCCCGCCTTCAATGTCTTCATGGAAGATGTCAAGGAATGGGGTATCGCGGCCCTGCATCGCGCCATTGAGGGGCTGGATTGCACGACGGCGGTCCACATCTGTTACGGCTACGGCATCGAAGAAAACCTGCGTTGGAAAGACACGCTGGGCCGCGAGTGGCGGCAGTATGAAGAGATTTTCCCGGCCTTGAATGCCAGTCGCATCGATCAGGTGTCCCTGGAATGCGCCGGTTCCCGGGTGCCGGCCGCGCTCATGTCGCTCCTGAAGGACAAGGCGCTGATGGTCGGGGTGGTGGAGGTTACCCCGGACCGCGTGGAGACCCCAGAGGAAGTGGCCGCTGTCATTCGCACGGCCCTGAGTCACGTGGATCCGGAGCGGCTTTTACCGTGCTCCAACTGCGGCATGGCGCCCATCCCATATGAGACGGCGCTGGGCAAGATCCAAAGTATTGCGGCCGGGGCGGCGCTGGTCCGTCGGGCAATGTAGCCTATAAATGTCAGTTGAAACGGCTTTCCGCCTTCCATCGCCAGAATGAACGACTTGCCCGATGAATGGATTGGAAGAGGAGACGACCATGCAAATCAGTCTTATCGAGCTCTACCACGTATCCGTCCCCCTGCGGGAGACGTTCTGGCCGACTTGGATTCCCGGCTATCCGCAAACCCATAACCGGTTTACCCTGATCCGGCTGGTCACCAAGGACGGCATCGAGGGCTGGTCGGCCGGGGCGGCCATGGGGCAGGAGCGCGAGGGCCTGGGCGATCTCCTGGGAGGGTATCTCATGGGCGCGGACCCGACGGACATCGACCGCGTGCAGAGTCTCCTCAAGCAGGCCGGTTTCCTGGGGTGGCGCAATTTCTGGATCGAGCCGGCCTGCTGGGACATCATGGGCAAGGCCATCAACAAGCCGGTTTACGAGCTGCTGGGGGGCACGGCCCGCCCGGTGGACGTGTATTGTTCCACCGGCGAGATGCACGATCCCCAGCAACGGGTCGAGGAACTTCTGGCCATGCAAATACGGGGGTTTAAAACCGCCAAGCTGCGGGTCAAAAATCTCACGCTGCAGGACGATATCCGACATATCGCCACTGTGCGCAAGGGCATGGGGGACGGATTTACCCTCGGTGTGGACGCCAATCAGGGCTGGCTGGTATCCATCGTGGACCGGGTGCCGGCCTGGGATCTCAAACGGGCCCGGGCCTTTGCCGATGCCTGCGCGGACCATGACATCGCGTGGCTGGAGGAGCCTCTGGATTCAAGGGATTATGACGGTAATGCCGCCTTGAAGAAAGTCTCCAAAGTCAAGATCTCAGGGGCCGAGCTCAACTATGGCTGGGATGAGATCAAGATCATGTTCGAGAAGGACTGCTTCCACATTTATCAGCCGGATGCCTGTTTCGCCGGCGGCATCGCTCAGGTCAAACAGGTGATCGACAAGTGCCGGGAAACCCGGCGCCTGTTTTCGCCTCACACCTGGACCAACGGCATCGGGTTCTATATTAACTGGAACATGGTTCTGGCCGACGTCCAGAACACGATGCCCCTGGAATATCCCCTGGAGGAACCCTCCTGGATACCCGAGTTGCGCGAGGGCATTATTGCGCCCATTCTTCCTGACGAAAACGGCCAGCTGCAGCCCTTTACCCGGCCGGGGCTTGGATTCGAGATCGATAAAGGACTCCTGAAAAAATACGGTAAACGATTTTTCCGCCTCACGGAAACCAAGCTCAAGATGAAGATCATCCGGGAGAAAGGCCTCAAGGCCGCCCTGAACATCAAGAAGCGCAAGGCGAGTTATTAAAACGCCGCCCTGATAATCCGCCGATGGATTCAGCCCTCTCACCAAGGAGTCGTTCATGCCTTTCGCGATTGATTTTGCCCGGCGCCAATTTTCTGTTTTTCAGGCCCCTGAGATCGCTGGCTGGGCTTTTTTTGAAAATGCCGGGGGGGCCTATGCGCCGCGGCAGGTGGTTGATCGCCTGACCCATTTTGTTAATTACACCAAGGTTCAGCCCTATGGCCCCTTCCCGGTTTCAATGGCGGCGGGCGAGGCCATGGACGAGGGCTACCGCGCGATGGCCGCTTTGTTGAATGCCGAGGTGGAAGAGGTGACCCTCGGGCCGTCCACCACCATGAACTGTTATGTTCTGGCGCAGGCCATCCGCCCCCTTTTGAAGCCCGGAGACGAGATTATTGTCACCAACCAGGATCACGAAGCCAATATCGGCTGCTGGTGGCGCTTGAGTGAATTTGGTGTCGTGGTTCGCGAGTGGCGGGTTGAACCCGAAACTGGTGAGCTGAACATCGCGGATTTGGAAAATTTGGTCAGCGAACGCACACGACTGGTGTGTTTTACCCTGTGCTCCAACATTGTGGGAACCATGAACGACGTGTCGGCCATCTGCAAGCTGGCCCACAAGGTCGGGGCGCTGACGATCGGAGACGGAGTTTCTTTCGCACCCCATCGTTTGCTGGATGTTCAAAAAACAGGCCTGGATATCTATCTGTTCAGCGCCTACAAGACCTTCGGTACCCATGTGGGCGTGATGTGGGGCCGCCCCGCGGTCATGGCGGAGCTCCGGCCCCAGGGACATTTTTTCAACGACGCTAAGCCCCACTACCGGTTCAACCCGGCCGGGCCGCTGCATGCCGAAATCGCCGCTCTGGCAGGGATCGTGGAATACATCGACAGCCTTTACCACCACCACTTCGGTGACACGGCGGCGGATTTCCATGAAAGAGCCCGTCAGGTGTTCGATCTCTTTGCATTGCACGAGACCCGTCTGGCCAACCGGCTGCTGGATGTGCTACGTAAAATGCCCGGGGTACGGATTATCGGTCGCCCCGTGGCAGAAACCGGCCGACGCGCATCGACCATTTCGTTTGTCCAACGGGGCATCCCCTCCGGTGAAATTACCCGCCGGCTGTCGGCCCGCCATATCGCCGCGCGCCACGGACACTTTTATGCGCTGCGCTGCCTGGAGGCGCTCGGGATCGAAGATCCGGAAACATCCGGCGTGGTCCGTATCAGCCTGGTGCACTACAATACCGATGAGGAAGTGACGCGGCTGATCGATTGTCTGCAATCGCTTTGACCCGGTCCTGCGTGCACCCGCGGGGGCGTTTTCCGTTCGTTGGCATACGGGTCTCGCAAGGAAAAGACTTCGCGGTAATAACCCTATCCCTTTGGCCTGTGCTCTGGTATAAATGAAAGCGTCTTTTGTTAAACCCTTTCCGGATGGGCCTTCACCCTACCCATAGGAACGACAGCACGGAGGCGATTCATGACGGAGTTCCTTTCCAGCGAAGATCTTAGACACTTTATCGAAAGCAACCATATCGACGCGACCATCCTGCCGATGAACGGGCACACCTCCACCGTGGGTGATGCGGCGCGGGAACTGGGCGTGGAAACCGATCAGATCATTAAATCGCTGGTCTTCGTGGCCGGTGACAGCCCCTTGCTGGTAATCAACAATGGGTTGTCCCGGGTCGACCGCAAGAAGCTGGCTGCCCTCATGGGCGTGGGGCAAAAAAAGGTCAAATTCGCTACGGCCGCGCAGGCGCAGGAAATGACCGGTTTTGTGGTGGGCAGCATGCCGCCTTTCGGGCACCGGGAGCGGCTGCGGACCTTAGTGGACCCGGCCGTGATGGCATTAAAAGCCATTTATGGCGGTGGTGGGGATATCGACGCGATGATGCGTCTGACGCCCCGGGAGCTGATCAAGGTGACCGGGGCGGAAGTCCAGGCCATTTCGGAATCGTGATGGCGCAACCGGACTGAATGCATTCTGCTACGAAGCCATAAACCGGGTGTTCGCAGCAAGCGATGCCATGGGGAAATTCATCATGAAAGACAGACTGGATCTGCTGGACGGCTTGAACCGATCGGCCAACGTGTTGTCGGCCTTTGTCCAGAGTATTCCGGACGACAAACAGAACCGTCGCAGGGGCGACGGCTGCTGGACCCTCGCCGAACACGCCAGCCACCTGGCGAAGGTGCAGCCCATGCTGCTGGAGCGCCTGCAGCGTTTTAGGGACGAGGACCATCCCGTATTCGTACCGTACATTCCCGGCGACGGCGACGATGCATCCGATACGCCGGAGGTGATACCCATGGATGCGGCCATGGATCAGTTCGCTCTCTTTCGCGGTCGCCAGGTGGCCCTGCTGAACGGGGTGTCGGCGGCTGTCTGGGAGAAAACCGGCTCGCACCCGGAGTATGCGATCTATTCTTTTTACATCCTGGTCCGTCACATCCTGATGCACGACCACTGGCACATGTACCGCATGGAAGAGCTCTGGCTGACAGAGGATGCGTTTCTCACGAAAGTCGAATAACCAATCCACCGCTCTTTACGACAGCGCGGAGAATGGCTATCCTTTAGCAAACGGTAGAAAGTGTGCGGTGCGGCAGGGATTCGTGATGCTCGGAAGGTGACCGGCGATCGCGATCTTTGTGAGCGCAGGATAAGATTTGGTCTGGATTTAGCAGTCATTTTTCTAGATCCGAACGACTAAAGGAGGATAAAAGATGGCACTGACAAAGGACGAATTCCTGAAAAAAATGAAACAGCAGTACGATGATTTGAATGACCGCTGGAATACCGAACGCAACAAACTGCAGGACAAGACCCAGAACTTCTCTTCCGAAGCACGGCAGAAGATTGAAACCGAGTGGGAGGAACTGGGCCGACTGCGCCAGAACATGAAGGAAAAAATTATCGATCTGGAAGTGGCGGGTGAAAATGCCTGGGATGGATTCAAAGACGGGGCCGAAAACGCCTGGGACGACGTTCGGGATGGCACCGAAAAGGCATGGCAGGCCCTCAGCGAGGGGCTGAAGAAGGCTGTCTCCCGCTTCAAGTAGTTCCCGTCCCGAAATTGTCTTTTCCTCACGGATCGTGATTCTTTGCAGCTAAAAGGCCGTCATCCCGGTGAAAGCCGGGATCTCCGTCAAACCCCGTCGGTTTTTGAAAAGATTCCGGCTTTCGCCGGAATGACCGCTTTTGGGTGTTAAATTGCCAGAACAATTATCACTGGATGAGCAAGATGAAACATCCCTTGATGTTTTTTGTCATGATCACTTGCCTGTTGCTGGCCGTCACGCCTGCGCCCGCGGCCGAAGGCGCCCGATTTTTCCATGATGGAAACGGCCAGTTGCAGTTGGTCAGCGAGAAAAACGGGCAGATCTTCGAAGGCGTGTATCGCTCCGGCGCAGGGCACTATGACGAAACGGCGATCAAGGCGATCTATCGTGTTTTCGGGGCCGCTTACGATCCCGCTTTCCCTCGATTATCGCTTCGCTTGATCGCGTTTCTCGATTTCCTGGAAGATCGCCTGCGGCCGGGCGCCCTGATTACGATCACCTCCGGCTACCGCAGTCCGGAATACAACACGCGCGTGCGCACCCAGGGCGGTCTGGCCGCCAAAGCCAGTCTTCATCAATACGGCATGGCGGCTGATATCATCGTGGGCGGTGTCCCGTCTGAAAGGGTGTGGCGGATGGTCAAGTCGCTTGGTTTCGGGGGCACGGGCTACTATCACGGCCGAACCGTCCATGTGGATGTGGGGCCGGCCCGGTCCTGGGACGAAAAGACATCGGGGGTGGGAACGGGTATTTCGGACGACAACAAGCTGATCGGCATGGTGACCGATTTCGATATCTACCGGCCGGGGGAGAAAATGACACTGCGGTTTATCCGCATGACGGCCTTTCCCATCGGTGTGGCACCGGTTTTTACGCTGAGTCGCATCACCAGCGGGGGGGCTGCCGGAGAGGGGACCACGTTTGAACCGCGGTTTGCCAAGTCTATTGATGCTACCTGTCCGCAATTTGACGATATCGAGCAAATGGCTGCCATCGGCTGGGCTTTGCCGCCGGACCTGTCAGCGGGGCGCTATGCCGTCCGTGCCCGATTCTGTGGCATCTCCTGGGATACGATGCCGCCGGAGGTCGTAACGCCGTCTTTTGAAGTAGTGGTGCCATGACGGGACACGGCCGCGGTTCCAAATCATTGCGCTTCGGACGTGGCGCTCGAAAACTGTGACCAACACAGGATAAAGGAAAGATGACGATCCTATTTAAACCCATCGGCTACGTTCGAAACCCTCACAAAGATGTCCCCCGCCACTGGACCGTGTCTGATCTGGAAGGGGATCTCGACATTCTGCCGGAATATGGCGGCGGAATGGCGGACATCGCGGTGGGGCAGCGCATCGTTGTCCTGTTTCATTTTGATCGCAGTTTGCCTTTCGAGCCGGAACATCTGCATCAGAAAAAGAGCTACACCGATGAGATCAAGGGCGTTTTCAGTATTTGTTCCTCCATACGCCCCAACCCGATCGGGTTTTCCGTGGTGACGGTCCTGGCGGTTGACGGCGGACGTATCCGGGTCAGGGGTTTGGACATGTTCGATGGCACACCGATTCTTGATATCAAGCCGCACACGGAAGACCATCGTTCCCATGAGGGGCCTTAAGTGCTAAGTCACGGGCGTTATTGGCGGGCCGGATCCCGGGGCATTGACAAATCGTTGCTGGGATATCGTCGTATCCTTCGCTGAAGGTCTCTTGGACTCGGCAGGACGAAAGCATTTGGGAAAGACGCGTCATGGCCGTTGGGTCGGGAGCAACCTGGCGGGAAGCAAAGATTCCTAAGCAATCCGAACGATAAACCTGCAGAATATTTATAACCGATCCTTTCCAAGGGTTTGAATTCCTTGACCCCGAGGCATCGGCGGCTTAAAATCCGGACGGTTTGACTAAGACCGCCATCCGTAAGCCGTGTATGTGACGTATCAACCTTCAGCCGTGGATATTCCCATGTATTTTTCGGAAGACGAGACCCGACGATTGAACGCCCGCATTCGTCAGCTTGAAGAAAACACCGGTGTCGAAGTGGTGACGGCCGTGGTGGGCAAATGTGACAATTACCCTGAGATTCCTTGGAAAGCCTTTGCTTTAGGGGTGGCCTTCAGTACCCTGGCGTTGCTGCTCCAGGCCATGCTGAGACCGGCCTGGCTGTCTTCCTACAGCGCCCTCGTGCATGCGATCATCGTGCTGGGTGTGGGAACGAGCATGGCGCTGCTGACGGCGGCCTGGTCCGGATGGGCGCGCTGTTTCCTGGACAGGACGCGTGCCGAATCGGAGATGCGGCAATACGCCCAATCCCTGTTTTTCGAACACGAGGTCTTCGCCACACAGGATCGAACCGGCCTGGTTATTTTGGTCGGCCTTTTTGAACGCCAGGTGGTCATCCTGACAGACAGCGGCCTTGACGCGCGCTTGCCATCCGGGGCTCTCCAGACCGTGGTTGCCGCCATGACGCCTGATTTAAAGCGGGGCGATCGTTTTCGGGCGCTGAAGCGGGGCCTGTCCGTCATAGCCGAAAGCCTGCGCTTGGCAGGGTTTGAACCAACGGTGGACGGGACCGACCAGATCCCCGAGGCCCTGATTCAACAGAAGGGGGAGGCCGAATGATGAAGCGCGTGTTCGTACTTGTCAGTCTGATGGTGTTCCTCCCGATGGTAGCCGTTGATGCCGTCCCGGCGGTGGATGTCCCCTACCTGCAGGGTCGGGTGACGGATGATGCGGAAATACTGAGTCCGGAGGCCGTAAACCGCCTTGGCGCCCTGTTGGAGGGCCATGAAACACGCACCACCGACCAGGTGGCGGTGCTTACTGTGGCCACCCTGGACGGCGAGAGCATCGAGGATTTCGCCCTGCGGGTTTTCAAGACCTGGCAACTGGGACAGAAGGATCGAGATAATGGCGTTCTGGTCGTCGTTGCCCCCCAGGACCGACGCATGCGCATCGAGGTGGGCTATGGCCTGGAGGGCAGCTTGACCGACCTCGAGGCAGGCCGCATCATCCGCAATGTCATGGCCCCGCGCTTTAAAGCCGGTGATTTTGACGGCGGCGTCGAGCAGGGCGTAGCGGCAATTGTGGCCCAACTGCAGGGCGACGATGCCCCGATCCTGGAAATCAGCGCGCCTGACGTTTCGAAACCCAAGGACACCTTTTTCGAGGGACCGGACCTCGGCATCATCGAACGCATCCTGATCGGCTGTTTTATCTTCGGGATCATCGGGTTGTTTACCGTTCTGGGGGTGGTGACGCCCGGGGTGGGATGGTTCCTCTATTTTTTCCTGATACCCTTCTGGGCCATGTTCCCCATCGTTGTGGTCGGAACGACCGGGGCCTTTGTCCTGCTGGCTATTTATCTGGTCTGTTTTCCCATCGCCAAGGTGATTCTCTCCAAGACCAAGTGGTACGGCAAGGCCAAAAAAGATCTCAAGCGCAAGGGTAAAGCCAACATCGGCGGGTGGACGCTGACAGCCGGAGGGCTCTCGTCCGGCGGCAGTTTTTCGGGGGGCGGGGGTTTTTCCGGCGGGGGTGGCAGTTCGGGTGGTGGGGGTGCCTCGGGCAGCTGGTAGAAGCCGCCCCAGAAAAGTCTTTTGGCGCACTCGCGGTGTTGCGACCATGTTGCAAGTCCTCAACATACATCAGCACGCCTGCGGGCACCCGCCGATGAAAAATCAATCAGATGGGAAGTCCCGCTTTGCGGGATAACTTGGCCGCGCCTTGATAGTGAACCAAAATCCAATTTCTGAGACGGCTTCGATTGTCGGCGATGCGCATCCATCACTACATTGGCGAAGCGATAAAATACGAACAGGAATCGCAATGCTGGACGAATTAACCCTATCCAGATTCGAGCAACAGGGCGCGATGCTGGCCAACCGGGTGAAGAAGCGTTTCAAACATCTTTTCAAGCGGTTTGCCCGCCAGAATATCGACGTCTTCCGGTTGTACGACGGGGAGATTCCTGAAATCCGATCTGCCGTGGACTGGTATGCCGGACATCTGGTAATCGCCGAGTACATGCGCAGGCAGTCGGTTCCGGAGTGGTTGCCCCTGATGGGAGACGCCGTGGCTCGGGCGCTCGATGTCCCGGCAGACAAGACACATCTGAAAAATCGCCAAGCGGGGAAGCAAGGTGGCAAACGCTATGAACGCCTTGCCCGCACCGATCAGAAGATCGCAGTGAATGAGAGAGATCTCAAGTTCTATGTAAATCTCAACGATTACGTGGACACCGGTCTTTTTTCCGATCACCGCAATACACGGCAGATGGTGCGCGAGGTAGCGTCCGGAAAGGATTTTCTGAACCTCTACTGCTATACCGGAACCTTTTCCTGCTATGCGGCCAAGGGGGGTGCCCGCACCACCGTTTCGGTGGACCGATCGCACACGGCCATTACCTGGGCCCGGGAAAATATGGTCCTCAA
>Ga0316195_10000854_pt1 | contig 13011 bp, 13 predicted proteins | sample Phised1_MG_FD_204937 | JGI IMG/M metagenome (GOLD analysis project Ga0316195, IMG submission 204937) | Coastal sediment microbial communities from Maine, United States - Phippsburg sediment 1 | ecosystem: Environmental > Aquatic > Marine > Coastal > Sediment | place: USA: Maine | collected... | reverse complement strand
TGTCGCTCGGTCATCACCGCAGCCTGATCTACCTCATGCAAACCAGCGACCTGGTCGAATCCTCGTACCGGCTCGACGGCCACGAGTATGACAAGTACCGGGATATCGCCGGCGACGGCCTGTTTCGGTTTTCGGTCGGACTGGAGGACAGCATCGACCTGATCAAGGACCTGCAGGAGGTACTGCAATGAGCACCCGCAAAGCCGGCATGAGCGCCGCGGCGGCGGCACTGTATCGAAGCCTGCGTGACGCAGGTCTCGCAGTCCCCGATCGTGATACCCTGCCGGCCTTCCGGGTAGCCGTGCGCGAAGGCTTCGAGGCCAGTATCCAGGCGGCGCTGGCCGCCTTCGAGGGTGATATCGATCTGCTCGAAATCGCCGGCACAGGCTGTCGCCAGCTGACGCCGAGCGGCTGGTCGAGCGATAGCGGCCTGTGCATGCTGTACGCCTACGGCGGCGGCTACGTCAGTGGTTCCACCTATGAAGACCTGATACTGACCGCCGCGCTGGCGCGCCACAGCGGCATCCGCATCGTCATGGTCGAGTACCGGCTGTCACCCGAATATCCGTATCCGCAACCGCAGCAGGACATGCGCGCCGTCTACCCGCTGCTGCTGCAACAATACGGTCCCGGTCGATTGCTGCTTGGCGGCGAATCCGCCGGTGGCAACCAGGCGCTCAGCCTGATGCAGCACGCACGCGACAGCGGCCTCGCGCAACCGCGTTGCGCGGTACTGTTTTCGCCCTGGTGCGATCTCGCCAACCAGGGCGACAGCCATATTTTCAACGATGGCCGCGACCCTACGCTGGATAACGCCTGGGTAGACATCGCCGCCAGCTGGCATGCCGGTGACACCGCGCTCGACGACCCCGGGCTATCGCCGATACACGCCGACATGGCGGGCCTGCCACCGTGCATCATCACTACCGGCAGTCGCGACCTGCTGTTGAGCCAGTGCCTGCGACTGGCGCGCAGGCTGCGCGCCGCCGGGGTCGAATGCGACCTGCGCGTCTGGGAAGGCCTCTGGCACGTATTCGAGTTTTACCCAATACCGGAAGCGGAACTGTCGATCATCGAGATCGCCGACTTCATTCGCGCTCACTGACGCGCGGCAATTTCCCGATTGACCCGGTAGTAACCATCACCACGGTACTTCACCCGTTGCCCGGTATAGGCGTGCAGGGCCGGCAGGGCGTGGAACGGCACCGAGGCGAGGTAATGGTGCTCGGCGTGATAGGGCATGTTCCAGGCGAGAAAGTTCAGCCACGGCTGGGTATAAGTGGTACGCGAGTTTTCCAGCATGTTGGTGCTGAAATCACAACCACTGTGCTCGGCCAGCAGGTACAGGCGCAACATTGGCTGGCCGACCAGCGCCGGCAGAATCCAGTACCACCACAGCAAGTCACTCGATAACACCAGCGACAGCAACAACAGCAAGGCATACCCCGCCAGGTGCAGGCGCGCCTCGCGCACGATCATTGCGTGGTGGCGTTCCTCGATATAGGCCTCGCTGACGCCAACCAGGGCATGCTGCCAGATGGTCCGCAGACTTTGCCACCAGGTCGGCAAGCCCGTCAGGTACCACCAGTAACGCCCCTGCAACGGCTTCATATCGAGCAGTTCGGGATCGCGCTGCGGATTCTGTGTATGCCGATGGTGCACGTAATGGAACACGCGAAACGCCTGGAACGGGATCAGCAATAAAAATCCGATCGGCGCCGCCACCAGGTTGTTCAGCCAGCGCGTCCTGAACACGGTGTAATGAATGGTTTCGTGCAACGGCGCGAACAGGAAGATCAACAAAGCGGCGTACAGTGGCAGGCTAAGCAACAGCCAGATGGAATCGCGACTCGCCTGCAACACCATAGCCGCCAGCAACAGCAGCGCGAGATGGGCGGAAAGTTGCAGCAGGCCCTTCGCATTGGATCTCTGCGTCAGGCGCTTGATGACCTCCGCTGGCAATTTCAGATTATCGGCTTCGCTCATGTCAGGGGGTAGCGTTCAACGACGCGATATTGTACGCCGTTTTTCAGTGCCTGCACCTCGATCAGCGCGAATTCGTGCAGCGGCCAGTCGATGCTCGGGAACGCGGCGTCGGCGCCGATCGGGCCGAGCTTGCGCGCTATAGTGACGTGTGGGTGATATTTGCGCTGCTCCGGCCGGTAGCCACAATGTTGCAGCTGCGAACCCAGCTTACGATGCAGGTCGCCGAGCGCGGCGGGAGGATTACTGCAACCCAGCCAGCCGACACGTGGCCTGTGGAAATATCCCTGGCAATCGATGCTTAGCGAAAACGAGGCCGCGTCTACCTGGCGCGCGTACTCGTGCAGGCAGGCCATTTCATCAAAGTACACATTGCCAATGAAATGCAGAGTCAGATGCAGATTGGCCTGCGGCACCCGCCGCGCCGTCGCGTCGAGCGCGATGCAATCGGCGGCCTGCTGCAGGCGTTCTCGGGTTACGGCATCTGGCCATAACGCGAAAAACAGGCGAGCGTCCTTCGGTTGCCGCATCGCTCGGTTACAGCAGCGGGGTATCGGGCACCCAGACATAGCCATCAGCGTCCACGACATGCGCTTCGCGCAGGCCATGATCGGGCTGATCGCGCGGTCCGTCGAGCAGGCGAAAGCCGTGTTCGCTGGCGCGTGCGGCAACGGCATCGGGATCGCAGTGGTGCAGGCGTAACTCGATGCCGGCACCGCGACGCGAATGTTGCAGGGTATCGGCGAGCAGGGGGTGCTTGTCGTAGCTGTGATCGGCATGCACCATCCAGTTGCTGCCATAGCCCCGCAGAATCAGCAGGTCTTCGTCCTGGTGCAGGATCTCGGCCTGTAAAACATCGCGTTGAAAGATTAACGCGCGGGCGAGGTTGGCGCTCAACAGGTTGACGGTGAAGGCGGATAGCGACCGGCCGTAGTCCGGTGGCGCCATGAACGGTGTGGTGCTGCTTTTTTTCATCGCTTGCTGCTCATTGTCGAGGCTATTTATGGTAATGCGCGCGCCCGGTCGGAACAATGCCGTTATGGCCGTCGATTCAGGCTGAAAGTCGGTCGAGCCGACTCATACTCCACCCGGCAAGCGCCAGAATCACCACGAACACCAGCACCATGCCACGCCACCCAGCCGCCTCGTACAGGTAGCCGGGTAACCACGAGCCGAGCGCACCGCTGAAGTAATAAACCGATACGTAGAGTCCATTGACGACACCCTTGTGTTCACGCGCCAGGTGGTTGCTGAGGCCAGACAACAGCGCGTGGATCAGAAAGAATCCGGCAGCGAGGAAAAACATCGTCACGATCAGGCCCTGGACGGCGACGAACAGCAGCATCACCAGGCCCAGGCCGTGGATCAGCAGGCCCAGCAGCAGGCCCCTGCGCTCATTACCCAGCGCGTGACTGATACTATCGCTGAACATCGAGATCGGCGCACCGACCAGGTAACCGAGATAGAGCATGGAAATGAGCAGCGGCGTGCTGCCCGGTTCGATGTCGCGCAGGTGAAAAGGCACAATGTTGAGTATGCCGGAAAAGACGAAGAACACGGCGGCCAGGGACAGGAACATGTAGCGATAGTTGCTGTCGCTCAGCACTCGCGAGATGCTGCGGGGATCGAGGCGGGCAAAGTTGATATCGGCATCGGCCTCGACCCGGGTCAGCAGCAACAACGGCAACAATTGCAGCAGGCCCATCACCAGGAACGCGCTGTGCCAGTCGAAGGAGCTGGCAAACAGACCGCCAACGAGCCGTCCGCTAAATCCGCCGATAATGGTGGCGCCTATATACAGGCCCATGGCCCGGCGTACCCGACCCGGCGCCGCCGTACTCGCGCAGTAGGTCATCAGCGCGGTGAATATGGCCGGTAGCAACAGGCCTTGCAGCAGCCGCAGGCCGAGCAAATGCCAGAACTCGGTGGCGAACATGAAACAGACCTGGTTCAGCGCCAGCAGGCTGAGCGCAACCTGCAGCATCAGGCGCGCAGGAATGGCCTGCAGGAAATAACCATACAGGACCGGCGCCACCGCCAGCGGCAGCATCGCCAGCGTCATCAGCAAACCAGCCTCGCCGGCGCTCACGCCAAACTCCTGTGCCAGCAATGGCAGCATCGGCTGGGGAATGTACAGGGTGCTGAAAGCGATCACGGTCGCGATCAGCGCGACCACCAGGTTACGCGTCAACAACATGGAGATCTGCTAGTTGGGCGCGAACGCCTGCTTGAAGGTAAACGCCAGCGGGCAGCCTTCTCGCTGACACAGACGATCGAGACGCTCACTCGCCTCCTGCAATAACGTTCAGTTGGCAAGGTGATGCTCGGACACGGTTCAACCTGTTAGTTCAGTGCCGGCATGATATCAATTCGACACCCCTCTGCCCAAGGTAAAACCGTAATCAGTCCACTACCGCCAGCCTCCGCTTTCACGATTTTCTGGAAGTCCGGCAAACACTCAATATATTTCTGAGCAACCTGTGCCCGGAAGCGGACATCGCTTACGTAAAACAAAAGGGCGAGATTCGCACCACAGTGGTCATAGCTGATATTCCAGAATTAGGCTGAAATCGACCTGGAGCCGACGGTCAGAAATTATTCCTTCACTTTCTGCTACCGGCACGCACCGCTTCGTTTCTGTATGTGGCCATCTGCGATCTTCCTAATTTGCCACGTTCTATATTGCGGCTACTGTCCCAGTGGGTATGCCAGTATTATGGATCAGGCCGCGAGGTATCTTTCGATTTCGCCGGCAAGACGTCTCGAATTCCGGTTGATCTCGAACAGGTGACCGCGCACGGTATCATCGAAGCCCATGAAATACAGTCCAGTTGCCGCGGTCGCGCCGCCCGAACAGAACCGGGGTTGGCCACTGTCATCGATCAATCCAGGCACCTGTAAAAATTTTTCGAGGCCGGTGTGGTAGCCCGTCGCAGCAATCACGACATCGATTTGCTCGCTGCTGCCATCCGTGTAAGAGACCGCCCGCGCATCGAAGGATTCGATCTCCGGCCGAATATTGATCTGGTGCTGTTTCAATCGTTGCACGAAACCGGTATCGATTACCGCCGGTCGCCGCGCCGTAAAGGGCCCCCAGGCCGCCGGCGCTAGGCCGTAGACGCTCAAATCCCCGAGCGCGTGAGTGCGCAGCCTCGCGCCCACCCAATCGACGATTCGAGGAACACCGAGCGGCGTCATGACTATGCCCAGAAGCTGCACCGGTACCAGGCCGAACATTTCGCGGGTAATTATCGGCGGCGGCGTCCTGACCGATAACGACACCTCGGCCGTGCCATGATTGCAAAGGTCTGAGGCGATCTCGGCACCGCTATTGCCGAGACCGACGACCAGCACCTTGCGGCCGCCGTAATCGGCACCCCTCACGTAATCCGCCGAATGAATCAGCGTCCCCTCGAAACTCTCGCTGCCCGGCCAGGTCGGCAGCCAGGGCTCGCAGTAGTGACCGGTTGCAATTACGACTACGCGGGCCTTGCGCGTCCTGCCATTGCTCGCCACCTCCCAACCACTGCCGCCAGCCACCAGTGGGCGCACGGCTATGACCTCTTCGCCAAGCAGCACTTCAAGTCCCTGGGCAACGGCATATTCCTTAAGGTAATCGGCGTACTGGTCTTTCGACAGATACGTTGGCAGCTTCGACGGAATCGGATAGTGGGCCAGGCCCGAAAATCTCCTGAGAGTATGCAAATGCAAACTTTCGTACCGCCGTGACCAACTGCCCCCGATCTGACTGTCCCGATCTAGTACGGTGGCCGAAATGCCGCGGTGTTGCAGCGCCGCCGCAGACGACAGGCCGGCTGCGCCCGCGCCGACGACAATAATGCTGCCTTCCTCGTTACGTCCCGGCATAGAAATCGCCCAGGAAAAACAGGTAGGACGCCAACACAAAATGGAACACGATCGGAATGGCGCCGCCAAACCAGCGCTGTTCCGGACGCCGGCTCATCCGCACGATGTAACGGATGACCATTGCCGCGAAGTAAATTGTGCTAAATCCGACCAGCATGATACCCGCGTCCGGGTTGCGGATCGTCGCTATCCCCGTGTTTGCGCTGAAACCCAGGTTAATCCAGAGCATGATTGCGATGATGATCAGCTGCAACGGCAGCAAGATCGGGTATGGAATCAGGTTCCACAGGAACATCGGCGGCAGCCAGCGCCGCGGCCTGAGCGCCACCAGTACCTGACCACCGACGCGCATCACGAAAAGCAGGGTAAAAAGCCACAAAAAATAGACCGGGCGTCGGGCACCTACCGCATCTTCGTGCCCAAAAAACACCGTCGCAACCGAGAAGATCGTGATCGCAAGGACGATCAGTAAAAAAATCCGGGTAAACAGTGGCGTGTTGTCGGTCTCGTTATTCATGTCTAGCAGGACGGCCTATCCAGCGACCAGCAAATCCCGGTAATAGCGATACCAGTCGCTTTGAAAACGTTCCATAGGATCATATTCGAGTTTCAACATTAGAAAATCGCGCATCTGCGGATAACAGCGTTCCACCTGTTCAAGCGAAGCCCAGCGATGGTAAGTCAAATAGTAAGAACCGTTGCGCTCGATCGCGAGAGCAGTCAATCGGCGATAAGCCTCCGCCGTTTTTTCGATCCCGTTCGGCGTATGCACCGTGTGCACGTTGAAAATGACGCAAGCCCAAGACTCCCGCGCCCAGTTTAAAAACGATTCGTCGTCCCGCTCGATCAATCGGATCGTGCCGTAAATGACATCGACATCGTGCTTTTTACAATCCTCGCTCGCGGCCGCCATGAAATCGGCCAACCGGTCGCGCGGAAGATAAAACTCAGAAATTACTTCACTGGCCCGATCCGGGACGCCCATGGCCTGGTCGAGGTGGTGATGGTAACCGTCCAGGTAATCCGCGAGCTGATGCCGGTCGGAATAATAGATTTGCCCTGAGGTTGTCAGGTAATGCTGGCTGTAAAGATCGAACGCCAGCTTCTTGTCAGTATGCGCGAGCATGATCAGTTTCATCCAGTCATCATGCGTCAGAATCTTTTGCTCCGGAGGGGGCGGCTCGTCTTGCTCAACTGGCCGGTAACACGAAAAAACGCCGTGTTGCAAGAAGCCGTCGGATCGACTATCCGTGACGAACTGGAAATCTCCATAGAGAAAACCGTCTTCGATCCGGTCTTCAAAGCATCGCATCAGGTCACCGATATCCGCCAGTTGGACCACGCGTTCGAGCATACGTCGCGGTACCAGGCGCAAAGTAACCGAGTAAATGAAGCCGAACAACCCGTAACCACCCGCGACCAACCGAAACAGATCGCGATTCTCGTCTCGACTGCATCTGATCACCTCGCCGTCTGAATTTACGAGCACCAAGGACTCGACATCCGATACGAACGGTTTCATCGTCAGCCCGCGCCCGTGTGCGTTGGCGGAGATCGCGCCACCAATTGACAGGCGATCGGCGCCAGTCTGTTTCTGCGCTATTGCCCACGGCTTGTCGACCTGGTTCGATTCGAGGAAATCAATCAGTGCGGGCCACTGGATACCCGCTTCGACCTCGATTAAACCGCGTTGACGGTCAAACCCCAGCACACGATTGAGCCTGCGGGTATCCAGCAAAAGCCCGCCTGCGCAAAATTGCTGGCCTCCCATGGCGTAACGCCCGCCGGAAATCGCGATCGGGATACCAGCATCCCGCACCTCTTCGATGGCGGCCATTGTCGCCGGTAACGATTCGACGGCGACGACTTCCCGGACTTCCGTTGCATTGAGTTCGGAGTGCAGGTCGTTGACTTCGACGACCATGTCAATTCGCGCTTGCCGGCATTTTCAGCCAGCCCCCTGGCGCATCCGTTTGACCATCAGGAAGCTGGTCCCGCCGAGCCAGACCACGTAAAACACCATGTTGAGAAAACCGGCTGCATGCGGAGACCAGAAGCCTGTCTGGTTCAGTGCGGTAGTGCTGGCCACCGCGTAGAGCCCCGCAATCACACTGAGCCAGGCCCAACCCGAGGGCAGACAGCCCGATCGCAAAACGGCTATCGCAAAGGCGAGAAAGAAACCAGCGCTGATCATATTTTGTCCCGTATCGAGAACGGAACCCAGGTAAAAAACTGTTGCTGCCGTGCCAGCCGTAGCTTCGGCCGCGCTTATAAACGCAATCCCGCTGCGCATTATCGTCGCGGTAGAACCGAGCGCCAGAGCAACCGCAAACGAAATGGCCGCCGCGTAAGCCATTACGGTTTGACCGGCGTCGCGCAGAAAAATGGTTAGCGCAGCCATGAACCAGATCATTGCAAGCACGCCGAGTCCCTGCACGAACATCGACCAGATGACCTTGTCGTGGTTATTCAGGAAGAAATTCAGGATTGTGTCCGGACTATCAGCGACCGTCGGCCCGCTGCCGTAAATAAGCCAACCAAGGACAATAAAAACAAGGCTGATCATCCCTCCGCTGGCGGCTACAACATCCCGGTTAGCGTCTTTCATTTCAGCACCCCCTCTTCAAGTCTGATCGAGAATAATGAATAGCCTTCAACCGATGGTCATCCGAAGTAAATAAGCTTGAGGACTCGTTTACCCTTCTCAGAGACTTTCTGCATTCATAGAGCCACTATATAAACAGCTGCCAGCGATATATTGATGCAAATCAAATCGCCACGATAACAAACGTTCCGGTTCTATCGCCGACCCACGCTCTCCAGAAACTACCTCGGTCGTGCCAACATAGTCTGCATAGCTTAAAAAAATGCTTAAAATCCGAATAACCACTTATGTTCAAAACATTAATACTCGAGTGTCACTTTCATGCGCATGGGTTAACCGTTATTCTGCGGCAATAATAACCGGGCTTCGACACCATGGAACTGTGGATTCCGCTGACCATCGCGGCGGCGTTTTTTCAGAACATTCGTTCTGCCATGCAGAAACACCTGCAGGGCAAATTATCGACGCTGGGCGCCGCCTACGTGCGTTTCCTGTACGCGGTTCCGGTCGCACTGATCTACCTGGTGATCGTGCTTCAGGTGACCGCAGCGCCGCTGCCGGAAATCGATGCACGCTTCCTGTGGTACGCACTGGCCGGTGGCGTCTGCCAGATCCTGTTTACGACTTTCCTGCTGTGGCTGTTTTCGTTTCATAACTTCGCCGTTGGCACGACCATTTCAAAACTGGAAACGGTCATGGTCGCGGTGTTCGGGCTCCTGCTCCTCGGCGATCGACTGACCGCGGCGGTCGTGATGGCCATTGCCATGAGCAGCGTCGGCCTGGTCGTCCTCAGTGCCGGCCAGGCCAAACTCGGTTGGGTGGCACTGCTGCGCGGCCTGTGGCGGTTACCCACTTTGATCGGACTGGCCTGCGCCGGCTGGCTCGGTGCCAGCGTGGTGTTTTTCCGTGCCGCTTCATTGTCGCTCGAGCTCGACAGTTTTGTCGTCGCCGCGGCATTCACGCTGTGCGTGGTGGTGATATTACAAACCCTGATGATGGGCATTCTGATCGCACTGCGCGATCCCGACCAGTTGCGTAAAGTGCTGCGGCACTGGCGACCGGCGACGCTGGTTGGCATCAGCGGCGGGCTGGCGTCGATTGGCTGGTTCAGCGCGTTCACGCTGCAGAATGCGACCTACGTGCGCGCGCTCGGGCAAATCGAGTTACTGTTTACCTTTGCCGCAACGCTGCTGTTTTTTCGCGAGCAGGTCACCCGGCAGGAAATCGTCGGCATCCTGCTGATCACCGCTTCGATCCTGATTATCCTGCTAGCCCCGTGATAGCCGATTCGCTATAGCGTCACCGCATTCGACGCAGCTGGCGCTACCACCCATATCCCGGGTCAGGCTGTCGCGCTCGCGAATCACGTCCTCGATCGCACCGACGATGGCATCGTGCGCGTCGGCATGACCCAGGTGCTGCAGCATCATCGCCGCCGACCAGATCTGGCCAATCGGGTTGGCAATGCCCTGCCCGGCAATGTCCGGCGCCGAACCGTGTACCGGTTCGAACATCGATGGAAATTCGCGTTCGGGATTGATGTTGGCCGATGGTGCAATGCCGATAGTCCCGGTGACGCCGGGACCCAGGTCGGAAAGGATGTCGCCAAACAGGTTGGAGCCGACGACGACATCGAAGATTTCCGGCTTGTTGACGAAATGCGACACCAGGATATCGATATGGTACTTGTCCATTGCTATATCCGGATATTTCTCGGCCATGGCGGCGGCTCGCTCATCCCAGAATGGCATGGTGTGAATGATACCGTTCGACTTGGTCGCCGACGTCAGCCGCTTGCGCGGACGGGACATGGCCAGTTCGAAAGCGTACCTGAGCGCGCGATCCGTGCCCTTGCGCGTAAAGATGGACTGCTGCATCGCCATTTCCTCGTCGGTGCCGGCAAACATGCGGCCACCCACATTGGAATACTCGCCCTCACAGTTTTCACGCACCACGTAGAAATCGATATCGCCGGCTTTTTTACCGACCAACGGGCATTGCATGCCTTCGAACAGGCGCACCGGGCGCAAGTTGATGTATTGCTGGAACTCGCGCCGAATCGGAATCAGCAGGCCCCACAGGGAGACGTGGTCGAGTACCGTCGGAAAGCCGACCGCGCCAAGAAAGATGGCGTCGAATTCGGCGAGCTGCGCGATACCGTCGGGCGGCATCATCGCACCGGTTTTCAGGTAACGCTCACAGCTCCAGTCGAAATGCTCGAACTGAAGGTCCAGATCAAACTTCGGCGCCAGGGCTGCCAGCACCTTGATGCCCTCGGGCACGACTTCATTGCCGATGCCGTCGCCGGGAATGGATGCGATGCGATAACGATTCGTCACCGGGTACTCCGTTGTTGAAATTTCAGGATACAGCGCTTGCCGGTGCGAACGTCAGCCGCCCAGGAACAACTCACCGACTTTGGGATTCTGCAGCAGTTCGTCACCGGTGCCGGCAATGGCGAGTTGCCCGGAGACCAGCACGTAACCGATGTCGGCAAACTCGAGCCCCTTCTTCGCATTTTGCTCGACCATGATGATGGTCTTGCCTTCCGTGTTCTGCAGGTCGTCGAGGATATCGAAGACCATGTCGATAAAGCGCGGCTCGAGTCCGATCGACGGCTCATCGACCAGCAGGATTTCAGGGTTCATCACCAGTGCACGCGATATCTCCAGCAGGCGGCGCTCGCCACCCGACAACACGCCTGCCTTGTGCTTGCGCCGGTTGGCGAGACGATCGTACTTGTCGAACACCATCTCCGCCGCGGCCTTGGCTTCCTGCGGCTTGTTCTTGAGAAAGCCGCCCATCCACAGGTTTTCCTCTACCGTCATGTTCGGGAAGATCGATTTATCCTGCAGAATATAGGCGATTCCGGCATCGGCCAGTTTCTGGTTGGGCGTCATGCGGGTGACGTCCTCGGTACCGTTGTCAGTACTGATTTCGATGCTGCCGGAAAAAATCCGGTTAAAGCCAAAAATCGCATGCAGGATCGTCGATTTGCCGGCTCCATTCGGGCCGATCAGGCACAACGATTGCCCCTTGCCGACACGCAGGTCGAGGTCATGCAGAATCTGCATCTGCCCATAACCCGCGACCAGGTTCCTGATCGATACGTGCGGCTTGTTGCCGGCGAGCGCGTCGAGTTGTTCCAGGCTGATCGGTTCCGACATCGCCGTGGCCTGGCGGTTGACTTCCTCGACGGAAATAACCGCGTCGACGCTACCACCGTGGTAACCGCTCGCTTTTTTGCGTTCTTCCCGTGGCGTATCTTCACTCATCAGTGCGCTCCGAGGTAGGCGTCGATTACCCGCTGGTCATTCTGAATCTCATCCGGCGTGCCCTCGGCGAGCATTTCGCCATGCGCGAGACAATAAATCTTTTCGGCCATGTTCATGATCACGCGCATGTTGTGCTCGATGACGAAGAGGGTTATGCCAAACTCCGAATTAGCGCGCTTCAAGCGATCGATCAGGCCGTTGATCAGCGTCGGGTTGATACCGGCGGTCGGTTCGTCGAGCAGCAAACAGGTGGGTTCGTTCATCAGCGCCATGGCGAATTCGAGTAACTTCTGCTGGCCGAAGGACAGGTCGCCGCTTTTCAGCATACGCTTCTCGTACAGGCCGACAAATTCGAGCAGGTGGTCGGCGCGCTCGTAATCCTCGCGGGTGAAAGTTTTCAAGGCATCGAAAATGCTCATCTTGCGGTGCGGCAACGAGATCAACATGTTCTGCACACCGTCCATCGCTCCGTAGATGCGGGTTTGCTGGAAGGTTCGCAGCAGCCCGCGGCGCGCAATCTGCTGCACCGACAGGTCCGAGATTTCCTTGCCTTCGAACTTGATCGAGCCCGAATCGATGGGGTGATAACCGACGATAGAATTGAACAACGTGGTCTTGCCCGAACCGTTCGGTCCGATCAAGCCGGTAATAGTGCCGCTGTTGACGCTCAGTGAAACGTCCTTGTTGGCGACTACGCCGCCAAACGATTTGGACACGGCGGATACGTCGATAATGGAACTCATCGCGCTTCTCCCGAAGCCTTTTTCTCAACCTTGATGCCGAACCATTCCGGCTTTTTATACTCCAGCCAGCCCATCAGGCCATCCTGGAAGTAAACCACGGTCACCACGATCAGCGCGCCGAGCGCAACCCATTGCCAGCCGAGCAGGTAGTTCCAGGTAATCTCCTTGAACAGGTGAAACAAAATAGCGCCGACCACAGGTCCCCACAGGGTACCCTTACCGCCGAGCAGCACGCAGACGACCATGAAAATGCCGAGGTTAATGGTCTGGTAAGCCGACTCCAGCGGCTCGAAATGGATCAGCTGGAATGCCGAGATACCACCGGCCAGGCCGACGAAGAAGGCCGCCATCGCCCAGGTGTAAAGCTTGTAGCGCAACGTATGGATACCCATCGCGTCGGCCTTTTCCTCATCGTCGCGAATGGCGTTGATGGCGGCGCCAAAGCGCGTACCGTAGAGCCATTTACAAAACAGGAAAGTGGCGACACCGACAGCCGCAAACAGGAAATAAAAGAAAGTCTTGCCGACGTCGAGATCGC
>Ga0316195_10000852_pt1 | contig 13017 bp, 11 predicted proteins | sample Phised1_MG_FD_204937 | JGI IMG/M metagenome (GOLD analysis project Ga0316195, IMG submission 204937) | Coastal sediment microbial communities from Maine, United States - Phippsburg sediment 1 | ecosystem: Environmental > Aquatic > Marine > Coastal > Sediment | place: USA: Maine | collected... | reverse complement strand
CTGCGACATAGTCCTGCTCGCGCTTGAGGTCGGCAACCGTCAGTGGATTCGCATCAAGCCAGCCAGCAGCAAACCTTAACTGCAAAAGCCTTTTTTTGGCGCTCGCCCGCATGCCGCTGAGATCGACAGCACTCCGACTCCGGTTGAGCAATACGGCAAGGCGAAGTAACAGCGCCAGCCGGAGCGATTTCTGGCGCCACGCCGAGGGTAGAGTGCGTAGCGATTGCTTTTCGAGGCTGGAGCGTTGCGCGGCAATCAGGTAGCTGAGCAAATTCTGTTCGGATCGGGGAAATCCCGGCAAATCGGCATTGCCGGCTATATAGGCCCCGTGTTTCTGAAAATTGCTGTGAGAAATGTCGAGGCCGATCTCGTGCAGCCTGGCCGCCCAGTCGAGGACGTTGGCTGCAAGCGGCGACTCGAGGTCCCAGGCTGCCGCCGTTTGCGCAAGCAGTTGGCGCGCCGTTTCCGCAACGCGCCCTGCCTGTTCTGCGTCGACGTTGTAGCGCGTGGCCAGCGCATGAACGCTACGCTGCCTGGCGTCCTCATGCTGCAATCGTCCCAATAGGTCGTAGAGCAGGCCTTCACGCAAAGCGCCGTCTGACACCTTGAGATGCTCGATCCGCAAAACTTCCATCAGCTCCACCAGGATGGCAAGCCCGCCCGGCCACACCTGAGCCCTGTTTTCCGCCAGCCCGGGAAGCGACAGGTCTGAAATGCTGTCGAATTCCAGTACGCGATCAATCAGGGCTTCGACGGACTGCGGAGTAAGGTCGTTCAGTTCGATTATGCGCAGTTCCCTGGCAACCGCTTCTGTCGAAATGATGGTCCCGGATGTGCCAACGGCTTCGATACGTTCGGCGCCGCGGAAAAACGCTTTCACCGGCCGAAGCTTGAGTCGCGCGGCCATGCGGGCATCGTCCATGTTCTTTTTCGTGATATGGCCGCCGCTGAAATACCGTTCGGTCATCAGCACACACCCCATATGCAGACTTTCCAGCGTCTTGGGTCTATCGCCGTCGCCAAGGATCAACTCCGTGCTTCCGCCACCAATATCGAGCACCAGCCGGTAGCCGTCATACGGGGGCATGCTGTGAGAAACGCCGGAATAGATCAGCCGCGCTTCCTCGATTCCCGATATCACCTCGATCGGATGCCCGAGCGCCTCTTCGGCGTCAGCAAGGAAATCGCCGCTGTCTATTGCTCTGCGCAAGGCACTCGTTCCGGCGGTTCTGACGTTAGATGCGTGCATGTCGCGCAGGCGTTCGCCGAAACGACCCAGGCATTCAAGCGCCCGCTTTCGCGCCGCGTCGGTCAACGCACCTTTGTCTTTAAGCCCTTCGGAAAGACGAACCGTTTCTTTCAAACGATCGATTATGGTGAGCTGGCCGTGCCGGATTTCGCCGACGACCATATGGAAACTATTGGATCCCAGATCGACCGCCGCAAGAACTTCGGCGGCCGGAGTGTCGCCCGAGGCGGGCTGAACAGGATTGACCGGGGCGTTGCTTATGGCATCTGGCCTGGTGCGTGTTCTCAGGTCATCTACACGGAAAAAGAGGAGCCGCAACCGCAGGTAGTGGCTGCATTTGGGTTGCGAATAACGAACTGCGCACCCTGCAAGTCTTCCTTGTAGTCTATTTCCGCACCCATCAGGTACTGCACGCTCATGGGATCGACCAGCAACGTAACGCCCTGGTTCTCAATACTGGAGTCACCCTCTTCGACGGCGTCGTCGAAAGTAAATCCATACTGGAACCCGGAACAACCTCCTCCGGATATAAATACCCGCAGCATCAGGGAGGGATTATCCTCCTCCTTGATCAGTTCGCTTACCTTGTTTGCCGCCGCATCCGTAAAAACCAGCGGTGGCGGCGCTGCCGTTGACCCAATAACAGGGATTTCAGTGTTCATATTCGTCCAGACATTTGTTTGGGAACGCGGATATCAAGTGACAGACGCGAGATTGACGGTTTTTTCCGATCCCTTGCCCTTTGTTTCCAGTAAAGGCACCTGACCTTGCGGCTGGTGAACCAGCTTGCCGTTGATTTCAGCACCGATCGCCATCTCGATCAAATTGTAATATACATTACCAATGACCCTTGCAGTGGGACCAAGTTCCACCCGCTGACCTGCCACAACGTCGCCGCGGACAATCCCGTTGAGAACGACGTACGGAACGGTTACTCCGCCCTCGACCGTTCCTTCTTCAGAGATACTGAGCGCGGAATTTGAATTTAAATCTGCGCTTACGCTGCCTTTCACCGTGCCGTCAATATGGCAACCACCGGTAAATTTCAGGTCGCCATTGACCTGGGAATTCGATCCGACCAGCGTGTCGACGACGCTGTGCCTGCGTTGTTTCTGCCCAAACATATTCCAGTACTCCCTTGTATCAACTCGACTCTGCGACCCAGTCAAAACTCTGTTCAAGGCTCGCAATGGATTTCGTGTTCGATTTAACAACAATATTGATTTTCTCCGGCTGGAAACCCTCCGGCAAGACCAGTTCGCGGTCAAAATTTTGAAAATATCTGAATGCAAATGGCCAGCTGCTGTTCGCGTCCTCAGGAAGCAGCTGCTCCAGCTCGTACGTTGTCACTGCGCCGTTCAGTACGCCATCGACGCTAAAGTCGACCTCGCCTTTTACGCTGCGATCATGCTGCATGACCTGCACAAGAACCAGGCGCAAATTGTAGTGCCGTTCGTCTTTGCCGGCCGTCAACTTGAGATCCTGGACTCTCAGGCCTCGTCCGCCGTCCTGCGGAGAAACGATGCCCCTGTAAAAGGCGATGGCTTCTGACTGCTCCTGGATCTTCCGCTGCAGACCTGTGAGATTTGCTTCAACGACCTGGTAGGCCTCCTTGTCAATCTGACGATCCGTTTCCAGGATGGCGATCGCCTGCTTCTGGTCGAGGATTGTATCTTCAAGATCGGCAATTTCGTCGTACAGGTCCTGCTTTTCAGCAAGGACGTCGACAATGTTGTATCCGGCCTGAAGCCGGCCTAGCTCAAACACGAGGTACCCACCGACGAGCACCGCGACCATAATGGCGACGCGGAATCCGAAGCTCAACCCGGTACCAGGCATTTGAGATCGAGGTTTCATCGGTAACTCATTGTTTTTTGTTAAATCGAGGCGGGTTATGTTACGCGGAGCGACGATCAAACAGAAGTGCGCCAGGTCACGGAATTGGCTATAAATCCGGTTTGGCGTGCCGCAAGCATTTAACGACGGAAACCGGGAGAATTCGATCCATGCAACTTTCGTCAGGTTACCTGTGGTTCAAAGCCCTGCATATTGCATTCATGGTGACCTGGTTTGCAGGCCTGTTCTACCTTCCCCGCCTGTTTATCTATCATGCGCAGACGAGCGACGAAATCTCGCTGCAGCGATTTAATGTCATGGAGCGGCGCCTTTATATCATCATGACGATCGGTGCGGTGCTGACGCTGATCTTCGGTTTGACGCTGCTGTGGATCAATCAGGCACTCCTGACCCAGGGCTGGTTTCATATAAAGCTTGTGTTTCTGTCCGGATTGGTCATTTTTCATCTCAGATGCCGGCGCTGGATCATCGTGCTGAAGGCAGGGCGAGTGCCGGACAACACGCGGTGGCTGCGCTGGTTTAACGAGATTCCGGTCATTTTTTTACTGGGAATTATTTGCCTCGCTGTGGTCAAGCCCCTGTGAGCCTGCCTTGATACGCTCGGCACGTTTCCGATCCTTTTCAAAAACAACGCGCCAGCGATTGGGCCACCAGCGGGGCTCCGGCGGCAGGCCCTCCGGATAGATGCATGGGCCCAGCTCGGCAAGTGCCTGCGCGTAGACACGCCGCTTGAAGTAGATGACTTCTTTGACAGGGTGCCAGAAATTAACCCAGCGCCATCGGTCGAATTCCGGGGACCCGGATTGGTCGAAGCGCACCTGTTCCTCGTCACCTACCAGCTTGAGCATGAACCATCGTTGCTTTTGGCCGACACACAGGGGTTTCTTATCGCGACGAACGTAGCGCTCCGGCAACCGGTAGCGTAACCACTTGTCGGTTGTGCCCAGCACGAGAACGTCTTTTTCCAGCAGACCCACCTCTTCATACAGTTCCCGAAACATCGCCTCTTCGGGGCTTTCGCCCTCAAGCATGCCGCCCTGGGGGAACTGCCAGCCTTTGCTGCCAACGCGACCGGCGAGCATTAGCTCGCCATCGTCGTTGCACAGTATGATGCCGACGTTGGCCCGAAAACCCTCGGAATCAATATGATCGTTGCTCATCTGGACTCGTTACCTTTGTACTGATTTTGCACGATTACCGTGTGCTGTCCAGATAACGACACCATTCATTTACAATGATGCGACGTCGCCTCGCCGGGACCACGAATTTTAGGGGAGAGATAATTGCGCGTGATTCGTCCAGGGCTCCTGTTTCCGGGCCTGGGTGCCCTGTTGCTGGTTGCCGGCCTGGCGGCGCTCGCCTCCGGCAGTGCCGATCTCAGCGGTGCCGAGCTGTGGCAGTCATTGACCGGAACCGCACCCGACAACGTACGTCGGCTGGTCATGGAGTTGCGTTTGCCGCGCGCGTTGACGGCGTTCGGCGTTGGCGGACTCCTGGCAATCTCCGGGGTACTGATGCAGGTGCTGCTGCGCAACCCTCTGGCCGAGCCGTATATCCTTGGCAGCTCGGGTGGCGCAGCTGTTGCGGCGCTGCTGGCGATGATGTTCGGGCTTGGCGCAATCGCTGTTGACGTCGCCGCGTTCGGCGGGGCCATGGCTGCAACCGTCCTCGTATTCGCGATCGCCCAGGGAAGCGGGTCCTGGACCCCTGCCAGGCTTTTGTTGACCGGGGTAGTACTCGCCGCGGGGTTCAGCGCGGCAACGACGCTTCTGCTGGCACTTAGCCCCGAGCAGAATTTGCGCGGCATGTTGTTCTGGCTCATGGGAGATCTGAACTACGCCTACGCGCCGGCACAAAGCCTTCTGTTGCTTTGCATCCTCACGTCGTTTGGCATGATTTCCGCGAGGTACCTTAATGTACTGGCACGCGGGGACCTGCAGGCAGCAATCGTCGGACTTCCTGTCGCTGGATTCCGGCTGCTGGTCTTTGGTGCCACCGCACTGGCGACAGCTATATCAGTGACAACCGTCGGCGTTATTGGTTTTATCGGCCTTGTAGTACCGCACCTGATTCGCATTGTTGCCGGAAGCGACCATCGCGTGGTGCTGCCGGCGTCAGCGCTGGCGGGAGGTACCTTGCTGGTCATTGCCGACACGCTGGCCCGAACATTGCTGGCGCCGCGCCAGCTACCCGTGGGCGCCCTGACAGCAACGCTTGGCGTGCCACTGTTTCTGATCCTGATGAGCCGATCGCGGACCCGCGACAACTAGGCCTGTTCAGGGATAGCGCGCCCGATCGATCAGTTTGGCCGATTCTTCAAGCAAAAAACCAAGTTCGGACAGCGACTCGGGTTCCGGCATACGCTCGACCTGTTCTGCAACAGTGACGCCCACCGGAGCAGCACTGTTTGCCGGCAAGTCGAAACTTCCGGTCGCAAACAATGCGTTCGGCGTTGCCGTGGTCAACCACTCAAGCAACAACGTGGCCCCGGCAGGATCAGTGGCATGCCTGCTCACCCCGGCACCGCTGATGTCGACTGCGATATTGCCTTTCTCGGCGAACCAGTTGGCGGCGACTTTTGCGTCGGGTCGCGAATTCCTGAAAGAAGCGAAAACGTTGCTATCCAGGATGCCGACGGGGCACTGTCCGGACGCAATTGCGTCCAATAGTGACCGGTCGTCGGCGAACACAAGCGCCACCAGGTTTTCCTGCCATTTGCGAACCGTGATCTCCGCTTGCCTGACACCAAGCTGCTTGATCAGGAAAGCAATCAGGGTCTGGTTGCCGGGCACAGAAGACGATGCGAGACACAAACTTCCGCGCCAGCTATCGTCGCCGAGGTCGCTGTAGTCGCGTACTGCAGCAATTTTTTCCTTCGCCACGAGCTCGCTGTTGTAAACAATGATCCGGGCCCGCATGGAAAGCGCAACCCAGCGCGACTCCGCGTCACGCATAGCCGTTGGAATGTTGCTCGACAGAATCCCGGAATTGACCGGACGCAGCCCGTCGGCCTCGGCCACGGCCCATACCTCGGCAAGGCTGCCCGCGATGAAAAGATCGGTCTTCGGCAGCCACCTGGGATTTTTCCCTTGCGCTGTCTGTTCCGGCATAGCGCCGCTGCGAAGCTTAAACTTCGTGCCGGTTTCAGATCGGTAGGCATCCAGTACGCTTGCCGCTCGAGCCGCATCATGCGAGGCATAGACGAGCAACGGTCCGCGCGGGCTTTCCGACTCTTGCCTTGCATTTTGCGTCGGCTCGGGCGCGTCTTCAGGTGGCGACGCCCCCTGCCCGCAACCTGCCAGCAATGCAGCGACAACGACGTTTGCAATAACTGATGGATTCATGCAACGCAATCCAGTCAGCGCCGCGTCGCCAGGTAATCCCGCCCTTTTTCCATCAATGCAACAAAGCCGCTTTCATCCCCGGAGGCAACCAGCTCGCGGATTCGCGTCGCCGATTCGCACAGCGCATCCAGGGGGCCGAGACCAAAGTCGTTGAGGCGCTGAATCTCGAAATACATGTTCGGGTTTTCGTGCGCGACCGCGCTTGAAACCAGCAGCTGCGCATCGAACGTAGTCGATGACATTTTGGCGAGTCTTGGTGCCGCTTCGCCGCTTTCGGCCAGTGCCGTGAAAAAAGCGATGTTCAGTGCATGTGACAATCCGAGCACGTAAGCAATCAACCGGTCATGATCATCGAGGCCCATGTCGAGCTCTTCGACCATGGTCGCAGCGAATAGCTCCTTTGCCGCCGCGGTCGCTTCCGGGCACCCGGTATCGACGAAAATCAGGTGGCGCCCGGACAGCAGCTCGGTGTCCGGGCCGTACATGGGGTGAATGGATGCAATCTGGCAACCGGCCGCGCGGCATGCCTCGATCCCCTTCTTCAGTGGCGACTTCAACGAGCCGATATCAAATACAAGCCCGGCCGGTTGCAGCGTGGCGAGTTCAGTGAGTATCTGCCCTGAAACGGCCATTGGCGTCGCAACCACAATAACGTCGTAATCCGTGCCGGCCTGGCGCCAGTCCTTGCATTTGCCAGGCCCGGGCTTCACTCCCGTATCCGCAATAACGGTCAGAAATCCCTGTGAGCTGAAATAGTCGACAAACCAGCCGCCCATCTTGCCGGCACCACCGATAATCAGTGCACGTCGCCCATCTCCCGCTGCTTCGGCGACAACCCTGCTTCTTTCCTGGTGGGTCAGCGAAGCTCGAATCAGTGTCGTCAAGATCTCCTCGGCCAGGTTCGGGTCCACATCGAGATTTTTCGCCTGCGCGCGAGCCATCTCCAGGACATCCTTCTCTCTTTCGTAGTCGCGCGTCGCTCTGCCACTACTTTGCTTGGCATTGCCAATCTCGCCGACAACCTGCTGTCGCTCGGCGATAAGTTCCACGATCTTCCTGTCGATCGCGGAGAGTCGCGTGCGAAGTTCTTCCAGATTCATTTCGATTTTCCGTGTTCTCGCTGATAAACAATCTATCTTTTACCGCAGTCAGGAATTCAACGCCAAGACAAATGTCCTGCACCGTTCCACCGAGCGGCTACCGTCCACCAGGCATTCATGAGAATATTCGCTACCACTATCGACTGCAAAACTGAGGTTAAGGAATCGATGAAGACTCGCGCCGCTGTCGCCTGGGAAGCAGGTAAACCACTCGAAATCGAAGAAATTGATATAGACGGACCGAAAAAGGGCGAAGTACTGCTGCGTAACGTCGCCACAGGTGTCTGTCATACGGACGCTTTTACGTTATCGGGCGAAGACCCGGAAGGTATTTTTCCGGCCGTACTGGGACATGAAGGCGGCGCAATCGTCGAAGAGGTCGGTTCCGGCGTCAGCGGCATCAAGGTTGGCGATCATGTCATACCGCTTTACACGCCAGAGTGCGGCAAATGCAATTTCTGCACCTCGGGGAAAACGAATCTTTGCCAGGCTATTCGCGTCACACAGGGTCAGGGCCTGATGCCGGACGGAACGACACGATTCTCCAGGAACGGGCAACAGATTTTTCACTACATGGGCACGTCGACTTTCAGCGAGTACACAGTGTTGCCCGAAATCTCGGTCGCCAAAATCAGTTCAAAGGCCCCGCTCGAGAAAGTCTGCCTGCTCGGTTGCGGCATCACTACCGGTATCGGAGCCGTACTTAACACCGCCAAGGTCGAAGCCGGTGCCACCGTTGCCGTATTCGGTCTGGGCGGCGTCGGCCTGAGCGCCATTCAGGGTGCGATGATGGCGAAAGCGAGTCGCATTCTCGCGATCGATACCAATCCTGCCAAATTTGAACTGGCGACGCAGATGGGCGCCACCGATACGGTGAACCCAAAAGATTACGACGTCCCTATCCAGGAAGTCATCGTCGAAATGACGAACGGCGGTGTGGACTACTCCTTTGAATGCGTTGGAAACGTAAAGCTGATGCGTGCGGCCCTGGAGTGTTGCCACAAGGGCTGGGGCGAGTCCGTCATCGTCGGCGTGGCCGGCGCCGGCCAGGAAATTTGCACGCGGCCATTCCAGCTGGTGACCGGTCGCGTCTGGCGAGGCACCGCATTCGGTGGTTGCAAGGGGAAGTCGCAGCTTCCCGGAATGGTTGAGCAGTATATGGATGGCGAAATCAAGGTTGACGAATTCATCACTCACACGATGAAACTCGAGGACATCAACAAAGCGTTTGATCTGATGCACGAAGGCAAGAGCATTCGATCCGTCATTCATTTTTGAGCGGAATGACGCCGATCCATGGGCTCGGTAAATCATGATCGCGACAAAAAACAAGGTCGCCGTAGCTACAACATCGAGGCTTGCAGCTGAGGCTGCAGCGGAAATCGCGGACCTCGGCGGAAACGCCGTCGACTGCGGTATTGCGGCAGCCATGTGCTCCATCAACACGCAGCCGGGTGTTTGTGCGCTGGCAGGAAGCGCCTTTGTCACGATCTGGATACCCGGGCAAGACCCGATAACGATCGACGGCAATGTATGTATTCCGGGTATTGGCTGCCCACCGGAATTCGAGCCCGTTCCTGAGTCGGTCGAGCTGCATTATGGCGGCGGTATTGAAACGCTGGTAGGCCCCTCGTCAGTCGCTGTACCGGGCGCGCTGGCCGCCCTTTACCGGGCCTCCGCGGACCACGGTAAATTACCGTGGCTTGAGCTGCTTCAACCAACTATTCGCGCAGCCCGGAGCGGTTTCCCGCTGTCGGCCGCCGCCCACTATTTCCTCCGTTACGCCGGCGACTCGATTTACGGTCGCAGCAATGACGGACACGGAGCGCTTCACGATGCCGATGGCGGCCTGCTCGATGTCGGCAGCACAATAACAGTCCCGCACCTGGCGGACAGCCTTGCGGCCATTGCCGAAGAAGGCGAACGCATTTTCTATGCAGGTGATATCGGTCAACTGATCGTCGAACACGTTCGCTCCGGCGGCGGTATGCTTACGATGGAAGATTTTCGAAACTACACGCCTTTTGTTCGCAAAGCGCTGCTGGTTCAAATTGGCGCATGGCAGTTCGCCACCAATCCGCCGCCAGCGATTGGCGGCGCCAACCTGGCGGCGATGTTGCTCGGATTTGGCACGGGTCCGCTGAAGGCCTGGGACCAGGCGGCCATTCGCCGCCTGGTAAACACGCAAGCCATGACCATGCGCTTTCGGCACGAACACCTGGATTTCGCAGATGACGTCTCCGCGCCGGTAGCGGAAATGCTGAGACTCGCGACCTCGGGCGAGATGATCTCCCGCTACTCGTCGGCCTCGACCGTTCACACGTCTGCTGTTGACCGGTCGGGTACAGGCTGCGCCATTACTGCTTCGTCGGGTTACGGGTCCGGAGAGATGCCTGCCGGCTCCGGCCTTTGGCTCAACAACTGCCTTGGCGAACTTGAGCTGAATCGTCACGGGCTCCGGGCTGGTCCGCCAGGCAAACGCCTGCCATCCAACATGGCGCCAAGCGTCGCTCGTTCAAGAGATGCGGTAATCGCTATCGGCTCGCCAGGTGCTGACCGGATAACGACGGCGCTGCATCAGTTCCTGGTGAATTTTCTCCAACTCGGACTTGAGCTGGACAAAGCGATTGCACATCCTCGGGTGCACCTCAAGATTGACGGTTCGGTTGGGGAACTCGCGGCGGAACCGGGTATCCAACTGCCGCAAATTGAGTTTGGAGTGAAACATTACGAGTCGATTAACATGTATTTCGGCGGCGTGGTCGCGGCGTTATACGATAATCGAGACGGTTTTAACGCCGCAGCCGACCCGCGCCGGGAAGGCGGAACCTACATCGGCCCGCAGGATTGAAAGCCCGGAATCAAACCATGACCAACACTGATACATTCGGCCGACTCCCCGACGTACTGCCTGTCGACCCGATGCGCTGGGCTGAAGCGTGGCTTAAGGATGCGATAGCAGCTGGACTTCAGGACAATCCGAACGCAATGACGATCGCCACCGTGGGTGCCGACCACCAGCCGTCGGCACGAGTAGTACTGTGCAAGGAGTTCGTTCCGGATCCGGGCTACGTCGTCTTCTACACGAATTACGAGTCACGTAAAGCAGAAGAACTTGCCCGTAACTCGAAGGCAGCCGCGTTGTTTCACTGGGATGCTTTCGGCCGACAAATCCGAATTGAAGGAATTGTCAGCAGATCGCCGACGGCTGAAAGTGACGAGTACTTCGCGAGCCGCGGCTGGGGAAGCCAGCTTGGCGCGTGGGGTAGCGATCAAAGCAGGGCTATCGATTCGCGGGAGCAACTGGTCGCGCAAATAAGACAACGGGGTGCGAAACTCGGACTTTCGCTCGCCGACAGCACCGAAGAATTGGACAACGATGAAATACCGGTGATATCCCGGCCACCGTATTGGGGCGGGTTTCGACTATGGGCACACGCCATCGAACTGTGGATTTCCGGATCCGACCGCATTCATGACCGGGCACGATGGACCCGGAATCTCGCTCGGGATCGGGCAGACGAAGTCACCGCTACTCAATGGATCGGCACCAGGCTGCAGCCCTGATTCCTTGTCGTGGATTTGTCTCTCGTCGAACAATCGATCAGTTGCCCATTTTGCGGCGAGAATATATCGCTCCTGCTGGACCTGTCTGCCGGAGCGCAGTCGTACATAGAGGACTGCCAGGTATGTTGCCGGCCCATGCAAATCGGGTATCGGGTCGACAGTGACGAGCGCGTTGAACTGTGGGTTGACTGTGCGAGCTAGCTGGCCGGCCGTTTTTGTCTGTGTCCTGGGGCTGGCAGGCATCGCCCGTGGTGACGATGTCATCGTCACCGGTGACCAGCAATTGACTGTCGACGCATCGCCTTTGAATGGCGAGATTGTCATGGGCCTCAGGGGTGGCATCTGGACCTTGCCGGCGGACGGTGGCCGGGCGATTCGGGTAACCGGAACCGGTCTGACCGCGACCCGGCCTCGCTGGTCGCCGGACGGCATTGAAATCCTGTTCGAATCCCGGCAACCAGACGGCACCGAGCTGTGGGTTTTCGATCGCTCCACAAACGAAACTGCGCGTATCGGCGGCAACGAGTTCCACAACCAGAATCCGTCCTGGCATCCACAGGGTGACCGAATTGTTTTTTCATCAGACAGACTCGACACCGGGCTTGATATTTGGGAAATGGATGTTCCGACCGGCCTCGCCTGGCGCCTTACCATGTCCGCAGGAGACGAGTTGGAACCGGCCTGGTCGCGGGACGGTCGTCACCTTGCGTGGATCAGCCGCACCGATGCTGGCTACGCACTAATGCTGCGACGCCACGGCGAACAGGACATGGCGTTACTCCAGTCTGAATCGCCACTGTCCTCTCCCTCCTGGCGGCCCGACAACAGCCTGCTAACGGTGTTGCGCCATGCGGCAGACGGAAAATCACTGGCCATGGTGATACTTTCCGAACCGGTTCTGGTGCGCACTGTGCCCACCCGCGAAGAGCTGACCGACGCCCCGGTGTCATGGCCGGATCGCATGACCATGGTGTACTCCGCGGGCGGCAAAATCCGGATCCGGGGGTTCGACGACCGACGATCCAGGCCATTACATTTCAGCGCAATTATAGCGCCGAGCGAACCCGCACCAGTTGCAATACCTGCGCGGCGTGAATTGCCGCTGATTGACGCGCCCGATGAAACGTTCGTAATTCGCGGCGCCCGTTTGTTCGACGGTGTCTGGAAAGGCTATCGACAAAACATGGATGTGGTTGTTGACAGCGGTCGCGTTGCCGCTGTCGAAGCGCGTCGTGACCGGGAAGGTATGACCGTCCTTGATGTAGGCGACGTTACAATCATCCCAGGGTTTATTGACGCGTTGTCTGCGGCAGGAGGCAACCTGGAGTCCGGACCCGCCATTCTGGCCTACGGAGTGACAACCATCGTCGCGGACACCGCGGGGATGGCATTCGATCCGGCGCGCTGGGAAAGCGAATTGACGCCGGGACCGAGGTTGTTATCGAGCAGTGAATTTGCCGGCGGGACGCCAACAAGCATCGCAGACGCCGCATCGCCTGGCGTAAAAAGCCTGCTTACGTCGCGTCAGGTAACGATGCTTGGCCAGGCTCTGCGGACATCCCGCCGCTTTGCGGAAACACCATCGGCAGCGAGCCTGGCGTCGCCGGTTGTTATCGGCAGCAGGCCAAACCGAATGTCACCGGGGCTGGCGTTGCATGCGGAGCTGCGCGCACTCGTGGCAGCTGGAATGAGCAACGAACAGGCGCTGTTCGCGGCGGGAAAAAACTCCGCGGCATTTCTCGGGCTGGACAACCAGGTCGGTACGATAATCGCAGGCGGATTTGCAGACATGGTTCTTGTCCGCGGCGATCCGCTCGGCGATATCGCCAACACCCTGGATATCGTGGCGGTCGTGCGAAACGGTCGCTTCTACAGCCTTATCAGCCTTCTGGAACGCGCC
>Ga0316195_10000851_pt1 | contig 13018 bp, 20 predicted proteins | sample Phised1_MG_FD_204937 | JGI IMG/M metagenome (GOLD analysis project Ga0316195, IMG submission 204937) | Coastal sediment microbial communities from Maine, United States - Phippsburg sediment 1 | ecosystem: Environmental > Aquatic > Marine > Coastal > Sediment | place: USA: Maine | collected... | reverse complement strand
TTTGCGGCTCTGCCCGTAGGCGCCGCCAGCAGTGTCCGCACCCCGAGCTTGGAAAAAATTTTTAATACTGCATTGATAATTGTGGTTTTCCCGGTGCCCGGTCCGCCGGTAATGACCATAATCTTGTTTTCCAGCGCACATCGTATGGCCTGGGCCTGATTTTCCGCCAGGGTAATGTCGAGTTGCCCCTGGACCCAACGAAGTGCGTTTTCGCCGGTGAGGTTCCGGATGGATTTTGGAGCGGTTGACAGCGTCTTTAATCGGCCGGCGATGCTGGTTTCACAGAGATGAAACCTGGCCAGATACACGCCTTTGTTGTTGGCCTTAAATTCGTCGATGCTCTCATTTATATCTTCAATAATTATCCTTTTATCCATGGCAAGGCTACCGAGAGCCTCTACCACAACATCCTTTCCAACACTGAGCATTTCCCGGCTCTTTTTCACAAGAGATTCATACGGGTAAAAAACATGCCCGTCGTCGGAAAGCTGGTTGAGAACATAAATTATTCCGGCTTCAACTCGGAAGGGCGAAGCTTTTGGAACCCCGAGCTTTTCGGCAATACCATCGGCAATCACAAACCCGATACCAAAAATATCCGTTGCCAGACGATAGGGGTTTGCGGTTACGACGGCAACGGATCGATTCCCATACTGCTTAAATATTTTTGTGGCATATCCGGAACTGACCCCGTAGGACTGCAGAAACAGCATGACATTGCGAATTTCTTTCTGTTCGTCCCATGCCTGTTGAATCATGGTGATGCGTTTCTCGCCGATACCTTCGACCAGGGTCAGTTTCTCGATGTCGTTTTCGATGACATCCAGGGTTTTTTCCCCGAATTTTTTAACAATTCGGCCGGCCATGACGTGGCCAAGCCCTTTGATAAGACCGGATCCCAGATATCTTTCAATCCCAAAAACGGTGGCCGGAACCGTTATTTTATATTCCACCACCTTAAACTGCTCACCAAACTTGGGATGATGGACCCATTCACCTTTCAAGTTCAGCGTTTCGCCGGGGGCCGGTGACATCAAATACCCCACTACGGTGACCAAATCCTGCCGCCCCTGGACCTTGACCCTGGCAATGGTATAACCGTTTTCTTCGTTGGTGAAAGTAATTCTCTCAATTTGTCCTGAAAGCTCTGTGAGCATCCTATTCCTTTTTTACACCCAGTCCGGCAATTTTATTTCGGATGCCGCGGTTCGGCTGGGGATAAAACATTTGATGTCGATGACCGGAGAGCCGTCGAGGGCATCGATGGTTTCGATAAAAATAGCGGTATCCTTTATGGACAGTATTTTACAAGTGGATATGGCAATGAGATTGGGCCTCAATGGAGAATGGGTGGCAAATACACCCCGTAGGGGGTTGTTTTTATCTTTCCTCGGATGAACCTGCAGGGTGTTTCTTTGATCAGGGGTATCGTTTTCATGAAACCAGTAACAGACGGTGATGTGGGAGAATTCATCCAACCCCAAAAGCGCGTCGCCATATTTTTCAAAAATTTCAATCCGGACATCCTCATTCTCTTTTCTTATGACGCCCACCGGGAAAATATCGAATCGATCTTTCATATTAATTCTCCTTTTCACAATTAATTTTCTCAGGTCGTTGGGAATTTTTCAAGATATATCATCCGAAGGATTAGAATCAAGGATTGATCTTTTTTCTTATTGCTGGTAAATGTTTCGAGTCTTTTCCCATAACCCGATTTTACGATGTAAAGATTTTGACGTCTATAAGGGCACCAATGAAGCTCCCCGCCCATAGCGCACAGGGAATTGTAAATCATAATAGATGACAGCGTATTTTACAAAAGGATGATGAAATGAAATTCTTTATCGCAGAGCAAAACATTGGCGGCGATGCCACCAAGGAACAGGCTGAAAAATTGATCGAGTTGCTGAAAAAAAAAGGCTGGGATGTGGAATACGGAGTTAAAAGAAATGTGGCATCCGACGTTTCTGAATTTGGGAGAGAAGATAGTATTCAAGACGCCTTTGCAAATGATTTTATGCTTTGTTTGTCAGAAATTGAAGGAATAGAATAAAACACGCCATCAATCTTGTTCAGCTTGACTTAAAAACTTGCCGACCAGCATGGCAACCAGCATGGTCAAATAAAGCTGACCCATAACGGCTATGAGGATGGTAATAGATTTGGCCAAAGATGAAACCGGTGTGATATCCCCATATCCGAGGGTTGTCATCGTAACAAAGCTGAAGTAAAGATAATCGTGAAATCCCTGGGAAGTGCTCCCTGCAAAATTAATCGCTCCGCCGCCCATATGTAAAAAATAATCCTGCAGTATCGCTACCATGGCCAGGAGAACAGCTCCCAATATACCGATAAGCAGATAGCAGTTGATCGAATTGATTAAAATGGTAAACGTAACATTTTTTTGTCTGGCCACATGCCGGATCATGAATACGGTAATAAACACATTAAAACAAAAAAATGAAAAAAAAGCGGCAAATTTTATCCCATCATTGGCAATAAAAATCTCCAGCCAGGTTAAAATAATCGTCAACACTCCAGAGGCGATGAGAATGTTTTTTGTTTTTTTCGAAAAATGGAGTGAAAAAATACCTGAAAGAATTATGGCCGTAAAAATAAAGTCTTTAATGATCACCCGATGAACCGATAACATGGGAAAGAAAAGCACGGTTATCAATAAACATATTAAAAGAATAATATTATTTCTGGCAAGTTTATTGGGCGTCATAATATATTATTGTAACTCTCTGAAACCCCCGTTCTCATTAATAAACACTTTTATTATATTAATATCATTCACGATTTTTTTTGTAAACCCTGATTTTTCGCCCCTTCGATTTTTCAGGGACAAGAGAAAACCTGCGCATCAATTGTCGACGTTTTTATAAACAGGGCCTTGTTGGAAACAAAAATGAACTACCCCGCAGCAGAGCTGCGGGGTATCAAAATGAATTTTTATCTTATTAACCCCGATGCAGAGGATCGAGGAATTCTTTTGATTAGAAGCTGTTTCAAAAGCTTCATAATTGTTCCAGTGCCAGCCACAGAACAACATACCATGGATCATCACAATTTTTCAGACATAAATATACGTAAGCCCCCTGGATCGATTCTGCTTCATTACATATTCACCTTTGAAGCTGGCTGCAGCCCGTAAAGGGGATTTCCGCTGTACTAAAATTCTTCAAAATCTCGGTGAAACAGCTTAAACTCCATGGATAGGGGAAATTAGAATGTTTCTGTCATAAAGACGACATTAATACATCACCGCCACCCATACGGTCTCGGTGGTCGGATCCGTCCATTCGACCCTGTGTTTAAGATGGGCGGGAATATTCACGTAATCACCGGGTTTTAACGTTAACACGTCGTCCGTGCCTTCAAACAACAAACCGGCACCGCCTTTGAGCAGAAGGACCCATTCATTTTGATCCTGATCATACCAGAAACCTTCGGGCGAAGAATTTCCTTTGGATACAATCCGTTCGATTTTGAAACTGCCCGTTATTAAAATGTCCTGGATTAGCTCCACAGGGATATCGGCGGGGATGGATGAATAAATGTTCCGGATAGGGTTCATCGCTTACTATCTTTCGTAAAAATTTAGGGAAACGAGCCGGTCAAAAACGCCTAAAGAGACCTTTCAAATCTCGATATTCCCGGCGATTAACTGCGCTACGAAAGCGGTGTCCGCCGGTGCAAATTCAAATTGGTCGAGTTCGTGGGTAAATACCCATCTGATTTCAGCATGGTCAAGGAGTTTGAAATCTCCTTGTTCCCATAAAGCTTTAAAGGCCATCAGTTCAATGGTGCCAAAATCATAGGTATGAATGTTCGACCCGAGATATTCGCCCACAGTGACGTCCACATCAAACTCTTCTTTTAGCTCTCTTTCTAAACACGCCTCCGGTGTCTCGTTCGGTTCAATCTTGCCGCCGGGAAATTCCCACAGATTTGGCAATCGCGCTGTTGGCTTGCGTTTGGCGATAAGGAGCATTCCATCATTTATGAATATAGCCGCCGTCACTTTGATAATTTTATTCTCCACGTTTTAATTCCCCTCGCCACACCCAATTTTCTTTGGTTTCATCATGGTTCTTCGGCACTGCCGTCTTTTGGTTTAATTCTTGACAGGGCGGACAGCAGTTCTTCGGGGGTGGGATGGTCTGCGGGATTGGCGGCATGGTAACTGAAACGAACGCTTCCTTGGGTATCGATGATGAATACCCCCGATAATTGAAGAACATCTCCCTGGGGTATCCCCATCCCGACTCCCGAGCCGAGGGCTTTCATCCCTTTGACAAACATCGATGGGGAGGCCATTTGAAACAGACCGGCCCGTTTCAACCCGTAGGCTTGGTACAGACGGCGTTCCGGGTCGCACACGATGGAAAACTCCGGCGCAAAGTTTCTTCGAAAGGCCTCCGTCTGTTCCCTGTCTCCCATGCCCACCAGTATAATCTGAGCCCCGATTTTATCGAATCTGCTTTTTGTTTGACGCAACTGCGCCACCTGCTGTCGGCAAAACGGTCAGCCGAAGTGCCGCAGAAAGACCAAAACAAGAGGGCGTTCTTTCCACAATTCTTTGAGTTCTCGTTTGGAGCCGTCTGAAAGGAGCACCTTCATACCGGGAGCTTTAAGATGTTTTTTTTTCACGATGGGTTTTCTTTCAATCAAATAAATTTAAAGAAGAGCATAATTCGGTAAAGCCTGTCCCCCTATCCGGTCTTATCCAGAACATAACTTATCCAGACATCTTTGCTTCCGGTTTTGGGGTTGGGGCTCGGGGTTCTGACGGCTTTTATTCGCTGTCCGGATCGAATGCCATGGCTTTTTTGATTTTCTCGGCAGCCGCCTCCTTAAGACCCAACGCATTCAAAGCAATTCCCCAACCGTACCATGCCGAAGGATGGTTTGGGCTGATCTCTGCGGCCTTTTCAAATTTCTCAACGGCTTCATCGAACTTTTTCATCTCTATCAGGGCCACACCCCAGCTACACCATATTTCGGCATTTTGGGGATCACTTTTTAAGACCTCTTTGAACTTTTCAACAGCCTCATCAAACGGCAACATTCGGCACCTCTTAATTGGTTATGGGTTCAGGGGGATGTGTTTCTATTCCCCGACCAGAAATTCTTCATCTTTTTCTGACAATTTTTATGTCGTATTTTTTTTATTTTCAGTTGATTAGAATGCCAAACTTAAAGTTTTTTTCTATATCAAGTTTTTGTGGATTCTTCGACCTCCGGCAGCATGATCCGGGCGTCGGCGACAACGCACTTTTCCGCCGAGCACATGACCGGGTTCAGATCGATGGAGACGATCATCTCCGCTGATGCCATGACAAATTCTGAAAAACAGATCATGGTCCGGGTCAGTTCGTCGGCATCGACCACCACGCCCCCCCGGTATCCGGAAAGCAGCCGGCCGGCCTTGAGGCCTTTGATCATGGACGCCACATCATCGGGACCCACCGGCGCCATACGCAAGCTCACATCCTGGTAAATCTCGACGCCGGTACCGCCAACACCCAGAAGGACTACCGGCCCGAATTGTTCGTCAATTTTGGCACCGATGATCAGCTCCAGACCGGAGACCATCTCTTCCACCAGCATCGCCTCGAAGCCGTCCAGACGTTTAAACCTTTCAAATGCCGCCGTCAGTTCATTCTTTGTGGTAATGCCCGTCTGCACACCGCCGTGATCCGACTTGTGGAGGATCCGGCCAGAAACTATCTTGGCCGCCAGGGGAAATCCGATGCCGGCGGCGGCGGATTCGATTTCTCCGGGTTCCGTGACCGTGGTAAAGCGCGGCACGGTCAGCCCGGCGGCGGACAACAGGTGCTTGGCATCGGGTTCGGTGACCCATCCCCGGGCACGGGATGCCTCGAGTACGGTTTTGATTGGGTTGTTCAACATGGCTGGGACCTCCGAAGGGCTTCGACCATCAACACCGCCCCTTTGATGGACGGAGACACCGGAACCCCGTTGAATTCAAACCCCTCAATGAGCATCCGGTATCGATCCACATGGGGGACATAGGCCACCAGCGGTTTGTCGTAGCGTTTGCAGACCCGGCTCAAACGAGCGCCGATATCAGAGGTAATCTCCGGCGAATACGGGAGCAGCAGCATAATAATGCAATCGAGCTCCGGAATCCGGGACAGATGTTCGGCGGCCTCCAGAAAATCACTGTCCGTGGCGCTGCCGGTGAGATCGATGGGGTTGCTCAGAGATGCAATGGATCGCACGCTGGGGCTCAGATCGGCGCGAATCTCGGCCTGCTGCCGGGGATCGATCACCGGAATGGACAAACCGCGTCGGCCGCAGATGTCCACCGCCAGCGCACCGTGTCCACCGCTACCACTGATGATACCAACCCGTCCATCTATGGACTCCTGATAACAGCTCAGCACCTCGCAAAACGAGACCAGCTCGAGTTCGTTGGCCGCTTCGACGATGCCGTGCTGAGCCAGCACTGCAGAAAATACCGCGTAGTCACCGGCCATGGAGGCAGTGTGGCTGGAAACGGCCCGCATCCCTTCACGGGTCTTGCCGGCTTTTAAAACAATCACCGGTTTGGCGCAGCCGCGGGCGGCAGTCACAAATTCCCGCCCTTCACCGGAGGCAAACCCTTCGACGTAAAAGGCGATCACTTTGGTTTCCGGATCCTGGGCCAGATATTTTAACAGGTCTAGTTCTCGAACCAGCGCCTTGTTGCCGATACTGACCCCTACCGACAAACCGATCCCCAGTTCGGCGAATTTGGTCATTTGATCGACCAGCACACCACCGCTCTGGCTGACCAGAGCCACCTTGCCCACCTCGGGCCGGATCATCCGCTCACTAGGGATAAAAAAGGTGTCGATACGACCGGGAACATAAATGCCCAGACAGTTGGGCCCGATAAACGGAAAACGGTGCTTCCGGGCAAGTTGGGCCAAATCCTGCTGCAAATCGAGCCGACCCACCTCGGCAAACCCCCCGGAAATGATGATTGCCCCGCCGGCCCCGGCATCGATACAGGCCCTGAGGGTATCCAGGGAATATTCCGCCCGAACTGCGATAATCGCAAGATCAACGGAATGGGGAATGGCTTCGATACCGGTATAGACCTTCTGGCCGAACAGGTCGCCCCCCCGAGGGTTCACCGGAAAGACCTCCACCGGATAGCGTAGATTGATTTTATTAAAAATAACGTTTGCCGGATGCCGGTCCCGTTCCAGGGACACCCCGATGACCGCCACGGTACTGGGTTGAAACATGCACCGGAAATCCCAGGCATCGACTTTGGGTCTTAACGACAACTCATTTGAAGAAGGACAGGTTTTTTCCAAAGAATTTCTCCGGGAACAATAATTGATGATCTCGCAAAAAGTCCGTTTTGTTCGCTCAGTGACCATTTGGGGGCGTTTATTTTTGCCCAAAGGCCTTTTTCACCAAACTGCGGCGACAGAATTCTACAGCGGTCTCTTTAACCCCCTTGATTTCCTTCAACTTCAGGCCCCGCTGGCGGATCAGGCCGTTGAGCAACGCGCTGAGAAGGTTCACCGTAGCGTCCAGGGGCACCGAATGAAATTCACCCTGCCGAATCCCCTTTTCCAGGCATCCGGAAAGATAATCCTTGAGACGCCGGCGCATTTCTTGAACGCTCTTACGGCAGATGCCTTCCGGATCCTTTAGGCGGAACGGACAGGTACTGACCGCCAGGTAGATCTCGTCGGGCATCTCTTTGACAATATCCAGGTGGAGGGAGATGAGGTTTTCGATCTTTTCAAACTCGGTCTCGGTTTTCGACGGCAGGGTATCCATATGCGAAAAAAAATTTGCAAAAGCAGTGATGATGATACGGGTAAAGAGGTCTTCTTTCCCCTTGAAATGGTAATAGATCACCGGCTCGGTAATGCCGGCCTCTTTGGATATCTGCAGGGTGGTGGTGCCGTCGAATCCCTGTGCGGCAAACAGACCTGTGGCAGCCTGGAGAATTTCCTGTTTCTTGTTGACTCTCAGACGGGCCATGGTGCTCCCCTTTAGGTTTTTCGATTCCATTACACCGGATATGAAATATCCGGATCGCTTAGAAGAACGATCCCTACGAAAGAACTTCGGACAAAATCAATTTCAAAATCTGCAGAGGACCCGGGGGATACAGATCTATCTATAGTAATACCTAGAATGAAGTTCATAGCCCAGGGAAAAGGGAAATGCAAGAATTTTTATGACTGACACCGGATGGTTCGCCCGGGACCTTCGGGGTACTCGGGCCAAGGCGCGTAAAGAATCCGAGCCCATCGAAGATCCCGCCTTGCGGATAATGATGGAGAGCTGGAGTCATGAGGGAAAAGCATGGAGTGATGGAATAATGGAGTGTTGGTTTGAAAAATTTTGTTTTTACCAATACTCCAACCCTCCATTATTCCAATATTCCAACTTGGCATAGCCGTTGTTTTTACTCCAGCAATGCCGGGGTTTTTCAAGATTAAATAATAAACAAAAAGGGCGGCCGAATGGGCCGCCCTTTTTATATCCTATCCTCTATCAGGATTTGTCGTTATATTCTATACCTCTATTTTTAAAAATTCATGATGTCATTATTTTATTTTTGTGTGGTAAAACCCTATCCTTCCGATTCTTCTTCCAAAAGAAAAGGGGGCTGCCTTTTTGACATTAGGAGGACATTATGCCATATAAACCCTATAGTTGCATAAATAATATGGCAAAAATAAAACGGAAAAGAAAAATGAGCAAGCTTTCATCTCAACCCTTGTACAAGCATCCCCATGTGGTTGTGGCGCCATCCAAATATGGTCATGGTGTTTTCGCAACCGAACCTATTCCGGCAGACACGACACTGGAAGAATGTCATCACTTGCGCATCAGAACGGAAAATTGCGGAGGGATTATCGATGACTACGTTTACAGTTTGGCGCCGGAAAATGAAAACTCGGTAACAGAATCAGAAAATGAATCCGAATACTACTCTCTTCCCCTGGGGTGGGGAAGTATTTTCAACCATTCCGATAATCACAATACCGAATATTGGCACGACACGGATCGGGATCTGATCGTATTTCATACCATAAAAGATATCTCTGCCGGCGAGCAGCTATTTATCAATTACGGCGAAGCTTGGTGGGAAACCCGCGAACTGATGCCCGACAACGACGATTGAGATCGTCATATTGACTTTTACACCTCAATGCATATTTATAAGAAATATTGCGGTATTTTTTTTTAAAATTGAAGCCTTTGAAGGTCCCGTACTTTTGGCGGAGATATTGGCTGTACATCAACAAGCTTGGTGGAATTCGTTTTCTCTGTTGAATCACCAAAATTCAACAGGGCAAGCGATTGAAGATCGAAAAAAGACGTTCCATCGGGAGAGGAAAAGATGGAAAAAATGAAAAAATATAGATTCCCCAGTGTTTTCTTAATTGCTTTGATTATCTTCGGTTGTGCTTCATGGCAACAGAATTACGGCAAGCTCCGAAGGTTGCCCAGCGGCCAGAATGAAGTGACCATTCAAGATCTAATAGACAAATGGGAGAATTACGACATTTATTATTCCGACAAATATGATGGGTTCGACGCGCGATCCCCTCTGGGGATCATGTTCGATCCAAAGAATAACGATACAGCACTGGTGGGTGACCGGTGGAAAAAGGTCGAGAATCAGGAAACCTTGATAGAGATGACACGATGGATTTATCCCACCACCCAGTACGAACCCTGGCTCAGCGAAATTTTAGGGCCGGACGGTCGGTTGTATGGATATCTTTATTATTCCTATGGATTTGCAACCCTTAAAGTCGTTGACGATTATACGATGTATGTATTTAACCTGGATGAACCCATTGAGGAGGGCGATGGGGACCCCCTTAATTAGTTTCCATCCATAAATGGCCCTTTGGGTCCGGATCTGTGTTCTCCGCAGGTTTCCGATAGGAAAAGTAAATTGAGCTTGAGACAAAAAAAAGATAAGTTTGTTGCAAAATTGTTGAATAAATATCCGCCGCTTTTCAATCGTTGGGTTGAAGGTTCAACCTTCATGGAGTTTCGAGATTCGCCGTGGACCCAATTGGACAAGGACCTCTCCCGGTGTCGCCTGGCACTGATTACCACCGGTGGCGCACATCTTCGGTGGCAACCCCCTTTCGACATGACAGATCCGGACGGTGACCCGACCTTCAGGGAGATTCCATCAGATGCATCCCCCTCGGACATGGTCATCACACACAACTATTATGACCATTCTGACGCGGACAAAGACATTAACATCATTCTCCCCATCGAGCGTGTCTTTGACCTAAAACAGGCCAAAGACATCGGCCATGTAAACCACCGGCATTTCTCTTTCATGGGACATATCCTGCATCACCATCTGGATACGTTGATCGAAGACACAGCCCCGAAAGTAGCAACTGCGTTGAAATCGGACAACGTAGATATCGCGATTTTAACGCCGGCTTGAGGTATTTGCAATCAGTCCGTGGGACTGATACAGAGATTCATCGAGGATCAAGGAATCGCAACCATATCCATAAGCCTTTCCAAAGAAATCACAGGTAAGATACGCCCACCGAGAGCCGTCTTTTTCGGATCCTTTCTGGGGCATCCTATTTCTTACCCCGGCCAAGTGGCTCATCAGCTCTGTGTGTTGCGCTTCTTGCTAAAATATCTTGAAGAAATCCCTACACCCGGCACCATCATCGAAATCGACGCCACCGTCGTCGACAATTGTGCTGCCGCGTCCCCTAATAGTTAGTAGAGGAGATTCTCCTAAAAAGACAAGACCTGTCTACGGGGAGATTCAAAAAAGCCAAAGGGCTGAAAAAAACTTACATAAAACAGGACCCAATTTCAAATCACTTTCAACCGAAAAACCCATAAAAATAGGATATGGCGCCATTCCTGGATTTAAACGCTGATGACAAATAAGGAGGGGGAAATTATGAACCGTGCAGACAAAGGTATTTTAACAATTCGATATATTAACGGGTCAGAAGAAAAGTTTGAATATGACCGCCTGGAAGAAGAATACAGCATTGCGGCCCACATCAAAGAGGCCCTTAGGGAAAACCAGCTTCTTCTCGAGCTCGAAGATCGGCTGATTGTGATACCGTATCAGAGCATTCTGTCATTTGATATATCACCGCCGCCGGTCAAGTTGCCGGCAACCGCCTTGAGGAAGGTGGTTCCCATTTCGACATGATACCTTCCGCCCAACCTTGTGCGTTGAATCCTCATACTGTCAAAACTAAAACGGTGATTGCGGCCTGAAGTTGATTCTCACCATTGGTGCTGGACTGACTTTCCCTCTTTATATCAGCGGTTAAGGGTTTTAAGCGGAGAAGTGCTCAGATTTTGTGAGTTTACATGGACGTGGAAGATCAGGGGGATTTCGGGTTTTGCGCTTCAAGGAGATCTTTGATCTTTCGGTTCACCAGAAACTTGTAAAACAAAAAGCCCGCTTTGGGCGTCCCGGTGACCCGGACCACGTTTTCGCCACATCGGGTGCAACGGCCGCGAAGCATCAGCAGACCGGACTCTATCTTACCGGAAACGGTGTCCATGGCGGATATTTCACGGCAATGGCCACACCAGGTATTGTTCAAAAGCCAGGCCCGGACATCTTCGGTATACGATTCCCAAATCTTTTTGGCGCTGGGTGTAAAAGCCCATTGCATTTTTTCACCACCTCAATATCATATTCCTGTTTTCAGTCGAAGCCGCATCCAAAGTAAATTTACTCGGGAAACCGGGTCCTTGTCAACGGCCAGTGTTTCAAGCCTCAGGGTGAACGCATTTGATTTTGGCACAGCGAAACGACGGCGTGTTTCTCTTGGAAACCGACGGGCTGTTTGAAGGGCTTTAGCACGCGTTAGACCGAGCCGAATGAAATTATAATTAAAAACATCCATCGGATGTTTTATTGACGAATTGTTCTTTATAACTCTGTCACGGCTCGGGCTTACGGGTGCTCGAGCACAAGTTTCCGTCGGTTGGAAAGAGATATGCGCCGTCGTGGAGCGTTCTCTCTCGATTGGGGTTCAAATGCGTTTGCCCAGTTTCCAGGCAGTCGAGCCCGGGAATAACGGTTTCACTCCCCTTTCATTTGACAATAACGTCCAGGGTAGCGTATATTGTGAAATTATGGATAGATACGAAATTCAATGGGAGAAATAACCATGAAACCGAGGCGATCGACATTGTCCGTTCCCGGGCATATTAAAAAAATGCACCTCAAGGCTTCTCAACGTCAGGTCGATGTGGTGATGCTCGATCTGGAAGACAGCGTTCCCGTGGATGCCAAAGAACCTGCCCGGAAAATGGTCATCGATTCGATACGTTCTCTGGTCTGGCAGGATATCACCGTAACCTTTCGAATCAATGGCCTGGACACTCATTTTGGCTACAAAGATCTTCTTGAAGTTGTGGAGGCTGCAGGCCCGAAAATCGATGCTGTAGTCGTCCCCAAGGTCAACCATCCCGGGGACATTCATTTTGTATGCCGCATGCTGGACGGCATTGAAATGGAAAAAGGTTCTTCAAAACGTATGGGCATCGAGGCCATCGTCGAAAGCGCCCAAGGCCTGGAAAAGGTGTCGGAAATCGCCCGGGCCAGTGACCGGCTTAAAACCCTGGTGTTCGGTATCGTCGATTATTCGGCATCGATCAATGCGCGGCTGGTATCCATTTCTGGACACGGCGAAAACGAAGAAGAAGTGTATCCCGGTCACCGCTGGAATTTTGAAATGAGCCGAATCGTAATGGCGGCAAAGGCCCATGGCCTACTTGCCATCGATGCTCCCTACGGGAATTTTAAAGATCCGGAAGGCCTCCGGCGGAGCGCCGCCCTGGCCTGCGCCCTTGGATACGATGGGAAATGGGCCATTCATCCGGATCAGATCGATATCATCAACCAGGTCTTTTCTCCTTCCAGGGAAGATATCGCACGGGCCCAGAAAGTGTTGGCAGCCCATAAGGACGCCGAAGAGAAAGGACAGGGGGCAGT
>Ga0316195_10000850_pt1 | contig 13020 bp, 10 predicted proteins | sample Phised1_MG_FD_204937 | JGI IMG/M metagenome (GOLD analysis project Ga0316195, IMG submission 204937) | Coastal sediment microbial communities from Maine, United States - Phippsburg sediment 1 | ecosystem: Environmental > Aquatic > Marine > Coastal > Sediment | place: USA: Maine | collected... | reverse complement strand
TCCTCTTTTCCCGCTGACTCTGGACCAAAGAATCATGGAGTGCAGCATTGGCGTCTTGTAAGGCCTGGCGCTCTGCCTGTAGTTGTCTTCGTGTGTTAATTCTCTCAGCAGCTTTTGCAATGCGATTGCTCACAGCGTCGATCAGCAAACGCTCTTCTTTAAGAAACGGGCCCTCGTCCAGACGTGGACTTTTTTTCAAATAGTAAACTTCAACGACCCCTTCCTTAATGTCAGAGATGATTATAGGAGCCTTCTGTTTCCATCGGGTCGTTTTGAAATTACTTGACTGGAAAGTCTGCTCTCTGTAGCAAATTCTAGCGCAGGTAATTTTAGGATATTGCCAGGACACCAGCAATAAGTTGACCGCTCCGTGCAGTATTTTTTCGAGCGAATCCTCGTTTTTTTCAATCAATTTTGTCAGTTTATAGAGACAGTTTAATTCTTTGATCCGTTCCCGTAGTTGAAGTTCTCTCTGTTGATGTTCTTGATGTAATGACATAAGTTGAGCCCGCAGCAAGGACAGCTCCTCACAGCCACCAATAGAACATTCATTATTCTGTTTCATATTTAGCCTTTCAGTACATTTGACAAAATGCATATTTTTCATAGGCACTTTATATGTAACATAATTGTATTTACGTTAATAGAAATTAAACATAAACTTATCAAAACGGGTGTTTAGGTAAATAATTCAGCCGTTACTATTGGTCCACTTCTGATCGCGAGCGAAAACAAGACAAAGGTCCAAGGCTTGAGAATACAACTTGTCAGCATCTGACTTAATTGACCAACCTAATCCACAGGAGGCTTGAAACGAATGGGTACAGAAGAGTTGATCAATGTCTGTCAAGCGGTTAAACACGGAAATATGCGTCAAGTCACAAATCACAAATTAGGGAAAGAAGGAATTGTTGTCGATGTGACAGAAGACAAGCTGGTCGTCCAGGTAGAAAATGCCTCCGAAGTCTGGGCTTACGAAGACTGCAAATAAAGTATTAATTTCTATCCAAGTTCAAACAAAGCACGGAATCAAAGTATAAAGACAGTCGGATCCACCTCGTCCCTGGAACATGAACTTTTGTGTTCTGGTCACCAAAGCATTTGGGACACATCCAGTTTGATAGTGGAGGAACGAATGGTCGCAATAATTTTTGAAGTGATCCCTAATGATGAAGAAAAGCCAGAGTATTTAAATATTGCTGGTCTCTTGAAAGAAAGACTAATAAACACGCCAGGCTTTAAATCTATAGAACATTTTCAGAGCCTGACAGAACCCAACAAGCTGCTTTCTCTTTCCTTCTGGGAAGATGAAGAATCTGTATCAAGGTGGCGCAACCTTGAAGAGCACCGTCATGCGCAAGCTAGTGGCCGCGACGTCTTGTTTCATCACTCCCGTATCCGGGTAGGGCACATAGTGCGCGACCACTCTTTGTCTGATGGGTACCCACGCCACAGTCTCCAAGGCGTTTAGGGCAGACGTATTATTAGAGGTATTTAGGGCAACAAAATAATGGCCACCTGAAGATGGGTGGCCATTTCTTATTTATCACCTGTTTTGCAACTGTAGCGCGACCTTGGAATGTAGCCCTAGAAACAATACCCCACAACTTGCATCAACATTTGCAATCTGGTATAAGATTATAAACCAATAACCGATAATTATAGTCGGGTATCCTCTTGCAGTTAAAAAACAAAAAAATCTCTAAGGAGTTTAAAATGTCACAAATGCTCAGAATTAATTTGCTTCTAGTTATCATGATTAGTCTGGCTAGCAGCAGTTTTGCTGCCGGTGGCGGCAAGATCGTCAAGGCTGATCCGAACACGCACTTCGACCCCAAAGGTAAACTGCCTTCCGAATTCACGATTGAACTCCAAAACGGACTACGTAAATCACTGCCTTTCGAAGACAAGCGCGATTTCGAGGAAGCTAAGAAGGGCTTTATTGCCGCTCCCGAGTACAAGCAAATCATGGCTGACGCGGGCCACGTCGCCTGGGATATGGGCAGTTACGAGTTCCTTCTGACAGATAAGGAATATGACACGATCCATCCTTCCTTGCAGCGCCAGGCAGTTCTGAATATGGCATATGGCCTCTACGAGGTCATGCCGGACAAGATCTACCAGGTCCGTGGCTACGATCTGGCCAACATCACCTTCATCAAAGGTGAAAAAGGCTGGATCATCTTTGACCCGTTGACGGCCAAGGAGACGGCTGCCGCGGCTCTGAAATTTATCAACGAGCAGCTCGGTGAACGCCCGGTCACTGCGGTCGTTTACTCACACTCTCATGCTGATCACTTCGGTGGCGTCCGTGGTGTCGTTGACGAAGCCGATGTCCGTAGTGGCAAGGTGCCGGTGATCGCACCGATTGGGTTCATGGATCACGCCGTTGCCGAAAATGTTTATGCCGGCAATGCCATGACGCGTCGCATGTTTTTCCAGTATGGCGTGCTTTTGCCGCGCAGTCCCTTCGGTCACGTCGACCAGTCTATCGGCAAGAATACTGCGGCGGGCAACCTCGGATTGATCCCGCCGAACACGATCGTTGAAGGAGACATCGAGGAGATGACCGTCGACGGTGTGAAGATGGTCTTCCAGAATACCCCCGGAACCGAAGCCCCGGCCGAAATGAACACCTATTTCCCCGAGTGGAAGGCGTTCTGGGCCGCAGAGAACATCACCGGCACGGTGCATAACATCTATACCCTGCGCGGCGCTCTGGTGCGCGATGCGCTCGCCTGGTCAAAGGGCATTAACGAAGCCATCTATCGGTTTGGCCAGGAGGCCGAGGTGATGTTTGCTTCTCATAGTTGGCCGCGTTGGGGGAATGATCGTGTCCTGGAGGTGATGCGCGCGCAGCGGGATATCTACGCCAACCTCAACAACGAAGTCCTGCACCTGGCCAACCAGGGGGTGACGATCAACGAAATTCACAACGTTTACCACCCGCCACAGAGTTTGCAGAACCAGTGGTCGGCGCACAGCTATCATGGCTCCGAAGAGCATAACAGCCGGGCTGTCATTAATCGCTATCTGGGTTACTGGGACGCCAATCCCGCGACCCTGATCCCCCTCTCTCCAAAAGATTCAGCACCCCTCTATGTTGAGATGATGGGTGGTTCCGACAAGATTATTAAAAAGGGACAGGAACTTTACGACCAGGGCAAGTACCACCATGCCGTTGAGATTCTGAACAAGCTGGTTTTCGCTGAACCTGACAACCAGAAGGCCAAAGATTTGCTGGCTGATGTCTATGAACAGATCGGCTACCAGAAGGAGAGCCCGAGTGTGCGCAACAGCTTCCTGGCCGGAGCCTTTGAACTACGCAATGGCGTTCCAGCGGGAGCTTCGCCGAAAACCTCGGGCCCCGACATGATCCGGGCGATGAGTACGGAATTGTGGCTCGATTTTCTTGGGATTCGCCTTGACAGCAAAAAGGCCGACGGGGTCGAATTCACTATCAACCTCGTGACCCCGGACAACGGCGAACAATATGTGGTCGAGCTGAGCAATGCGACCCTGACGAACATCAAGGGCTTTCAGGCCAAAGATGCTGATCTCACGGTCACCATCAACCGTGATGATCTCGAACAGACCATGATGGGCGCGGTTAGCATGGATGATCAGATCAAATCCGGCAAGGCCAAACTGGTCGGCGATCGCAAGCCGATCGATCAATTGAAGAGCATGCTGGTTCAGTTCGATATCGGCTTCGAGGTTTTACCGGGCACACTGCCTAAGGATCTAACCCCGGAGAAGAATCCATTTGCGCAAGAACCCCCGGCTATTGATGCAATGACGGACTGATTATTATTCCAGGCAGGTAAGATAGCCTCAGGCCGCCGTTAACATAACGGCGGCCTGATTTATTTAACAGCGAAGGAGGGTGTCGTACCATGAAGGCGTGGTCTTGATGTGCCAGCAGGTTATTTCTTATGACTTGTCAAAGGAGTCGCTTACGGTAGACTTCTCTGATCAACTTAGTCGGTTAATGTATTCAAAGGAACTCGTTTGTTTGCCCACAGGTTAACTCTTCTTGTAATCGCTCTAATCACCATGGCAGTCACCTGCTCAGCTGCCGGGCTGGATTCCTCATCAAGTGAAATGGGTCCGGACCCTTCGAAACTTGTGGGCCGTTGGCTGCGTGCCGATGGTGGTTATATCCTGCAGTTGACTGACCCGAGTCCGGACGGGTATCTGCAGGCTGCCTACTTCAACCCTCGGCCGGTCAATGTCTCTGCCGCGGCCTGGAAGAACCAGGACGGGTACCTTGGTGCGTACGTTGAGTTGCGCGCCCCGAATTACCCCGGCTCAACATACACGCTGGCTTATGATCCCGTCGGTGACCGGCTGGTTGGAATTTATTACCAGGCAGCGATGCAACAAGAGTTTGAGGTCCTGTTCGAGAGAACCCCATGAGGGGCGAACAATTTTTAATAGAAGTTCATGTCTCAACTAAATGGAGATGGCTTGTTAGTGAATGTCTCGTAAACATAATCAAAGTTTGAAGGGAGACAATGATGAAAAAGATACAGAAGCTTATGATTGCATGCGCAGTGTTGGCGATGTCAATACTGTTGATGCCCTTTGCCACGCCGGTCCAGGCCGCCGAAAAACCCAATATCCTGGTGATCTGGGGTGATGACATCGGCTGGTTTAATGTCAGCGCCTACAACCGCGGCATGATGGGATATAAAACACCCAACATCGACAGGATCGCCAATGAGGGTGCGCTGTTCACTGACTGGTACGGTCAGCAAAGCTGCACCGCCGGCCGAGCCGCATTCCTCACTGGTCAGAGTCCGTTCCGTACCGGTTTGCTGAAAGTTGGTCTGCCGGGAGCAAAGGAAGGCCTCTCCGAGAAAGACCCGACCATCGCCGAGTTGCTCAAGAACCATGACTACATGACCGGCCAGTTCGGCAAGAATCACTTGGGCGACCTGGACGAAATGCTACCGACCAACCATGGCTTCGATGAGTTTCTCGGCAACCTTTACCACCTCAACGCCGAGGAAGAGCCAGAGAGCCCTGATTATCCGAAGAGTGCTGAGTTCAAGAAGCGATTCGGTCCCCGCGGTGTGATCAAGTCCAGCGCTGGTGGTAAAATCGAGGACACCGGCCCGCTGACCAAAAAGCGCATGGAGACGATTGACGACGAAGTGACCTCTGCCGCCCTCAACTTCATGGAACGGGCCCACAAGGCCGACAAGCCGTTCTTCATTTGGTGGAACTCCACGCGTATGCACGTGAACACCCACCTCAAGGATGAATCCAAGGACGTAACCGGCCTGGGTATTTATGCTGATGGCATGGTCGAGCACGACAAGCACGTTGGCCAACTCCTCGATAAACTCAAGGAGATGGGTGTCGATGACAATACCATCGTCATGTATTCGACCGACAACGGTGCGGAAATCTTCCTCTGGCCGGACGGCGGCATGACGCCGTTCCGCAATGAGAAGAACTCGAACTGGGATGGTGGCTATCGCGTTCCCACGGTGATCAAGTGGCCCGGCGTGATCAAGCCGGGTACGGTCTACAACGACGTGTTCTCACACGAAGATATCCTGCCCACCTTGCTGGCCGCGGCCGGTGAACCGGATGTAAAGGAAAAACTGCTCAAGGGGTACAAAGCCAACGGCCGGGACTTCAAGGTCCACCTGGATGGCTACAACCTGCTCCCATACTTCAAGGGGGAAGTCGATAAAGGGCCACGCAAGGAGTTCTTCTACTGGACCGATGACGGTCAGCTCGCCAACCTGCGCTACGACCGCTGGAAGATGGTCTTTATGGAGCAGCGCGCGCATGGCTTCGAAGTCTGGCAGGAGCCCCTGGTGACCCTGCGCGTGCCGAAGCTCATCGACATGCGCGGCGACCCGTTCGAACGCGCCGATCATGAAGCGGAGTCGTATAACATCTGGCGCTTTGATCGGGCCTACCTGATCCTGCCTGCTGTTGGTTACGTTTCACAGCATCTGGCGACCTACCAGGAGTTCCCGCCACGCCAGAAGCCTGGCAGCTTTAACCTCGACCGGGTCCTGGAGAAGCTGCAGAGCAACCCGACCCAGTAATTTTAACCCTGGTTACGCCCGGCGTCTCGCTGACGCCGGGCGTTTTTTTTAGCGTGGCGTAGAGTTTGTGAAGGGAGAATTGTCGTGATGAGTTTTCGAACAGGGGTTCTCGTTCTTGTCGCATTATTGGTGACTCTGACGCTGCCGGTTCAGGTGTTGGCAGCCACAGCTACACCCCGTCTTGTCCTGCAGATCACAATCGACGCACTGCGCGGCGACCTGCCGACCCGCTACTATGAGCGCTTCGGCAAAAACGGTTTCCGTTACCTGTGGGAGAAGGGCACCGTCTACGCCGATGCCCACCACACCCACGCCAACACCGAGACCATCGTCGGTCACGCGACCCTGGCGACCGGGGCGCACCCCGCCGCACATGGCATGATCGGCAATGTCTGGTTCGACCGCAGCGAAAACCGGACCATGTACAATATCGAGGATGATCGCTACCGGCTGCTGACCGCAGGCGCCGGTGTCGACAAGGATGCCGAGATTGATTCGACCCAGAAGGCGGCGAAAAGTGACGGTCGCTCGCCGGCGGCGATCATGGTGACCACCACCGGTGACGAGCTGGTGATCAGTACGGCCGGGCGCGCCAAGGTTTTCGCCGTCTCGGTCAAGGACCGTGGCGCCGTATCGATGGCCGGACATGCCGGCAAGGCATTCTGGTTTTCCAAGGCGGGTGGTGAGTTCGTGACCAGCAATTACTACTATGACGCCTATCCTGCATGGGTTAACGAATGGAACGCCCGCAAATTGCCGGCCACCTACGCCGCAAAACCATGGGAGCTGTTATATGCCCAAAGTACCTATCTGTTTGGCGATGCCGATGATAAACCCTGGGAAACCGACCTGGCCGGCTACGGTCGAACCTTTCCCCATTCCTATGGCAAGGCCGATGGCAAATATTTTACGACGCTTTTGACCATCAGCCCGGCCGGCGACGAGTTGACCCTCGATTTTGCCAAGGCGTTGATCGCCAATGAACAGCTCGGTGCGGATGCCGTCCCAGACTACCTCGGCGTCAGCTTTTCCTCCACCGATTACGTCAGCCACCTTTTTGGCCCCTCCAGCCTGGAGATCGAGGACAACCTCCTGCGCTTGGACCGCACCCTGGCCGACCTGTTCGCATTTGTCGATAAACAGGTCGGGTTGGAGAACACCCTGATCGTGCTGTCTGCAGATCATGGCGGGCCTGAGGTGCCGGGCTACCTGAAAGAATTCGGCATCAACGCCGGCTATGCTGATCCGAAAAGCTGGGACAAGCAGCCGGCCTTCACCGCCCTGAAAGAACAGTTCGGCATCGACAAGGAGTTGATCTCCGGTTACAACCACCCCTACGTCTATCTCAATCAAGAAGTGATCCGGCAGCATGAGCTTGATACACGTGAAGTCGAACAGGCGGTTGCCGCAGAGTTGCTGAAATACGAAGGGGTTGCCCAGGCGATTGGTTCGAGCGCACTGCGAGAGGGCAACCTGCCCGACACCCCGCTCAATCAGGCGATCCTCAACAACTTCAACCCGAACCGCTCCGGCGACATCTACGTTGTTTTTAAGCCGCACTGGTTTATCAACGATTTCGATGGTCTGACCGTGGCCGCCACGCACGGTTCGCCCTGGCGCTACGACACCTATGTACCGATCGTCTTTGCCGGAGCGGGGGTTCCTGCGCAAAAGATCCAGCGCCGCGTGCTGACGGTAGACGTGGCACCAACCCTGACCACCTTCCTTGGCATCAAGCCGCCTTCGGGCGCGGCAGGTGTTCCATTGGTGGAGGTTTTTGATAATCAATGAGAATTATTTAACCCTTGCTGTACGTCGTCAAAGCATCTGGCACTTTTGACTAATAAACTAAAAGGCACATTCCCGAAGCATTGCGGGTTTAATTGTTTCTGTTTCAGAGGTGCTACATATAGAATACAAAATGGCCCATCCAAATGGACAGGCCATTCTTATGAGTCACAATTGCTAGTACGGATTAAAGCTCGTGGCAAATTCCTAGATTGCAGTGGTAGTAGGAATTTCGCATTTCAACCAATCTGAGAGCCCAGAACAAAGTAGGAGTATTTAAAAGAAAGAAAAAGAGAGCCTCCGGGAAGATCACTATTCGGACCAACACCGCATTACTCACGAAGCAGATGTGCTACCAGGCTGAGTTCCATCTCGAAGGCCCATTCTTTCACATTGTCTTTATTCTGTCGGCGCCGCACCTTTTTATGAGTGCTTACCTTTATGGCTCTTGTCAACCTTAACCACAGGTGTTATTTTTACACGTAATGTTAATTTAAATTGAGGACGTCTTAAGGAGGAAATCGATGAAAAAATCGCTTGTTTGTTGGACTCTGACCGTCTTTGTTTTGTCCGTTCTTTTGACCGCCTGCTGCTGTGGTGGGAAAGAAACTGTTGTTGTTGTACCCGCAGAAAGTAGCCCAGCGGCAGTAAGTAGCCCAGCGGCAGTAAGTAGCCCAGCGGCAGTAAGTGGTGCGACCGCGGGACAGGAGCTACAGGATCTTAAGGCGGCTCATGATCAAGGTGCCATCACCGATGCGGAGTTTGAAAAAGCTAAAGAGAAGATCCTTAATAAGGAATAGCTTTAAAGGCATCTCATGGCTGGATTAGATGCGCTCATAACATTTGCGATACAACAAATTAAGTCCTACGCAAGAAACCTCGTACACTCATTTGCGGGGTTTCTTGTCGTTTCCACGTTGGTCTGTATGCCATCACAAGGGTTGACGTTTGAAACCAGCGAGATGAAGGAGCCCAAGAGCCCTCTGGTCCAACCTCGAGTCGACAGAACAGAACAGGTCAAAATGACGAAGTTCGGATCGTTTCTCCTAAGCAGCGTAAGATTTTTCCAGAAACAGGTTTCCCCCATTGATGGACCACGCTGTAGCTTCTCCCCGACCTGTTCTCAGTTTGGTTACGAAGCTGTTCACGACCACGGCCCCACATTGGGTATCATCATGACCGCCGACCGCTTGATGCGCTGTAGTTACTGGACCGAAGCCGGCTCCGATTATGACCGATTACCTAATGGCGCGTTACATGACCCAGTTGTCAGCAACCTTTTGAAATAACTATGAGCAACTACCTCTCGACCATCATCCTGCTGCTACTCTTTTCACTCCAGACCCCGGCCTGGGGGGCAACTGAAGAGATCGTCCTGACCGATGACGTCCAGATGTCTTTGGGCGACGCCTTTATGGCTGAAGGTGATTATTACCGGGCGATTACGGAGTACAAAAAGCTGACATTCCTCTTCCCAGATTCGGAGCGTATGTCGGAAGCTCTTTACCAGATTGGCATGGCCTATTACAAGGGCAAAGATTACAAGTCCGCCATTAAACATTTCGCCAAAGTCCGTAAGGCCTATACAGCCAGCAATTACAGCAGTGCAGCCTTCTATGAGGGGCTCAGTTACAGCAAACTTGACCGGCATGACGACGCAGCGCTGGCCTTTGAACGTTCCCGGTTGTTCGATGAAAACCACCCAGATGCAGCGAACGCCCAGTTGGGACTCTGTCTGAACTCCCTGGAAGTGAATGATGTTGCCGGCTGTCGGCAGCAGCTCGAAGAGTTCGCGGAGAACTACCCGCAGGATGAGCGCGTTCCTGGAGCCCGGAAGTCATTCGCCCTGCTCGATGCCTACGAAGCTCAACCGAAGAAGTCGCCCGGCCTTGCAGGAACCATGTCTGCTGTCATCCCCGGAAGCGGGCAAATGTACGCTGAGCACTACAAGGATGGCTTGATGGCGTTTGTGGTCAACGGGCTCTTTATCGCCGGAGCACTCGCCTCGCTGGATGATGAAAACTACGCATTGGCGGCGATTGTCGGCGGCGTGGGTTTACCCTTTTATGTCGGCAATATCTACGGCGCGGCCAACGCCACCCGCAAATGGAACCTGTCCCTCTCCAGAAGACTGCGTGACGACCTGTCAATTTCCCTGAATTACCACTATTGAAATTAGTAGATTCCCCCACAGAAAGCTGTTTTCTTCGACTTTAGCCTTCCAGTGCAACTGTTAATCTACCTTATTTGGTAGTATGTTGAGTGTTCCAGAAACGGATTGGAGAAAATTTCAGTCCGAAGGTGATAGGTGGTAAACGGTTTGCAGACTAGCTTGTCCAGTTCCCTTAACCAAGCGAAGTCGGTTTCTTAAAAGTCACAATAGCTGAGACGAAAACGGGCGAGTTGTTGATAGAGAGCGCGGTCTGGTGTTTCCAAAGGAAGAGGTATATAAGGCAATGATGTTTCAAACACGAGGGAGATTTTAATGCCAACCTTGATCCTGTCTTTGCGACAGTCCGTGCTGCGACTTCTGCCGGTCTGTCTGCTCTTCCTTTGCTTGTCTCCGGTGGGTCTCTCTGATGCGCAGACGATTCGCTCACCTGACATGTTAGCCCTCCAGGGGCGCTGGATTCGTACTGACTCACCATATGTGATTGAGCTCCGCAATGCTAAAGACGGGTCATTTCAAGCAGCATACTTTAATCCGAAGCCGATCCACGTCGGAAAGACTGAAGTCGCAGAGAAGGATGGTTTTTTACAAATCATGATCGAATTGCAGGATGTCAATTATCCCGGGTCGACCTACGTCCTCCGCTATAACCGGGCGCAAGACGTTCTGCAAGGCATCTACTTCCATCCGGCTAGCCAGCAGAGCTATGAAGTCGGCTTTGTTCGCCAGGTTGCCCAGTGATGTAATTATTGTTTTAAACCCTCTTTGTGCTAAACTCTCCTCTAAGTTGCTAATTATACAGGGCCTGAGCACCTATACCCGCCCTTGGAATGAATTGTCGTTTATGCAGAAATCGAGGAGATCTATAACTGACCTGATTCTCCACCTCCATCCACCGACTGTCCCTGAAGAAACGCTGAGGTTTAACCTGAGCTGGGGGCTGGGCGGCATGGCTGTGATGCTGGTCGGCCTGTTGTTTCTCACCGGCATCCTGCTGCTGCTTGTCTATCAACCTTCGACCGATCAAGCCTACACATCGATATTGATTCTGACCCGCGAAGTCCCTTTCGGCCTCTGGGTGCGCAACATCCATCATTGGAGCGCCAACCTGCTGGTCGTGGTCGCCGTACTGCATCTGCTGCGTGTCGTCCTGACCGGCGCCTTCGGGCCGGGTCGTCGCCTCAACTGGGTCATCGGTCTGTTCCTGCTTTTTCTTCTGCTTTCCTCCAATTTTACCGGCTACCTGCTGCCCTGGGATCAACTGGCCTACTGGGCGGTGACCATCTGTACCAGCATGCTGGGCTACATTCCGTTTTGTGGGCAGTGGCTCCAGGAGCTGTTCCGCGGTGGTGCCGAGATCGGCCCGGCGACTCTGGCCAACTTCTTCGTGCTGCACGTGGCGTTTATTCCGGGAACGCTGTTCATTCTGCTGCTCTGGCATTTCTGGCTGGTCCGTCGCGCCGGCGGCCTGGTGCAAATCAAGAAGAATGATTTACAGGGGATCCCGAGCCCTCGCGTATCGACCGTGCCGAACCTGGTTATGCGTGAAGCCGCGGTCGGCCTGGCACTGGTGGCCTTTGTGCTGACCCTTGCGATCTTCTGGAACACACCTTTGCTTGAACAGGCCAACCCGGGGATGAGCCCCAACCCGGCCAAGGCGCCCTGGTATTTCATGGGCTTCCAGGAGCTGCTGCTGCACCTGCATCCGGTCTTTGCGGTCTTTGTCTGGCCTCTGCTCGGAGCCGCGGTTTTCTTGTGTGTGCCGTTCTGGCGTGAGACGGACTTGCCGACGGGGGTCTGGTTCGGTTCAGGCCGGGGTCGGACGCTTGCGGCATGGACAACAGCAATCGGCGTGGTGGCAACTCTGACGCTTATCCTGGTCGACAACTTGCTGCTTGGTTCAGCCACAGCGATGACCAACACCTTCGTTACGCGTGGGTTGCTGCCAACGGGATTCTTTGCGGCTCTTTTGGTTGGTCTTTACTGGTTGTTGGTAAAAAAACTGAAATACACCCGGGCCGAAGCTGTGATGGCCGGCATCATCCTGGTGCTGGTTGTTTTGACCGTCTGCACGGTCATCGGGGTCTGGTTCCGGGGACCGGAGATGCATTTGGTCTGGCCATAAAGGCAGGGACGCGGTACGTGGGACGAGGAACGCGGAAATTTGAAAGACTTTGGGCGCCACATAGGGTTTTGATTGATGGTTGAAAACCGAAATAATGACACGACACCCGGACCGAACCGCCGGCAATTTCTGAATCGCCTCTGGGCGTTCTTCGGGGTTGTCGCGCTGGCGGAATTCGGCTGGCTCGGCCTGTCGTTCCTGAACTCCCGCAAGGAGCGGAACAAGCCGGTCAAGACCGAGAGTATCGTCACGGCCGGGGCGGTTGAGCAGTTCACGCCGGCGACGGTGACGGCTGTTCCTCTTGGTCAGTTCTACCTGGCGTGCCTGGCAGACGGCAGCTTCCTGGCTTTGTCGAGAACCTGTACGCATCTCGGCTGCTCGGTCCCCTGGGATGAAGAGAAGAACCAGTTCGTCTGCCCCTGTCATGGTTCCACTTTCAACCTGACCGGGGAAGTTTTGACCGCACCGGCGCCGAGACCACTGGACACTTACCCTGTGCGTATCGAGGACGGCATCGTCAAAGTTGACACCTCTGCACCACAAAAACGCGCGCGGTTTGAGACGTCACAAGCGACACGGATTTAATCTCGAGACGCGGAACGCGGAACGAGGGACGCGAAAAACGGGTTAATGGAAGAATGAAGCAATCTGCGGCTGACATAAAATGCTGGGAACGGATCGCGCTGATTGCGGCGGTCGTTATCCTGCTGTCACCGGTCGTCTATCTGCTCAAGGCGCAAACAGTTAAGCCGATGCCTGCAGCAGGACCAGCAGAATTTGTCGGTAGCGAGAAGTGTAAAAAGTGCCACGAGACCGCCTACAACAAGTGGCGCGGTTCGCATCACGACCTGGCCATGGACGTGGCC
>Ga0316195_10000849_pt1 | contig 13020 bp, 10 predicted proteins | sample Phised1_MG_FD_204937 | JGI IMG/M metagenome (GOLD analysis project Ga0316195, IMG submission 204937) | Coastal sediment microbial communities from Maine, United States - Phippsburg sediment 1 | ecosystem: Environmental > Aquatic > Marine > Coastal > Sediment | place: USA: Maine | collected... | reverse complement strand
ATGCAAGATAAAATCCTAGTTCGTGGAAAAATATGATACTTATCATAAGCAAGGGCGTGGTATTTATTCCTTAATTTAGCTGCGTTATGTCCTCAAAATTTCCAAGAAAAGAAAAATTAAAAAGCGAAATCCTCATAAGCAGGCTTTTTGAAGAAGGAAAGTCCATTACCAGCTATCCCTTGAAGTTGATCTATTTGGATATAAAAGGCCCGGCCGCAGCAAAAATTCAATGTGGTGTTACCGTGCCCAAAAGAAATTTCAAAAGTGCCGTGAAAAGAAATCGAATTAAAAGACTTCTAAGGGAAAGTTACAGGCTGCACAAAGAAGAAATTTTTAACAACATCGAGGGAAGCTTTGCGTTTCTATTTTTATACCTTGGAAACGAATTACCGGATTACACAGAAGTAGAAAGGCATATGCAGGTAATTCTTAGAAAATTTTTAATAAAAGTAACTGATGAAAACCCTATTGAGTAAAAAAATACTGGTGCCGGTACTGGCGGTTGTCCTCCTGGTTGTTGGAAGTAGTTTTAAAAGTGATTTTTTTGAAATTGCCAAGCAGATAGAAATTTTTACCACACTTTTTAAGGAGCTGAACATGAACTATGTAGATGAGACAAATCCTGCGGAGCTAATGGATACAGCCATAAAGAATATGTTGGATGATCTGGACCCTTATACCAAATTCCTGAACGAACAGGACGTTGAAGCGTACAAAATAAATAATGCCGGGGAATATTCCGGAATTGGATCATTAGTTCGCTCCTATGATAACAAGCTGGTTATTATTGAACCTTATAAAGGTTATCCGGCAGACAAGGCAGGTTTAAAAGCGGGAGATGAAATTATTAAAATAGGAGACATCCCTGTAGCCGATTTTAAAGACGATGCGAGCGAATTATTAAAAGGAGCCAACAATACAAAAGTTGAGGTAACCTATAAAAGGCAAGGCAAAACAAATACCACTATAATTGAAAGAGAGGCCATTGAAGTTGATGCCGTCCCATTTTATAATATGGTCAATGAAACTACCGGTTATATTGTACTCTCTAAATTTAATGCAAAGGCCTCTTCACAGACCAAGGCGGCCCTTTTGGATTTAAAAGGAAAAGGGGCTCGGCAAATTATTTTGGACCTTAGGGGAAATCCCGGGGGGCTATTGTCGGAAGCAATCAACGTAACCAATCTGTTTGTGCCAAAAGGAGAGTTGATTGTAACCACAAAATCCAAGGTGAAAAAATTCAACAGTGAATACAAAACAAAAAATCAGCCTGTAGATACAGAAGTTCCTTTGGTTGTATTGGTAAACGGGGGAAGTGCATCGGCCAGTGAAATTGTTTCGGGAAGTTTGCAGGATTTGGACCGTGCGGTAATCATTGGCGCGCGAAGTTTTGGAAAGGGCTTGGTGCAAAGGCCTCTCCGGCTTACCTATGGCACCCAGTTAAAAGTGACTATTTCCAGGTATTATACCCCTTCCGGACGCTGTATTCAATCTTTGGATTATTGGAACAGAGATGAAAATGGGAATGCGGTAAAAACCACAAAATTTAATGAGTTTACGACAAGAAATGGCAGAAAAGTTGAAGATGGCGGTGGAGTTATGCCGGATATTGAAATAACGGCATTAAAAACCAATGCGCTTACAAAAGCACTTTTAAGCAATAGTGTTGTTTTTGATTTCGCTACCGAATATTACTATCAGAATACGGTGGCTAATATTGATGACTTCAACTTTAGCTCTTCGGATTATCAAGCTTTTAAAAGCTATGTATCGCGGAGTAATTTTAATTTTGAAACCGATACGGAAAAGGCATTAAAAGAAGCAATTGCCGGTGATGATAAGGCTATATATGGCGCAGAAATTCAGGATAGCTACAAAAGCCTGCTGGCAGAAATAAATAAGCGCAAACTCAATGCGCTTGAAACATATCAAAAAGAAATTCAGATAAACCTGCAGGATGAAATTATAAAGCGGTATTTCTATAGGGAAGGCCTTTATCAGTATTATTTAAAAAATGATGAGGCCATACTAACAGCAGCTGCACTTATGAAAGATAAAGCTAAATACCAGTCTATATTAAAATAGCCGTTTATCGCCTTAGGGGTTTTGCTTTTTATGATATTCTTATTCCTTAAAGAATGTTAATTTCCCGGATTTTAGTACCTTGTTTTTAAAATATGCATGATGCCTCCATGGAGCGGCTTTTTTCCCTGCTATATTATTATGCCAGGGCAAATATGGTTTGTTTTATTTATAAAATAAGTAAAGGGATTTTAGTCATGCATTTACTTTATTAATTTTAGAATCATTAATTCAGGACCTTAGATTCGCAAGAGATCAACCAACATTAAAAACCCAACTATGAAATTAATACGATTTGGAGAAAAAGAAAATGAAAAGCCCGGGGTTCTTTATCAGGGAAAAAGACTGGACTGTTCTGCTGAATTCAGAGATTGGGACAGGGATTTTTTTCAAAACAATGGCTTGCATAAACTCAAAGGTTATCTTGAATCCAGTGCGGCCCATTTACCGGTAATTTCAGATTCCCAAAGGGTTGCCTCCTGTATTGCCAGGCCGGGAATGATTATGTGCATTGGCCTGAACTATTCCGAACACGCTGCTGAATCCAATATGGCTATCCCCGAAGAGCCCATAATTTTTGGTAAAGCCACCAACACCCTCAACGGTCCCTATGATGATGTGGCCATTCCAAAAAATTCGATCAAAACAGATTATGAAGTAGAGCTTGGGGTGGTTTTGAACAAAAATGTGCTTTACCTTAAAAATGAGTCCGAAGCAGCAGAGGCCATTGCCGGATATTGCGTGGTAAATGATTTGTCTGAACGATCATTTCAATTGGAAAAAGGCGGTCAGTGGATTAAAGGTAAATCATGCCCCGGGTTTAGTCCGGTTGGCCCATACCTTGCGACTCCGGATGAATTAGGGGATCTCACTAATTTAAAAATGACTTTAAGCGTTAATGGGGAATTAAGGCAAAATGGCAGTACTTCATTTATGATCTTCAGGCCGGCATTTATTGTCTATTACCTTTCCCAGTTTATGCTTCTTGAAGCCGGCGACCTGATTTCCACCGGAACACCGGCCGGAGTTGGTATAGGCATGGATCCTCCGTCCTATCTGACTAAAGGAGATTTGGTTGAATTAAGCATTGAGGGGCTTGGGGTTCAAAAACAGAAAATGATTTAAATTATTTAGAGGGTGCAGAGAGCAAACCTTGTTTATGATGCAAAAGCAACTCTTGGAGAAGGTCCTTTTTGGGAGCATGAATCTCAACAGTTGTTTTGGGTCGATATAGAGTCTGGTATTCTTCATAACCACGATTTACAGACCGGGAAGAATTCTGAATGGTATTTTGATGAAATGATTGGCGCAGCAGTCCCTTTGGATAAAGATTCCCTGATTGTGGCGTTGGAGACCGGAATAGCCTCCTTTAATTATAGGACTAACAAAACGAAGCACCTGAATCTCCTTGAAAATTCCGATCGGGATTTGCGGTTTAACGACGGTAAATGCGATTCCAATGGAAACCTGTGGATAGGAACCATGCACAAAAACCTGAAGCCCGGCTATGGCAATCTGTTTAAGGTGGACCATGATTTTAATGTGACACTTCAAATTAAAAACACCTCTATTTCAAATGGGATGGCATGGTCACCTGATAAGACCAAATTTTATTATATTGATACTCCGTTTTATGAGGTTTGGGAATATGATTTTGATCATTCAGACAGTAAAATTTCCAACCGCAAAACTTTGTTTAAAATCCCTGAATCCTATGGCGGACCAGACGGAATGACGATTGATCAGGAAGGTATGCTTTGGATCGCTCATTGGGGAGGTGGTTGTGTGAGGCGCTGGAATCCAAAAACCGGAAAGGTATTACAGAAAATTGTGGTAAATGCACCCCATGTCACTTCTTGCTGCTTTGGAGGAAAAGACCTGAAAACATTGTATATCACAACAGCCAGAAGTGGCTTATTAGAAGATAACCTAAAATTATACCCGGAAAGCGGAGGGCTGTTTAGCTATAAAACAGATGTTGGAGGCTTTCAGGTAAATTGTTTTAAAACCAACAAATGAACTATTCAGGAATAGAAGGGAAAGTTGCAATAATTACAGGAGCAGGCATGGGTATTGGTTATGCCATTGCCGAGTTATTGCTTAAAAACGGTGCCAGGGTAGTTTTAAATGAAGTAGATGAAAAGGTAGCTGCAAATGCATTGTCAGGCCTGGAGAAAAAATTTCCTGATACCTGTTCAGTTTTTGTTGGCGATGCCGGGGACATAGAAGTAATAGAGCATATGGTTCAATTTACTTTAAAGAAGCATAGCCGCATAGATTTTGTTATTCCCAATGCAGGGATTACTCTTTTTGGTGACTTTTTCAATTTTAAACCGGCAGATTTTGACCGGGTTATAGGCCTTAATTTGAAAGGGGCCTTTTTTCTGGTTCAAAAAACCGGAGAAATTATGAAAAAACAGGGAGATGGAGGTCGCGTAATTCTGATGTCCTCAATTACGGGCATTAGAGGATATCCCGACTTAACTGCGTATTCCATGACCAAAGCTGCCCTGCAAATGATGGCCAAAAGCCTGGTGCTTGCCCTGGCTCCTCATCAAATTACCGTAAACACAATAGCCCCGGGGGCTACACTTACTGAGCGTACGCAAAAAGAAGAGCCCGACTATGCCGGAACATGGGGTAAACTTATCCCCAGAGGAGTTGTTGGAAAACCAACTGACGTGGCAGAAACCTGTCTTTTTCTCCTTTCGGAAGGGGCTGCTCATATAAACGGCCAAACTGTAGTGGTTGATGGTGGCTGGACCGCTATTGGTCGCTATCCGGATGACCTGAATTAATTTATAAGGTTTATTCCTAAAAAAAAATAATTCCCGCATCTGTGATTAATTTCTATTATTCTAAATTTGTTCCTTCTTAAAAAACACCTTCTTTATGACTAGTAAATACAGTACATGGTATCATCCTTATAAAATCGATCCAAAGTATCAAAAAAGAGCCGCTTATTTTAGTATGGAATTTGGCATTCATCAGGCGCTTAAAATCTACTCCGGAGGATTGGGTTTTCTGGCAGGGTCACATATGATTTCTGCAATGGAATTAAAGCAGAACATGATAGGTATTGGCATGTTGTGGAAATATGGATATTATGATCAGGGTCGGAATACAGATCAGACCTTACAGACTAATTTTATTGAAAAAAACTATAGTTTCCTTGAAGATTCCGGACTAGAGGTTACCGTGAAAATCCACAATAACCCTTCTGTTAAAGTAAGGGCGTTTGTCCTTAAACCGGAAGTCTTTGGTTCTGTACCAATTTATCTGCTTACTACAGATGTCCCTGGTAATGATCATTTATCTAAAACCATCACCGATCACCTGTATGATAACAACACCTTAACAAGAATTTCCCAGAATATCGTCCTTGGAATTGGAGGCGCTAAAATAGTTCAGGAATTGGGAGGTTCAGACATATATCACTTAAATGAAGGGCATGCATTGCCGGCTTTTTATTACCTGCGGGACATAGGGATTAAAAAAAATCAAATGTTTTTTACGACACACACCCCTGAAAAAGCGGGCAACATGGAAAGAAACGGGCATCTGTTAAATAGTTGTGGCTTTTTTGGAAGAACACTTACAGATGAGGAGTTGGAAAAAGAAATAGTAAGTGATGATATGCTAAGCTATACGGTAAGTGCACTTAGAATGGCTAAAAGGGCGAATGCAGTTTCGAAGCTCCACTCAGTTGTAGCCAACAATATGTGGAACGGTTTTGAAGGAACCAGTGAAATTATCCCGATAACAAATTCGCAAAACCAGCGTTTTTGGCAAGACAGTGTTCTGGAAAAGGCATGGAAATCCCGAAATGAAAAAGCGTTTAAAAAGCGCAAAATAGAATTAAAAACCCACCTTTTTGATGTTGTACTGGATCAGACCGGGAAGCTTTTTGATCCCAACGTACTTACCATTGTCTGGGCAAGAAGATTTGCGCAATACAAGCGGGCAGACCTTTTGCTATATCATCTGGAGCGTTTTGAAAAACTGGTGTCATCAGTAAGCCATCCGGTTCAAATTATATGGGCAGGAAAGCCATACCCCACTGATTATTACGCCATAGACCTTTTTAATCACCTCGTAAATTATACGAAATATAAAACAAATATGGCTGTCCTTATTGGGTATGAAATGGAACTTTCGCGAAAACTGAAAACAGGTTCGGATGTTTGGTTGAATACTCCAAGAATTACGCGGGAAGCTTCCGGTACAAGCGGAATGACTGCGGCTATGAATGGGTCTATAAATGTAACCATTAACGATGGCTGGATTCCGGAATTTGCTAAAAATGGCGAAAATTCATTTGTTCTTCCAGAGGCAGATTTCAAGGCTCCGGCATGGGATCAGGATAAATTTGACAGTGACAATCTCTATAATGTATTGGAACAACAGGTAATCCCCACATTTTATGAAAATCCTAAGAAATGGCAGGATATGGTATTTAAAGGAATTGATGGGGTTGTGCCGGCATTTACAAGCCGTAGAATGGCTGATGAATATTACCGTGAGCTATACAAATAAAAGTAAATGCCAGCACGTTTTTTTAAAGGTGACTAATGAATGAAAGCAGGGGTTAAAGATTCTATAAGTGAACTCCTTGGAACCAAAATAAATATTTGCGCGCCCGTTTCCGGTGGCGATATTTCCAGTGCCTATGTACTTGATACCGCTTCTGATCGAATTTTTTGCAAATTAAATAGTTCGCCGGTTGCCAAGGCCATGTTCATGGCAGAAATGGAGGGGCTTCAGGCTATTGCGAAAACAAAAACAATAAAAACCCCGGCAGTTTTTGGCGTTCATGAATTAGAAAAAGGAGCTTGTTTGTTAATGGAATACATTCCTTCAAAAAGCCCCCGGACAAGAGATTGGGAATTGCTGGGCGTGCAACTGGCAGCAATGCATCAAACAGGTTCCAACTACTATGGATGGGAAAATTCAAATTTTATTGGCAATTTGCCGCAAGCCAACCAAAAAGATGATAATTGGGCTACATTTTATGCCAAAAGGCGATTAATCCCTCAGTTTGAAGCTGCCGTCGCTCAGGCATATTTGGGTGTAGATGAAGTTCCGGGCCCTGAAAAAATTATATCTGTTATCGCCTCCTGTTGCCCGGATGTTAAACCGTCCCTTGTCCACGGTGATCTGTGGAGCGGAAATTACCTGATCTCCGAATATGGGGTGCCTTATCTTATAGATCCGGCCGTATATTTTGGCCACCACGAAATAGATTTGTCCATGTCCCGCCTTTTTGGGGGTTTTGACTCTCCTTTTTATGCTGCTTATTTTGAAATTAACCCTGCTCAGCCGGGAGAAACTAACCGAATGGAGATATATCAACTATACCACTTACTGGTACATCTCAACTTATTCGGAAAAGCCTATTACAGCTCCGTAAAGGAAATTTTGCACAGACATTTTTAATAGAGTTTGGTTTGGTTAACGCCAAAAAGTCTAGTTATTATTAGATTCTTTTGATACTTTTAAAAACCATAAATTTTAGAAAAATGTCTTTTAGGAAGCCCCTGTACTTTTATGTTCTTTTTGTAATTGCCGTCCTTGTATCTGGTTGTAAATATTCAGAAGAGCCAGAAAATGAGAAAACAAAATATACTACATGGTCCTCTTATTTAGGTGGCCCCGATAGAAATCATTATTCCGTCCTTTCCCAAATAACAAAAGAAAATGTAGGCCGTCTTAAAGTTGCCTGGCAATACGAGGCGCAAGACTATGGGCAAATGCAGATGAACCCCATAGTTGTAGACACAATTTTATACGGGGTTACGGCGGCTCTAAGGGTAGTCGCTCTCCATGCAGGGACCGGTAAAGAAATATGGCGCTACGGTGATTCTCTGCAGGTATGGCATTCAACCAGCCGGGGTGTTTCTTACTGGCAAGAAGGTGACGATAAACGAATTCTATTTACCAAAGGGGCAGAATTATTTGCCCTGAACGCCATAACCGGAGAGCCTGTCACAGATTTTGGGGTCCAGGGCAAAGTTGACCTGCATATTGGAATGCCTGAATCAGCGAAAGACAAGTTTGTGATCTCTAATACACCCGGGGCTATTTTTGAGGACCTTATTATTATGCCTCTAAGGGTTTCAGAAGATGTAGGGGCAGCTCCCGGGAATATTATGGCTTTTAATGTCAGGACAGGAAAACTTGAATGGGTGTTTCATACCATTCCTCTCGCCGGAGAGGAAGGCGCCGAAACCTGGGAAGAAAAAAACGAGTTGGTCGGGGCGGGAAATAATTGGGCAGGGATGGCGGTTGATGAGGAAAGCGGCGTTATTTACGTTCCAACCGGTTCCGCGGCTCCTGATTTTTATGGCGGGATACGAAAAGGAAGTAATTTGTTTGCTGATTGCTTGTTGGCGCTGGATGCAAAAACAGGCCGGCGATTATGGCATTATCAATTCACTCATCACGATATTTGGGATAGGGACCCTCCGGCGCCTCCAAATTTAATTACCATTACCAGGAATGGAAAAAAAATTCCGGCTGTGGCACAGGTAACAAAACAAGGGTATATATATGTTTTTCACAGAGAAACCGGAGAACCTTTGTTTGATATCAATGAAGTTCCTGTCCCCGCTTCAGGTCTCAAAGGGGAAAAAGCCTGGGAAACACAGCCTTTTCCGGTAAGTCCGAAGCCTTTTGCCCGCCAGTCCTCAGAATTGACAGAAAATGATATCAGTCCTTATGCACAAAACAAAGAAGAGCTAAAGGCTATATTAACTGCTGCGGATAAACGTATTTACGCTCCACCGGGGCTCGATCCGGTACTGCTTTTCCCGGGATATGACGGAGCGGCTGAATGGGGTGGTGCATCTGCTGATCCCGAAGATGGTATTCTCTATGTCAATTCCAATGAAATGGCCTGGATACTTCAGATGGAAGAAAATAATTCTGATCTATCAGGCCTCTCTTTTGGAGAAAGTGTCTATCAAAAATACTGCATGGTTTGTCATCAAAAAGACAGGGGCGGAATAGCCGCAAGCGGATTTCCCTCTTTGATAAACATAAGTGAAAGATTGAGCAAGGAAGAAGTGCTCAATCAAATTAAACTTGGAAAAGGAATGATGATCGGCTTTCCGCAGTTAACGACTGCTGAGAAAGAAGGTCTTATCAGCTTCCTGATGGACGGGGATGATAAAAAAGAGGTGGTTTCGGACCTTCCCGGATTGGAAGACATTCCTTATAAGCATTTGGGCTATAATAAATTTCTGGCAAGCGACGGCCTTCCTGCTATTTCACCGCCGTGGGGAACCCTCCATGCTATTGATCTCAATTCAGGAGAATTTATCTGGTCTGTTCCATTCGGGGAGACTCCGCATTTAAAGGAACAGGGCTACCCAACAACCGGAACAGAAAATTATGGCGGAGCTGTGGTAACAGAAAATGGCCTGCTGTTTATAGGCGCCACGAAGGATGGCTACTTCAGGGTATTTGACAAACATAATGGAAAGATGCTTTGGGAATATAAATTACCTGCGGCGGCTTTTGCCACGCCCGCTATGTATGAGGTAAACGGGAAACAGTATATTGCCATTGCCTGCGGAGGCGAAAAGTTAGGAACAGAGAAAGGAAATCAGATTGTGGCGTTTTCTTTAGATTAGAACGGCCTATTATTGATTAGCGCCGGCTTATGTCTCATTAAATTTAAGTGCCTTGTGGTCTATTATTTAAAATGTGTGCTATTTTTAAACTTCAGGAACATTGGCTGTCTTTAAACCTTTGCAATAAAAAGAACTGAAAATGGAAAAAATTAAAATTCTGGTTGTGGGTTGTGGAAATATGGGAACCAGCCACGCTCGTGCATACCACAAAATACCAGGCTTTGAAATAGTGGGGCTGGTGAGCAGAAAACCGCAAAGCAGGGAGCGGCTTTCCAAAGAATTGGGTGGCTTGCCCAAATTTGGTGATTTTAAAGAGGCGCTTGAAACCACAAAGCCTGATGCGGTATCTATAAGTACCTATCCTGAAACACATGCAGAATATGTGAGAGAAAGCCTACTTGCCAGGGCTCATGTGTTTGTGGAAAAACCTATTGCTTTAACTGTTGAAGAGGCAGAAGAGCTTGTTGATTTGGCCCATAAAAAAAAGAAAAAACTTGTTGTTGGCTATATACTAAGGGTTCATCCGGCCTGGGCCAAATTTGTGGAAATAGCGAAAACCCTTGGTAAACCCCTGGTAATGCGCATGAATCTGAATCAACAAAGCTCCGGGGAACAGTGGTATACCCATAAACAACTCATGCAGTCTATGTCGCCAATTGTTGATTGCGGCGTTCATTACGTTGATATTATGTGCTTAATGACCGCAGCAAAACCGATAAGTGTGAGTGCTATCGGAGCCAGGTTAACGGAAGAAATAAATGCTGAAATGTATAATTACGGACAGCTACAGGTACGTTTTGATGACGGTTCTGTTGGCTGGTACGAAGCGGCCTGGGGGCCTATGATAAGCGAAACGTCTTTTTTTATTAAGGATGTCATTGGCCCTAAAGGATGTGTTTCTATTGCAGATGAAAAAAAGGGAGATTCAGATGATATTGAGGGCCATACTAAAACAGGCGGCCTGATTTTGCATTATAGTGAGTTGGATGCCAATGGAAAATTCATGAAAAAGGACCTGTTGGTCAGTACTGAAGATGAGCCCGATCATGACGGGCTTTGCCTGTTGGAGCAGGAGTATTTCTTAAATGCCATTCAAAAGAATCTTGACCTGACCCACCATTTATCCGATGCCGTTAACAGCTTAAAAATTGTTCTTGCGGCCGATAAATCTTTTAGAACAGGTGAAACAGTTCATCTGTAAATGTTTTAAATTGTTCGTTTAACTGATTTTTTGACATTTAGTAACCTATGATAGGTATTTTTCAAAAAGCGAAAATATATAAAGACAGAAACGCCATTGTTTCTAATGGTGTGGCCTATACTTACGAGCAATTGTTGATCAGGTCCTCTGTTGTGGCTTCCAATCTTTTAAGTGATTCGCCGGATTTAAACGAAGCGAGGATAGCTTATTTAATACCTCCTTCTTTTGAGTATACTGCAGTACAATGGGGTATATGGGCTGCGGGCGGAATTGCAGTGCCTTTATGTGTACAGCATCCGTTGCCGGCCCTGGAGCATGTCATACAGGATTCGGGAGCTGAAGTTATCATTGTACATAAGGATTATCAGGATGTTCTGCAGCCTCTTAAAGCTAACTCAGGCCTGTTCATCATTCATTTAACAGATGTCTTCAAAGAAAATTCATCAAGCCTTCCGGATATTTTGCCTGCTAGAAGGGCGATGATGTTGTATACAAGTGGTACCACAAATAAACCCAAAGGGGTGGTCACTACTCATGGCATGATTCAATCGCAGATTACGGCCCTGGTGGAGGCCTGGGAATGGCAAAAAGAAGATTATATCCTGAATATTCTTCCATTGCACCATGTTCACGGGATTATCAATGTATTGAGTTGTGCTCTTTGGAGTGGTGCGTGCTGTGAATTTCACGCCAAATTCGACGCAGAAGAAGTTTGGCGGGCTATTTTATCAGGAAGATTGACACTTTTTATGGCTGTTCCTACTATCTACTATAAACTAATTAACTTTTGGGAAAGCGAAAATAAAGAGCGTCAATTACAGATGTCTGAAGCTGCTTCCAAACTTCGGCTTATGGTTTCCGGATCTGCGGCTTTACCTGTTCCTGTATTAAAAAAGTGGGAGTCCATTACAGGCCAAACGCTTCTGGAGCGCTATGGGATGACAGAAATTGGGATGGGGCTCTCAAATTCATATCGGGGGGAAAGGCGTCCCGGTTATGTGGGGCTTCCTTTACCCGGGGTAGAACTGCGCCTGATGGAAAAAGGTAAAAGTGTTGTTGAAGAAGACCTGCCGGGGGAAATTCAAATTAAAGGCCCTGGCGTATTTAAGGAATACTGGCAAAAGGAAGAAGCAACCCAAAAAGCTTTTACTGATGATGGATGGTTTAAGACCGGGGATATTGCAATGATGCATAATGGGATGTATAAAATATTAGGGCGGGACAGTGTTGATATCATTAAATCTGGAGGGTATAAAATTTCTGCTCTGGAAATTGAAGACATCTTAAGAGAGCATCATGATGTAGATGATTGCGCCGTAATTGGAGTGGAAGATGAGGAATGGGGGGAAATTGTGGCAGCCTGCCTGGTTTCGGATAAAAAGTTATTGGACTTTAATGAAATTTCTACCTGGCTTAGAACAAGGTTACCGGGTTATAAAATACCGCGGAAATATATCCTTCAAAATAAACTCCCAAGAAATGTTTTGGGTAAAGTGACTAAAAACGAACTAAAAACCCTCTTTTAATTTGGACTTTTTAACTCTGTTTCCCTATATAGGTATTGTCTTATTGGTTGTTGTTAATGCCGTTCTGGTAATGAAAAGGGATATTAAAGTGGATCGGGAAAAGGACAATAAGCAGCAAAATTAATGGACTATCTACAAGAGCATTACGTAACGCTATTCCTGACTACAATTTATGTTGCGGGTTGTCTTTATATAGGCTGGCATTTTAAAAAGAAAGCGAAGCGTGGCGTAGAAGGGTATTACGTTGCCAAAAGGGAGATTCCCGGCTGGGTTATTTCACTGGCATTTTTTTCTACCTCAGCCAGTACAAACACCTATATTGGGCAGGCAGGGATTTCATTTGAATATGGACTCTCATGGGCGTGGATGGGGTTAATTTGGACTTTTTTTTGTGTGATTTCCTGGCAACTGTTAGGGCCCAGAATGCGGTATCAGACAGCGCGCCTGAAATCTTTTACAATTCCAGATTATTTCCATTTGCGCTATAAAAGCAGTTTAGCCAAAAGCATTCGTGTTTTGTCTGCTTTTATAATCCTTTTTGCAACAATATGGTATATGGTGGGGATAGCTAAAGGTT
>Ga0316195_10000846_pt1 | contig 13053 bp, 14 predicted proteins | sample Phised1_MG_FD_204937 | JGI IMG/M metagenome (GOLD analysis project Ga0316195, IMG submission 204937) | Coastal sediment microbial communities from Maine, United States - Phippsburg sediment 1 | ecosystem: Environmental > Aquatic > Marine > Coastal > Sediment | place: USA: Maine | collected... | reverse complement strand
AGCCGGCGTGTTCGTCAACCGCCTGAAGATCGGCATGCTGCTGCAGACGGACCCCACGGTGATCTACGGGCTCGGCGAGAAGTTCGACGGCAACCTGCGCAAGCGCGACCTGCAGACCGACGGGCCGTACAACTCCTACACGCGGGGCGGCCTGCCACCGACGCCGATCGCGCTGCCCGGTCGTGCGTCGATCGAGGCAGCGCTCAACCCGGCGAAGACCGCTGCCCTGTACTTTGTCGCGCGGGGCGATGGCACCTCGCATTTTTCCACGACGCTGAGCGAGCACAATCGGGCCGTGGACAAGTACCAGCGGGGCGCGCGATGAGCGAGCGCGGGCGCTTCGTCACCTTCGAAGGCATCGACGGCGCGGGCAAGAGCACGCAGATCGAGGTCGTCGCCAACGCCCTGCGCGAACGGGGCATCGCGATCGTGATCACGCGCGAGCCGGGCGGCACGCCGCTGGGCGAGGCCCTGCGCGACGTGATCCTGCATCAGCCGATGACGCCGCCGGCCGAGACCCTGCTGCTGTTCGCGGCGCGCGCCGAGCACCTGGAGCGCGTGATCCGGCCGGCTCTGGCCGCGGGCCAGTGGGTGCTGTGCGACCGATTCACCGACGCGACCTATGCCTACCAGGCCGGCGGGCGCGGGATGTCTGTCGAGCGCATCGGCGAGCTCGAGCAGTGGGTCCACCCGGACCTGCAGCCCGACCTGACGCTGCTGTTCGACGTGCCGCCCGACGTTGCCGCCGGGCGCCTCGCGCTCGCGCGCAGCGCCGACCGCTTCGAGTCCGAACGCACGGACTTCTTCGGCAACGTGCGCCGCGCCTACCTGGCCCGCGCCGCGGACCAGCCGCAACGGTTCATCGTCATCGACGGCACGCAGGCGGCGGACGTGATCGGCGCGCGCCTGCGCGAACTGATGCTGCGATGGAACGGCTGACGGCCTTGACCTGGCAGCGGGCGCTGTGGGACCAGCTCGTCGGCTGGCAGGAGCGCCTGCCGCACGCGGTGCTGCTGCACGGCGGACGCGGCATCGGCAAGCGCCATCTCGCCATGGCCTTCGGACAGCTGCTCCTGTGCGAATCGCCCGGTGCGGGGCGTCCCTGCGGCGAATGCGCGAGCTGCCGGTTGCTGGCCGCCGACAACCACCCGGATTTCCGCTGGCTGGTGCCGGCCGCCGACATGCCGGCGCGGGACGAGGAGGAGGGCGACGAGGGCGACGAGGCACCCGCGTCGGGCGGCCGGTCCCGGAAGGCGCCGAGCCGCGAGATCCTGATCGACCAGGTGCGCAAGGTCGGCGAGTTCCTGGGCGTATCGTCGCACCGCGGCGGTCGCCGCGTCGTTCTGCTGGCGCCCGTCGAGGCGCTCAACGGGCCGGCCGCCAACGCGCTGCTGAAGATGCTCGAGGAGCCGCCCGCCGGCGCCGTGTTCCTCGCGGTCGCCGACGACATCGATGCCGTGCTGCCGACGATCCGCTCGCGCTGCGTGCTGCTGCGCGTGCCGGCACCACCGCCGGAAGAGGCGCTGCGGTGGCTGCGGGAGCAGGGCGTTGACGACGCCGAGGCGCGCCTGGCCGAAGCCGGTGGGGCCCCGCTTGCGATCGTCGCGGAGGAGACCGCCGACGAGCGGAGTCGCCTCGACCCGGCGGCGCGCGAGGCGCTGCTCGCCGTGCTTGCTCGTGGCGCTGGCGCCTCGGCCGCCGATGCGGTCGGGGCGGTGCCGCGCGATGTGGCCGTTGGCCCGGCGATCCGTCTGTTTCAGCGCTGGGGATGGGACTTATTGGCCGAAAGGATGGCGCAGCGCGTTCGTTATCATCCGGGGCAGAAGCGGACCCTCGCCACGCTGGCGCGTGCGGTGGATCCGCCGCGCCTGGCCCACTGGCTGGCGGCGCTGGCGGAGGCGCAGGCCGTGAGCGAACACCCGTTGAACCCCCGCCTGGCGGTCGAGCAGGCGCTGTTGGGGTACCTCGATGCGATGCAGTCAACGGGCGACGCCCGCTGACGGAACGGACCGAACAGGAACCACGAAGCGATGAGCGATGACACGAAGGCGGGGAACGGGCAGGCGGCGGCCGGCGCTCGCCCATCGGTTCTTTCGCTGTCGATCAAGGAAAAGGCCGCCCTGTACGCGGCCTACATGCCCTACCTGAAGAACGGGGGCATCTTCGTGCCGACCACGCGCCAGTACCAGCTGGGCGACGACGTCTATCTGATCCTGACCCTGCTCGATGACCCGACGCGCATTCCGGTCGCCGGCAAGGTGGTGTGGATGAGCCCTGCGGCGGGCGGCAACAAGACGCCCGGCATCGGTGTCCATTTCCCTGCCGACGAGAGCGGCCAGAATGCGCGCAAGCGGATCGAGGATGCCCTCGGTGCCGCCTTGAAGTCGGCGCGTCCGACCCACACCCTGTAGTCCCCCGGCGGCCCCTTCGCCGCTCCTGTTGTTCCCGGCCGATGTTCATCGACTCGCACTGCCATTTGTCCTTCCCCGAGCTGGCGGACGACCTGCCTGGCATCCTCGAACGCATGCGCGAGGCACGGGTGACCGCGGCGCTGAACGTCTGCACGACGATGCCAGGGTTCGCGGCGGTGCGGACGGTCGCCGAGCGCGAGCCGAACATCTACGCATCCGTCGGAGTGCACCCCGACACGACGGACACCGGCGCTGCGGACGAGCCCACGGTGGACCAGCTGGTGCAGCTGGCGAGCCATCCGAAAGTCGTGGCTATCGGCGAAACCGGCCTGGACTACTACCGGCTGACCGAACCTCTCGAGTGGCAGCGTGAGCGCTTCCGGGTTCATATCAGGGCCGCCCGGGCCGCGGCCAGGCCGCTGATCATCCACACCCGCGCCGCCGCTGCGGACACGCTTCGCATCATGCGCGAGGAGGGCGCCGACGAGATCGGCGGCGTGATGCACTGCTTCACCGAGTCGCTCGAGGTCGCTCAGGCTGCGCTGGCACTGGGTTTCTACATCTCGTTCTCGGGGATCGTGACGTTCAAGAGCGCACGCGACCTGCAGCAGGTCGCCCAGGCCGTTCCCCTCGAACGGATGCTGATCGAGACGGACGCTCCCTACCTGGCCCCGGTGCCGCACCGCGGCCGGCGCAACGAGCCGGCGTTCGTCGCGCATGTCGCAGCCAAGGTGGCCGAGTTGCACGGCGTGACCGTGGATCGGGTGGCCGCCGCGACCTCCGAAAACTTCGCCCGCCTGTTCCGCGCGGCGACGTGACGGCGCAGACATCCCGCGCGCGGCCCGTCGGCGCCATCCGCGGCGCTGCGAACGCAAGAAAATTATTACATTTCAATTATATAGGACGCTTATCTAAACTATTGCTTTAGATAATCGACCTCAGGAACCGTCTCCGTCATGCGCCGTGATCCAGGGGCCCGAACCGCGGTCGATCAACGGCTCGCCGCACGCCAGGGCAACCGCGGCGCCAGTCGGTGCGCGTGCTAGAAGAACCCGGCCTGCCGGATCGCGTCGGCGGCCGTCCGGGCGAGCTCGGCGATCTGGCCGGTCACGTCCTCGGAGGCATTGCCGGTCGCGCGCGCCGACCACATGATGGCCCCGTTCGCGGGATCGATCAGCGCGGTTTCGCTCGCGTACGCGCTGCTGACGCGCGTGCCGCCGATCGGGAACGAGATTCCCCCGAAGCCGCCCAAACCGCCCCCGCGTCCGCCGCTGCCGCCGCCCACTCCAATCCCGATCGTCGGACCGGCGGGCGCCGCGACCGCCGCGGCGGGCGACAAGGCGGTTCGCACGATCGCGCGGGCACCGATACGTCCGGCGGCAGCCCGGTAGGGGTCCGTGCCGGTCGCGGGCTCAGTGGCGGTTTCGGCCAATTGCCATTGTCGGGTTGGTGTGCCGCCCAGCGCCGCGATCTGCGCGGCCATCTGGTCCTCGCAGATTCGCTGCAGCGTCGTTTCGCGCGCCTCGCAGGCCACCAGCACCGGGGCGCCGCGCAGGGACCGGCCGCCGTAGTCCGGGTTGACCCACTGGCCCTCGAGCTGGGTGGTCGCGCACGCCGCCAGGGCGATCGCGCTGGCGCCGACTGCAAGCCGTGTTCGCATCCGATGTCTCTCCGTCCGTTTTTGGCCCGACTGGAGTCTGCACCAGTCTGCCCTGGGCAGCGAAGTGCCGCGCGCGAATGAGCGGCGCTCCCGCCACGCTTCGCGGAAGGGTGCCCGCCCGGTGAACGTCGGCGCAGGTACCCGGACGAATGGCCGACCAGTTCCCTGTTTCGTATCGTGCAGAGCGTGGCAAAATGCAAACCGATTGACCGCGAGATGGTTGTGGTCTTGGGTGTTGCGCAGCAACACGGAACCTCCGAATATCGGGTGGAACCCATCCCGGCCTTGCGGGGAAGGGTCGCGCCGAAGCAACATTCCCGGTTCCCAGCACAGGAGGCATTGAAGGATGCGGGTACTGCTCGCCGAAGACGACCCACTGCTCGGCGGCTCGGTCCAGCGCGGACTGACACAAGAAGGCTTCGTGGTCGACTGGGTCACCGATGGCAGTGCTGCCGACGTCGCCGTGCTGACGCACGAGTACGACGCCATTGCGCTCGACCTGAACCTGCCGCAGCAGAGTGGAGAAACGCTGCTGCACCGCTGGCGAACCCGCGAGAATCCCACACCGGTCGTCGTCCTGACCGCGCGCGGATTCGTGAACGACCGGATCAAGCTGCTTAACATGGGCGCGGACGACTATCTGGTCAAACCCTTCGACCTGCTCGAGTTGTGCGCGCGCCTGCGCGCTGTCGGTCGGCGCGCACAGCGGGACAGCAGCGGGACCCTCGAGTGCGGGGAAGTGCGCCTGGTGAGCGACACTCACACGGTGACGCGTGCTGGCGAGCCGGTCGAACTTTCGCGCCGCGAGTTCCGCGTCCTCGAAGCCTTGCTCCGCAGCAGGAACCGCGTGCTCACGCGCGATCAGCTCGAACAGACCCTGTATGGATGGGGAGAGGAAGTCGAAAGCAATGCCGTCGACGTCCACATCCATCACCTGCGTCGCAAGCTCGGCCGGTCGTTCATCGAGACGATCCGCGGCGTCGGCTATCGGGTGTGCAGCGCCCCGGCAGGGGCGGATCCGCAGGCGGGGGCACAGTGACCGCCGTCCTTCCGAAGACGCCGCCTTTGCCCGCGCCGGACCCCGCGGGACCCGGTCGCCGCTGGTCGCTGCGCAACCGGCTGATGTGGCTTGCGGCGATCGCGACCGCGCTGGCGTGGCTGACCGGCGGCGCCGCCGTGCTGATCGCCGCCCAGGAAGAGAGCGAGAAGCTCTACGACCAGCGCATCGGCGACGTGGCACGCGTGATCCTGTCCTTCGCGGGCCATGAAATCTCCGAGATCCGGGCCGACGGCCGGACCAGTCCGGTCCACGAGGAGTCGGCCGCAACGCTCGACGCCCGGTACGCGTACCAGATCTGGTCGAAGGATGGGCAGCTGCTGCTGATGAGCCACAACGCGCCGACGACGCCGTTTGCTCCGCTGAGCCACGTCGGCCTGGCCGACAATGAGATCGACGGCAAGCGGCATTGCGTCTACGCCCTGCGAAGCGGGGACGGCGAAATGGTGATCCAGGTCGCCGAGGACGAAACCAAGCGCGAATCCTTCCTGCTGAGCTTCAACGCGTGGCACCTGACGTTCCTGATCGTTTCCACGCTCGCGCTGCTCGTATTCAATCGCTGGATGTTCGGCCATGCGACGCGCGCGCTGGATCAATCAGCCAAGCAACTGGTCGACCGCAGCGCCAACGACCTGCGTCCCATCCGCGCCGACGATCCGCCGACCGAACTCGTGCCGCTGCTGCAGTCGATCAACACCTTGTTCGGCCGCTTCGGCAAGACGCTCGACTCCGAGCGGCACTTCACCTCGGCGGCAGCGCACGAGTTGCGGACGCCGCTCGCCGCGGTGCGCATTCAGGCCCAGGTGGCCGAGCGCGCGCGTACCCAGCGCGAGGCGCGCGAAGCGCTGCGCGCGCTGGGCACCTGCGTGGAGCGCGCGTCGCGCATGATCGACCAGCTGCTGACGCTAGCACGCGTCGAGAGCATGTCGCCCGACGGCTCTGCCTTCACATCCGTGCGCATCGACCTCCTGACGCGGCAGGTCGTGAGCGACCTGTCCCACGTGCTGGGTGCGGCTGAAGTCGAAGTCGATCTCCGGCTCGAGCCCGCAACGATCGACGCGATCGAGTTCGGTGTCGGTGCCCTGATCCGCAACCTGCTGGATAACGCGGCGCGCTACACCCCGCGCGGGGGCCGCATTGCGGTGCGCACCGCGGTGGCAGGTGATCGGGTCCGGCTGACGGTCGAGGACTCCGGGGCCGGGATCCCCGAGCACGAGCGTGCGCGGGTGTTCGAGCGGTTCTACCGGCTGGCCGGAACCGACACCGACGGCTGCGGAGTCGGACTTGCGATCGTCCAGTGCGCCGCGCAGGTCCACCGCGCCCACATCGATCTGTCTTCCGCCGACCTCGGCGGGCTGCGCGTCACGGTGGAGTTTCCTTCCGCCTGAACGTCCCTGCGTAGGGTAGGGAACCTCCCCATGCCTGTTTGGGGGTTTCTCTAACGAAACCTTAATCCTGAGAGTCGATAAAGGCGTCAATGCGTGATTGACGCTGCGCCTGCGATTTTTCGGGCGCCCTGCGCCGTCACGGCACGCGGACCGGCGCCGCGCTGACGACGCAACTTCGACGGAGGGCATCAATGCTCGATCGATACATCCCTGGCGGGAGGACCCGTTTTGCCCGTCCGCTGCGCGGGTTCACGCTGCTGGAACTGCTGGTCGTGATCGTGATCATCGGCCTGCTGGCGAGCCTGGTGGCGCCCAAGTACTTCAATCAGATCGGCAAGTCGAACACCAAGATCGCGAAGGCGCAGATCGACTCGCTCGAGAAGGCGCTGGACCAGTACCGGCTCGATGTCGGTTCGTATCCCAGCACCGAGCAGGGGCTGGCTTCACTGACTGCGAAGCCGCAGGGCCTCGACAAGTGGCAGGGCCCCTACCTGAAGAAGCCGGCGCCCGCCGATCCGTGGGGACGCGCCTATCAATACAAGTCCCCGGGTGACCATGGGGACTACGACCTGGCCTCCCTGGGGGCTGATGGCCAACCGGGTGGGGCGGGCGAGGCGGCGGACGTCACCTCGTGGACCCCCGCCACCAACGTGGCCACGCAGCAGTAGCGAGTTCCATGTCGAGCCAGGCGATCGCCACGCAGTTCGAAGTCGTTGCCATCACGCCCGGCGGCGAGGTGAGGCGCTCGCGTGTCGCCGCCGAGTCGGCCGCCCTGGCGTCGGACCAGGTGCAGCGCACGGGCCTGCGGGTGCTGAGCTGCGCTCCGGCGCGCCGGTTGGGCCGCGTGTCGCGCGGCAACGGTCGCATCGACGTCGCGCAGTTCACGTTCGAACTCGCGGCGCTGCTCGATGCCGGGCTCGGCATGATGGATGCGATACGGACGCTGGGGCGGAAGGAACGGGCGGGCGCGCAGCGCGCAGTCTTCGAGCGCATCACCCAGTTGCTGACGGAGGGCCAGTCGCTGTCGCAGGCACTGGCCGCGACCGGGGTGTTTCCCCAGATGCTGGTGGCGGCGGTGACCGCGAGCGAGCAGTCGGGCGACCTGACGAAATCCCTGCGGCGCTACGCCGAACACCAGAACGCGATGCGCGCGCTGCGCGGACGCATGGTGGGCGCGGCCATCTATCCCGCGACGCTGCTCGTCGCCGGCCTGCTGGTCGTGATCTTCCTGCTCGGCATCGTGGTGCCGCGCTTTGCGCCGCTGATCGAAGGGTCGCAGCGCGACCTGCCGCTGGCGTCGAGTGTGCTGATGGCGCTCGGCACGAGCATCGGCGCCCATCCGATGCTCTTCGGCGGCGCGCTCGCGCTGCTGCTGTCCGCGCTCGGCGTCGTGCTGGTGCGCGGCATGCGCAACGGCTGGCGCCTGGCCGGGATGCAGCGCCTGTGGGTCGTTGGCCCGCTGATCCGGCTGTTCCGGCAGGCGCAGTTCTTCCGCACCGCCGGCATGCTGGTCGGCGGCGGGGTGCCGGTCGTGCGCGCGATGTCGATGTCCGCGGACCTGCTGACGCCCGAGGATCAGCGCGCGCTCGGGCACGATCATCCGCATCGAACGGGCGCCCTCGGCGCCATCGCGCAGGGCCGCTCGATGAGTTCGGCGCTGGGGGAAGCGGGCGTCGCCGACGACGTCGCGCTCCGCATGCTCGAAGTCGCCGAACGCACCGGCCAGCTCGCGCCGGCGCTCGAGCGCATCGCGCAGTTCCAGGAATACGCGATGGCGCGCGCGCTCGACGTCGCGTCGCGCCTCATCGAGCCGGCGCTGATGGTGCTGATCGGGCTCGTCATCGGCGGCATCGTCGTGCTGATGTACCTGCCGATCTTCGATCTGGCCTCTGGCCTGCAGTGAGCCCGACATGACGACTACCGGATCCATCGCCGCAGCGACGCCCCTGACCGAGGCCCTCGTGCGCGAGGCGCTGACGCGCGTCGACGCCACGCCGCGGCCGTTCGACTGGCTGGCCAAGTCCGTTGGACTGCAGAGCGACGCCTTCATCGCGGAAGCGGCCCGCCATTTCGGGCTGCGCGCGCTGTCGATGGACGAGCTGCGGGGCTGCGTCCCCGATTTCGAGGCGATCAGCTATCTCGAGGCGACGCAGCGCGCCTGCGCGCTCGCGCGCAGCGACGACGGCCAGCGCCTGTTCATCGTCACCGATCCCCTCGACACGCGGTTGCGCGCCTGGGGTACACACCGGCTACGGACGCGGCAGGACGCGGACGGGCGCGGCGTCGCGTGGTGCCTCGCGGCCGCCGAGGACCTGAAGGTCTGGCTGGCGATGGCCGAGCGCTCGATGCGCGCGATGGATGCGGTGGGGCTGTCCGCCAGCGGGACGGGCACCGGCGCGTCGCATGCGCTGTCGGTGTCGCTGGCAGCCATCAGCGCCGAGTCGAGCCCGATCGTGCGTCTCGTCGATTCGACGATCCACGACGCGCTGAAGGCCGACGCCAGCGACATACACATGGAAACGGGCGCCTCCGGCCTGCTGATCCGCTACCGGATCGACGGCGTGCTGGTGACCGTGCGCAGCATCGATGGCGTCGACGCTGCCGCACAGGTGCTGTCGCGCATCAAGGTCGTGGCCGAGCTCGACATCGCCGAGCGCCGCATCCCGCAGGACGGCCGCATCAAGGTGGAGGTCGACGGCCGCGAGATCGACCTGCGCGTTTCGATCATGCCGAACCTGTTCGGCGAGGACGCCGTGCTGCGGATCCTCGACCGCAAGCACCTGTCGACCGACGAACGCGCCCTGCGCCTCGACAGCCTGGGCTTCGACGACGAGACGCTCGCGTTCATCCGCGGCATCGCCGGCGCGCCGCATGGACTGCTGCTGGCGACCGGGCCCACCGGAAGCGGCAAGACGACGACCCTGTACGCCGCGCTGTCGGAAGTGAACCTGGGCCTCGACAAGATCGTCACCATCGAGGACCCGGTCGAGTACCAGATCGCCGGCGTGCTGCAGATTCCGGTCAACGAGAAGAAGGGCCTGACGTTCGCCCGCGGTCTGCGCTCCATCCTGCGCCACGACCCGGACAAGATCATGGTTGGCGAGATCCGCGATCCGGAGACGGCGCAGATCGCGGTGCAGGCCGCGTTGACCGGCCACCAGGTGTTCACGTCGGTTCACGCCAACAACGTGTTCGACGTGATCGGCCGCTTCAACAACATGGGCGTGGACAGCTACAGTTTCGTCTCCGCGCTCTCGGGCATCGTCGCGCAGCGGCTGATCCGCCTGAATTGCCCGAACTGTTCGGGCGACATCGCGCCGGCGCCCGACTTGCTGCGGCTGGCGGGTATCGCGCCGGAGCGCGCCGCGCAAGGCACGTTCCGGCGGGGCATCGGCTGCGCGCACTGCCGCGGGACCGGGTTCAAGGGGCGGCGCGCCATTGCGGAGAAGCTGCCCCTGACGGACTCCCTGCGCGACCTGCTGATCGAGCGCGCGCCGCTTGCAAGGATCAAGGCGGCGGCGCGTGACCTGGGCTACCGCTCGCTGCGCGATGCCGCCTGCGACGCGGCACTGACCGGACAGACTTCGCTTGAAGAGATCACGCGTGTCACCACTGCCGACTGACGAACCCGTCCCGTCCGCTCCCGCGGCAACAGCGGACGCGGCCGCTGCGACTGGCTTGGCGCCAGACACCGCAGCGGCCAAGCGCACCGACGCCCTGCGCGCCGGCCGCGTCGCGCTGTGCCGCTGGCGCTGTCGCGTCAGGGCCTATGTCGGCACGCACCATGTGAGCGTCGAACTGCGTACTGTCGGTCGCTCGCTGCGCCTGCAGACCGTGCGCTCCGTGCGCAGGCCGGTCGCCGCCGCTGCGCCGCAGCTGGAGGCCGCGCTGCAGACGCTGGGCGACGCACTCGAAGAGCTGCGCCGCACGTCACAGGCCGACGTGGGCCGGAACTTCGGTGGCGTCGCCTGCGAGGTGATCCTTGCCGACGCGTGGCTGGTCTACGACGTCGTGCCCGTCGACCTGGCCCGGCTTTCGCCGGCGCTCGCGCACCAGGCCATCGCGGCGGCGCTCGCGGACATCGTGGGTGCGCCGGCCAGCACGCTGTGGGTCCGCTGGCAGCGGCAGCGCGACGGGCGCGCCGCGTTCGGCATGGCACTGAGCCGCAACGACCTCGACGCGCTGCGCAGCGTCGTGACGGCCCACCGCCTGCGCCTCGCGGCGGTGACGGGCGAGTTCATCGCGGTCCTCAACGCGCAGCGCGCGGTGCTGCCGTCGGACCGCACGGTGGTGGCCATCGTGCGCGAGGCAGGCACCCAGATCGCGACCCTGGCCGGCGGCGACGTCGCGCTGGCGCAGTTCGAGCTCGGCCTGGCAGATGCCGCCGCGTTGCCCGCGGTGGCGCAACGCGCGCTCAGCGCGCGCGGCCTCGAGTCCGCGGCCACCATCAACTTCTGCGTGGACATGGCCGGCCGAAGCGCAGCCGACAGCGGCGCACCGGAGGGCGCGGCGGCCTGGCGCTGGCTGCCTGCGCCCGCATGGACCCACTCCACCTGAGCGACGAGGCCCTCCGATGAGCGAAACCCACCGCCTCGATCTCGATTTCATCGCCGCCCCGCGTTCGACCTGGCTCGGCCGCGGCGTGCTGCTGCTGGGCGTGCTGTGCGCCGTCGCCGGCGCGGGCCTCGCCGCCACCGCGTGGCAGGCGCGCCAGTCCGAGCAGGACGCGCTCGCCGACCTCTCGCGCTCCAGTTCCCGGCGCGTCTCCCGCGTGCCGGTCGACCCCGCGCTCGTGCGCTCCGCCGCGAGCGTGGCGCGCGAGCTGCAGATGCCGTGGGGCCAGCTGCTCCAGGCGCTCGAGGGTATTCCGTCGCGCGACGTGGCCGTGCTGTCGATCGAGCCGACCACCGCCCAGCGGACGCTGCGCATCACGGCCGACGCGCGCAACGCCGACGCAATGTTCGATTACCTGGCCCAGCTGAAGCAGCAGGCGCTGACGCAGGTCGTGCTCACCTCGCACCAGGTGGAGCCCCAGGTGCCCGGCACGCCGATCCGCTTCCAGGTACAGGCGCGCTGGGGCGACAACCTGAAGAGCAGCCAGCCCGCCCCGGTGATCGCCGCGACTCCGTCCAGGGTCGCGGCCGGATCGACTGCCGCGATCGGCGCCGGTTCGAAGGAGAGGCCATGATGAACGGTTCATCCCTGCAGCGCCGGCTCGCGCTGCTGCGCCTAGACCTGCGCAGACAGCTTGGGATCGCCGGCCTTGCCGGCGGCCTGCTGCTGGCAGGCGCCGCGACGGCGTTCTGGGCGACGCCGCGCATGCACGGCGAAGCGCGCGACCTGCAGGACGAGATCCTGGCGACCCGCGCGCGCCTGGCCGATCCGGCAGCCCGCGGTGCGCTGGACGACGCGGACCAGGCCACCCGATTCCGCGAGTGGTTCCCGCCCGCCAGCCAGTCGCACGAGGACCTGCGCAAGCTGTTCAAGGTCGCGGCCGAGCACAAGATCGCGCTGGCGCACGGCGATTACTCCCTGGCCCAACGACGCGAAGCGCGTCTCGCGAGCTACGAAGTCGTGCTGCCGGTGCATGCGAAGTACGCGGCCATCCGGACCTTCGTGGTCGCTGCACTCAATGCGCTGCCCCATGCCAGCCTCGCCGAACTGCGGCTGGAGCGGCCCAGCAGCACGGCCGAGTCGGTCGAGGCCCGTGTCCACCTGACGCTGTACTACCGCGAAGACTGACAGACCGCACATGATGCCCACCCCTCGCAAGCGGCTCGCCTGGCTGATCGCCGGCGGTTCGACCGCCGTTGCGCTGACGTACGCGCTGACGGCGGGCGACGACGCCAGCGCCGGCGGCGGCATCGAACTGGCCACCCCGACACAGCAGGCCGCGCGGACCACGGCGCGGACCGACGTCGCCCTGCGCGAACCCGCGCCCGCGCTGGCGCAACCGGCGCGCGCCACCATCGATCCGGCGGCTGCCGGTGATCCGTTTGCCGCGACCTCGTTCGCGCCCCCGCCTCCTCCGCCGCCGCCTCCGGCGCCCGCCGTGCCGCCGCCGCCACCGCCTCCGCCGAAGGCGCCGCCGCTGCCGTTCACGTTCGTCGGCATGGTGGAGCGGGGCGCCGGCAAGCCGCAGGCATTCCTCGCCAAGGGTGATGCGCTGCACATCGTGGCCGCGGGTGACGTCGTCGAAGAAAAATACCGGGTCGAAACCCTTACCCCGACCTCCGTGGTCCTGACCTACCTGCCGCTGTCGGAGCGTCAGGTGCTGAATGCTTCCGGGAGTGCGCAGTGAACCTCGATTTCCGCCTGACGCGTGCCTTCCGGGCGGCAGCCCTGGGGTGCGCTTATGTGATCCTCGCCGGCTGCGCGGCCCAGATGAGCAACTCGGAAGGACTCAAGCTGATCGAGCAGGGGCAATCCGAGCTCGGGCTGATGAAGCTGGAGGAAGCGGCGCGCCTGGAACCCAGCAACTCGCGCTACCGGATCGACTACCTGGCGCAGCAGACCCGCCTGGTGCGAGAGAACCTG
>Ga0316195_10000845_pt1 | contig 13060 bp, 13 predicted proteins | sample Phised1_MG_FD_204937 | JGI IMG/M metagenome (GOLD analysis project Ga0316195, IMG submission 204937) | Coastal sediment microbial communities from Maine, United States - Phippsburg sediment 1 | ecosystem: Environmental > Aquatic > Marine > Coastal > Sediment | place: USA: Maine | collected... | reverse complement strand
TCGCATCCTTATTCGTGCTGGTGCGGCACCTGCCCGTGGCGGTGGGCATGCACATGCTCATGGAAATGAACCTCTTCATCGAGCAGGATACGTCCGTCCTCCATGAAGTAGGTTTTATCGGTGGTCTCTGCGAGGAACCGCGCATTGTGGGAAATGAGAACATAGGTTAAATCGAACCCGTCAATCAGATGCGTCAGGGTGTGGCGCGTCTGATCATCCAGGCCGGTGGTGGGCTCATCCAGCAGCAGCACCTCAGGTTCCATGGCCAGAATAGTGGCCAGCGAAACCAGCCGTTTCTCCCCCCCCGACAGGCGAAAGGTGATGCGTTCCTCAAACCCTTCCAGACCTAACCTTGCCAGGGTGCGGCGGGCAATGTGTTCCGCCTCTTCATGGGATTTCCCCAGATTCAGTGGGCCGAACGCCACGTCTTCCAGCACGGTGGGGCTGAACAGCTGGTCATCGGCATCCTGAAACAGCAGACCGATACGCTGCCGGACGGCGATGAAATCCTGCTCCTGGCGAACGGCCCGCCCGAAAATACGCACCTCGCCGGCACACGGTTTCAGCAATCCCATGATAATGTGGAACAACGTCGTTTTGCCGCTGCCGTTGGGGGCCACCAACCCCACACGGTCGCCCGGGAAAAGCTCAAAATCCAATTCTTTCAGTATCGCAGGCCTGCCGGGGTAGTTGAATGTGACGCCCTGCAGAGCGATAAGGGGGGCACGCTGGTTCGTATCTGTCAATGCCGCCTCTCAGGTTAGGTCCAGCGGTTGGGTGGTCAGGGCCGCCTCGATGTGGCGGAAAAAAATTTTCTGAATGGCCGGCGCCAAGCCCATCCCTTCCGCCCGGGGCATTACCGCAAGCCCAGCTTTTTCCAGTTCGGTTTTCCAGGAGCCCGAACGCGCCTTGGCAATATCCTGCCCGAAATGCGCGCCCGCCACCAGCATGAAGGGACGCAGGGTAACACGCTCAAAATCCGCCTGTTTTAGTACCCGGGCAACCTTGGCCGGTCCCGGGTCCCCTTTGATCAACCCCAGCAGAACCCGCTGCTGGAAGACATCGACCATGCGCCGAAGTAAAACGTCATAGGTCATCCAGGAGGGGTGGGCCGTGCCATGACCGACCATGACCAGGGCCCCCCGGGGATCCTGCGGGGCCAGCGTTGCCATCCAGTCCGTGACATCATCAAAATCCTCCGGGTGGGAAAGCAATGGCAGGCCGATTTTGACCGCCAGCGGGCTCTTGGCCGCCTCCCACACCATGTGGTGAAACTCCTGACCACAGATGAGGTGCAGGGACTGGACCACAGCCTCGCGGTATCCCCGCGCGGCAAGCGCCGCCATGACGGCTGCGGGCGTTTCCAGATCCCGGCCGCCCTGGGCCTTGATCCGTTTGCGAATGGCATTGGAAGAAAAGGCCCAGCAAATTGCATGGGCAGGAAATTGCCTACGAAAGGCCGCATCCATCTCTTGATAGGTTTCGGATGCCGCAGTGGCTGTCCCGGAAGCCACCAGCACGATCGGTATCGCGGTTGTGTTCACGGCCAATCGGTTACTCCCTTCACCGGTTGCGAAAGCCATCTTAGTGCAGCCATTCCAACCAGGCCAGTCCAAGCATAACAGATGTTGTGAGAACTAAAAACAGCCGATTACCGGCATGTCTGGGAAATCGGGCCATTGTATGAAACCGCCCCTGAAATCCGCGGCACAGCATGGCCTGATGCACCCGTTCGGCACGCGCCGCGGCACGCACAAACAACATGCCCACCAGATAGGCATAACTGCGATAGGTGTGCAGATTGGTCCGGGGCCGAAAGGCCCGGATGCGCATGGCTGCATTCAATCGACGGAACTCCTGCTCGATTACGAAGATATAGCGGTAACACATCAGTAGCAGGTGAACCAGTTTGATCGGCAGACCCATGCGATCCAGGGCATGCCCCAGGGTACTGACCGTCATCGTGGCCAGAAGGGCCGTGAATGCGGTCAGAATGGCAAAAGATTTAAGGGAAATCCGGGCGGCCAGTTCCACGCCCGGCCGATGCCAGACCAGCGGTCCCACCTGCCCCACGGGATCCCCTTCGTAGGTCAAGGGCAGGATCAGCCAGAGCAAAATCAAGAACCCGAGGACGACCGACAATCGCCGACCCACCGCAGCCAGATCCAGACGTGCCAACAGCACCAGCCCAACGGCGATCACGCAGGCGATGGCGAGCACCGGGAATGAATTGGCAACCGCCACCAGACACGAAAATAGAGCACTGGCGGCAATGCGAACCCGAGGATCGAGGCGATGGATGCAAGATGGCCCCTGGGTGAAAGCTTCAACGAGCATGGCTGCCCTCCGAAGACAACCGCCGGCGGTAATGAATATAGGCCCCCAGGCCGACCAGCCCCAGGATGTAGCCAATACCACCGAAAATGTCTGCCAGGCGCGGACCTTCGTCCATCTGGTGCAGACGGTGCAGCACCGGTTGCAGTTTCTTGTCCAGCGCCGTCTCGATCATGGTTTGGAGATCTTCACGGGATACATCGATCCTTCCCGGCAAAGGGGTCTCGACCAAAGGCTGAGGTTGATGGGGCTGCACAGTCTCAGCATCCACCGCCGACAACACCTGGCCCGAAAATTCTTCGGCCTTGACCACCCACTCATTCCGATGGCCCGTACCGGCAACCAGCACGATGCGCAGGTCTTCCTGCTTGGGCGCCTTGAAAATAAAACGGCCCTCATCATCCGTGCGCCCTTCCAACAATTTCTTCCCGGTCCGGTCGTATACCTCGACAAGGGCCTGTTTGGCAACGCGCCCGCCACTGAATTTACTTTCCGCATGGACGGTATCGCCTTCGACCCATGCAAACACCGTCACCTTGTGGGCGAACGCCTGTTCAACCGCCGCCGGCAAAACCGACAGGGCCACCACCCAGATAAAAATCATCATCCTGCCATTCAAACCGACACAACCTGTTCGACACATGATCGTTAGGTCCTCCCATTAAAAGAAGAATCCGTTTTCGGGGGATTAAAATGCGGCAGCATGTCGGGCTGCACCTTGCGAAAAAAAGCCACGCAAAACGCCGTCATCAAACCTTCGACAATCATCACCGGGATATGGGCGGACACAATGAGAAGGGTGACTTCCAGGAAATTCTCCTCCGTGTACATCAACGCCGCACCGGCCACCACCGCCCCCAGGAAAATCCCCATGAAGCCGCAGGCGAAGGCGGCCGGCAGCGCGATCCGGCTATCGCGTTGCACAAGCGGACCGAAGCAATAATAGCAAAGCACCGCCGGCAGGGCCATGATCAACGTATTGACGCCTAGCGTGGTCAATCCGCCAAACTGGAACAGCATGCCCTGAAGAAACAGTGCTACCAGGATCGCCGGAAAGGCGCCCCACCCCAGAATCAACCCGACAATGCCGTTCAGAATAAGGTGGACGCTGGAAGGCCCGACCGGGACATGAATCAGGGAAGCCACAAAAAACGCCGAAGACAATATGCCAGCCCGGGCAATCCGTTCGAAATCCAGTTTTTTAAGACCGATGGCCGTTCCCGCCACGGTCAGGACGCCCCCTGCCAGCAAGACCGGACCCGACAGCACTCCTTCGGAAATATGCATTGTCGCTCCTTAACGTAAGTCGGGCGGAAACAAATCCGCTGTCCCGCCCGGCAACACCTCACCGTATGCCGTTAGGCTGTCATCTACCGGCCCTGCCATTCCTCGAACCGCACCCAGATCACAGCGCCCAGCTCTACGTCCTTGTCCTGGCCCTCGAATTGCAACTTGTAATCGGCCGTGTTCAAGGCGGCAAACCCCCACCATCCCGCCTTCGGCGCCGCGTAGGTAAACACGCCATTTTGGTCGGCCTTGACCGTCTGGGTCACCATGTAGTCCGTGGGGGCCGTGGCGGACTGGTCTTGATTGTAGAATTCCACTTCCACTTCGGCGTAAGGCACCGCTTGGCCGTTCAGTTTGACGATCCCCTGGAAAATGTTGCCAGCATACAAGCCGTAAGGCTTGGCAAGGGGCACGATTTCGGTTTTGAGCCCAAGTTCGGCATCCCAGCCCTCGTCGTCGCCGAAAGCCGTAACCACGGTTTTGGTGTAGTGGATGATGTAACAGTCCTCGGCTGGTTCCCAGTAGGGCTGCGGTTCCATGACAAACATGTAGACCCCGGGCCGCTTGATCGGGTAGCTGGCTTTCCAGGCCGGTTGCGCCAACACCTGGGTCGGTTGCAGTATCGGTAAGAGATCCTGCGCCTCACCGTTGGCCTGCACGGTAAACACCTTGGGTTTGACCAGCGGCATGCCGACCATTTCCATGGGGTGGGAAAAACTCACTTCGAGCCCAATGGTGCGATCATCCGCCTGCATCACCATGTTGTCCGACGGAATCACCATACCGAAATGCGCACCGGCGGTCCCCCCCAGCCAGAAAACCAGAATTAGTGTAGCGGTTAAAACCCTGCCTGCCAACATTGCCATATCTTCCTCCATTCCATAAAAAAAGCCACGCAAGCAGCCCACCTTCATGGGGGAGGGCACCTCCGTGGCGCTTATCTCGTGGCGAAAGAATTACCTGTACTTTTGGTAAACAAATCGGTCAGCAGGGTTCGCCCCGCCGTTAATTTTGTAACTTATAGAAAAGCCTCCCGCACGTCAATACGGAATTACCCCACCAGGAAGTAAACCACGCCGATCGCCATCAGGCTGCCGACACGCAGGACCTGCCCCAGGACCAGGAGCTGGGTTCCCATTTTGGGCTGAAAAATCCCCATGTAATGCGGCAGCTGGTGACGCAGGGCTCGGATGGGAAACGCGAGAATGTTGCCGATAAGAAGCGCCAGGACCGTCTGCTTGACCGTCAATACGCCGGCCGCCATGAGAGCTCCGGCAGCGGCAAACCCGGAGGTGAATTCGGCCACGAAGCTGAGCACCACCATCGAAAGGCTCTCCACCGGAATGAACGAAGACACCACCAGATGCGCCAAGGCGTCCTGCGTGAAGGCAAACCAGCCCATGGTATTGGCCAGGAACACCGCCAAGTAGATGGGAATGACATAGACGGCCACCATGGTCATGCGCCGGGGCAGTTTGCGGCGGACAGCGGCCAGGATTTCCCGTAGCGACTCTGTTTTTGAGGAACGGGTGTCTGCCGGAAACGCAAACGCGGACGTCGCCGGGGGCAGTCGGAGATGACCGTAGCACAGCAGCAGCAGGGTCCGCAGCAACGCCGCTGAAAATGTCAGCAGGAAGTAGAGCAGGCCCGCCTGTCCGGTCAGAGGGACGACAATGAAAAAGGTGGTCGGCAAATGCAGGAAAAAGGCCGGGAACTGGTTGATGAGGTTGGTTAAAAACAGCTGCTGGCGGGTGATCTTCTGCGCCCGGTAAAATTCCACCAGCATGGCGTTGGCGGTAACGCCGGAGATGAAAGCCGCCATGAAGGCCGCTCCGCAGCGATGCCCGAGACGACCAAACCGGAATACCGGACGCGCGGCAATGGCCAGGGCGTGCGTCCAGCCCAGCGCTTCGATCACCTGCCCCGCCATGAGGCCCACCAGGATAAACCCCAGCAGGCGCAACAGAGGACGGATAAGACGCCCCGCCGCCACGGTCCACGTCAGCGTCTCCAGACCATAGACGCCTGCCGTCAGCATGACCACGGTCAAACATAACGACACCGCGAGAGCCCGATACGGGTGTTTAGCCTTCTTGCGTGCCATTGGTATTGGATTTCTTGGCGATGATCAGGGTCCAGTAATTCGGTTCCCGGTTCAGCAGTGCACTGACGTCCCGGATCAACTCCTGCCCGGGCTGGGAGCAACTCACCACACCGGCCGCATGATTGAGCATACCGGCCTCCTCCAGCGCCGCACAAATACTGGGCACGTTGCGATAGGCTTTCATGAAAACGACATTGTCCGGTTTGTGGTGCTGCTCGCGGAGACGGTCGCCGCCCTGGGCGCCGGACAGGACCAGAAGCGATTCCTCGCCCTCCACCAGGGGCATATTCAACGCCGCCGCCGATGCCTGGTAGGATGTTATGCCCGGTACCGTCTCCACCGCCACTTGCGGATAGCGGTCCTTGATCTGACGCAGCAGATAGCCAAAGGTGGAAAAGGTCAGGGAATCCCCCAGGGTGAGAAAGGCTGCGTCGTGCCCCTGCTTCAAAAAATCGACCACGACGTCGGCATTGGCAGCCCAGGCATCCTGTTTGGCGATGATATCCGGGGTCATGGGAAACGCGAGCGGTTGCACCCGGGCATCCCGGGGAATATGCGGCCGGGCGATTTCCAGCGCCAGACTGTAATCATTTTTCGAGGAGGCGGCCGTAAAAACAACCGACACCTGCTGCAGCACCTTGACGGCCTTCAGTGTCAACAGGTCGGGGTCGCCGGGCCCCACCCCAATGCCGTAGAGTTTACCGATTTGATTCTTCATGAGAAACCTTCGATTCTTTCGGGTTCGAGCGTGCGCCGGTCGCAACGGCACGCAGTGCCACCTCGGCCGTTTGTATAATCCGCGCGCCGTTATCCCGGAAATGCTCCGGGTAAAGCATGTTGCCGATCGTATTGATACCGTAGAGCAGCCGCCAGGTGGGACGCGCGACGATGGTTTCGTCGACAATGAACACCTGGCCGGCTTTAACCGCCTTGATCACGTCAAAACCGGGTTCATTGCTTATCAACGCCGGGCTGGGCTGGTTCATGGCTCCCTGTTGGGCCAGGTAGACATCGATTTCCGCAGCCCGGCTCAAAATGCGTTCCTTGCCGTAATAGGCGATATTGGTCGTGCGGACCCGGTCCGCATCCGCGGCCACATTCACGCCACCCGCGGTTTCCAGCGCAAAAATCGGCATGGACCCAGGGGAAAACGTTTTCATCCGCTTGTGAATGGCCTCGAAATAGACGCGTTTAGGCACCTGAACCGAGGCGGCCAAAGCCTGAAAATCCGCAACGGCCTGCTGAAAGGCCGTAATCATCGCTTCCGCGCGGGTTTCCTGTCCCGTCAACAGGCCCAGGATGCGCCAGTAAGCCACCATCTCTTCAATCGTGCCGGGCTGCAGTGACACCACGGTGATGCCGCTCTGCTCCAGGCGCTGGATCAGGGGCGCGTAGCCGCGGTCGATCATGGGGCGGATCAGCACCAGATCCGGTGCCGCCGCCAGAAAACGCTCAGGGCCGTCATGATAGGAAAATCCGGGCAGTGAGCTGACCCGCGGGGGGTAGACGTCGTTGCGCCCAACCCCGATCAGAACATCTTCGGCCCCCATCTTGAAAAGATTTTCCGTATGCGCCCCGTAGAGCGAGATTACCCGTTGAAAGGGCTGTGACACAGGAATCACGCGGCCGGCGGCGTCGGTAATAACCGCCGCCGGCCCAGCGGCCCACCCCTCCGCGACACACCCGCATGCCAGCACTATCATTATTCCGAGGATCCGGATCGCGTCCCTTTTGCACCGGGTGTGCTTAAAAACTATCATCTTCGATAAATCACCTGGGGTGCCTGAGATTCCTTGCGGTACGTCACCTGGGCCCTGACACCGTAAATATCATTCAGCGTTTCCGGATTGAGAACCCCCTCCGTTTCGCCTTGGACCGCCACACGGCCGTCTTTCATAAACAGGAGGTAATCACAGTACATGGCCGCCAGATTGATATCCTGGAACACGGCAATCACAGTTCGCCGCTGGCGGTCGACCTGATCCCGAAACAGATTGAGCAAATGGAGAGCATGCCGGATGTCCAGGTTCGAGGTGGCCTCGTCCAGCAGCATGACGTCCGTATCCTGCACCAGGGCCCGGGCAATGATCACACGCTGGCGCTCCCCGCCACTGAGCGTCGTCACCTGTTTGTCGGCCAGGGCCAGAATATCGGCCGTTTCCAGCACGGCATCCACCCGGGCATGGTCGTCCGGTCCCGGTGGAGCAAACCGCGGCAGATTGGGATAGCGGCCCATCATGACCACTTGCTGGACGGTGAACGGGAAGTTGATATAAAAATTCTGGGGAACCAGCGCCATGGCCCGCGCCAGATCCGAGCGGGAGTATGCCGTTAGCTCGCGCTTGCGAAAAAGAATCTGCCCGCCCTCAGGACGGCGCAGGCGCATCAGCAGATCCAGCAGGGTGGTCTTGCCGCACCCATTCGGCCCCAGTAGCCCGTAGAACCGGCCCCCCGTGAGCGTCAGGGACAGCCCCCGGAGAACATCCCGATCTGGATACCGGAAGCTGAGATCCGTCATGCGGAACAGTTCGACGGCATTGTTCATCAGTTCTTCCCCAACTGGCGACGGCGGAACACATAACAGAAAAACGGACCGCCCACCAACGCCGTCAACACCCCGATCGGGATCTCCTGGGGCAGCACGGCCCGGGTCAGCGTATCGGCCCCCAGCAGCAGAATCGCTCCGGCCAGCATGGATACCGGCAGCAACCGCCGGTTGTCCGGACCGGTCAGCATACGCATCATATGCGGCACCAGCAGCCCCACGAAACCGATAATCCCGGCCACGGCCACGCAGACCGCCGAAACCAGCGACGCGATGACCAGCAACACCAGCGTTACCCGTTGGAAATCGACCCCCAGCGAAGCGGCCGATCGCTCGCCCAGCGCCATCAGATTCAGATCCCGGGCATATACCATGAACACCGCCAGGCTGCCGGCCACCGCCGCACCCACCATGGCCACATCGGCCCAGGTGCGGGAGGCGAAGCTGCCCATCAGCCAGAAAATAATTACACCCACCTGCTCGTCGGCCACGTATTTCAGGAAACTGATACCCGCCGATAGAATGGCCGCCACGATAATCCCGGACAGGACAAGGTTGGTGGACGACAAGCCGCCGCTGCCCGACGCCAGAAACACCACCAGCAGCAGGGTCCCGGCCGCTCCTACGAAAGCGAACAGCGGCACCGAGTAGATCCCCAGCATACCGATATTCAGAAGCAGAGCGATCGAGGCTCCGAAGGCGGCTCCCGCCGATACTCCCAGAGTGTAAGGGTCTGCCAGCGGGTTGAGCAGAATCCCCTGAAAAACGACCCCGGCCAGGGCCAGCCCCCCCCCCACCAGGACCGAAGTCAGGATACGGGGCAGGCGCACTTCCGTGACCACCACCGTCCAGACCGGGTCGATCTGTTCGATCCATGCCGGCTGATCGAACAGGCGGGCGGCCATAATTTGCAGAACGGCCGGGAAGGGCAGGCGAATATACCCCAGGGACGTCGCGGCCACCACCGCCGCTGCCAGAAGGAGCAGCAGGCCGGCCATCGTCCCGACCGCGGGAAGGACCCCAGGGAAGACAATCGACTTGCGTCGATCGCGCGCGCGGACGTTTGTGACCTTGGTCGCACCGGAAGATTCCATTGGCATCATCGCATGGGGAACCGGAGCCGATCTGGCATGATGCTGCCGGACCGGCCCGCTGGCTTTCCCTGTTCATTATTTGTCTGCCATCCGGCCGCTGGCTTTCGGCAGAGTCAACCGTCACTCACGCTTTAGTCAAAATGACTCAAAGGCCCTTCAATGTGATCGACCCAGATGTCGACAAACGCATCATATTCGGCGGTGCCCTTGAGAACGGGAACACACGCGATCCCGGCCTTGGTAAGAATGGACATCCACGAATCGTCCTCAGCACCGGCCATGTCGTTTTTAGCATGGTCTCCGGCCACAGACATGAACGGCATCAGATACGCTTTTTTGATCTTCTTCTTGAGCACCAGATCTTTGATCAGATCCACATCAGGATAGCCTTCCACCGTGCCCACAAAGATGTTGGGGTCCTCGAGCTGCAACTGGAACATGAGGGCGGCATAAAAAGCATTGGATGGATGATGCGTGCCGTGCCCCATCAATATGACAGCCTCGTTTTTTTGGCGCTCTGTGGGGGTCGTTTGTAAAATGGCCGTCACGATGCGTTGCATGTCTTCCTGGGTGGACATCAGGGGATAACCCAGAACGACGCGTTCAAAGCCTCCCATCATCTTGAAAGCCCCCACCGTGCGACGCAGGTCATGATATTCAGCGCCACCGATCGTATGAAGGCTCTGCACCGCCACATGGGTGAATTTTTCATCCTGCATCTTGGCCAGCGCCACCTCGGGCGAATCCAGCAGTTTCCCCTGTTTGGCCAGTTTTTCTCTTATGATGTAAGAGGTATAAGCCCAGCGGACGGGAATGTCGGGATAGGCCTCCTTGACCTTTTGATCGATGTTCGCAAACGACACCTGGGCCGAGGCTTCGCTGGACCCGAAGGCCACCAGCAAAATCCCTTTTTTCATGGGACGCTCGTGCCCGTGCCCGCTCGCCAGTGCCACGGAAGCAAAAACAGCCATCGTCAATAACGCTGCGCCAAACCAGGACCTGCTCGCTTTCATCATCACCATCTCCTCGTCTGCTGAAAGATAAGAAATAGCTTGCCTGCCTGGCAGAAACCGTTTCAGCAACCACAGCGATCGTGGACCGATCCAGCGCCGGTTTAGGGTGACCTGAAAAAAACAAAAGCCCTTCAAGCGAATCGGCTTGAAGGGCTGCACCCAGCTTACTTGGCCCTGTATGTCATGTTGTATCGGTTGCCGCTGTCGTTACCGCTCCGCAAAGGCAGAACCCGATCGTCAAGGCAGGTCTTCTGGCTCCCGGATCTTCCTACCTCCCGACCCTTCCCGCAGGCTGCATCCCCGCAGTGGATGTGTCAGGTCTCGTCCCCGGTTACAGCGGCGGGACCGCTCCCGAATTAAACGGGATTTCCTATTAAGCGCACCGGCACCTTGTAGGCCTCTATCTATGGGAACCCCATTGGCTTGTCAATCGGTTTTAGGGAACGGACAACGGCCGGCATCGGCCAAACCGGTTCTTGAAAAGCCGTAGCAATTATGCGATAGGTTACCATTTCCGTTGCACCGGGCGCGTGGCAGGGCTTTCGGGCCTATGGCCAAGCGCCTCTGCAACCGGTACCAAACCTGCGGCGGACACCCGATTGCGCTGAGTCCGCCGTTTGTATTCGCGGGAGACCCTGTAAGCGAATGATAAAAAGCAAACTCAAGCAAATTGTCCGGGAAGCGGCCCTTCAGGCTTACGCGGAAGGCCAGCTTCCCTCCGAGGCCTTCCCGGAAGTCGAGATCGAAGAGCCGAAAAACGAAACCCACGGCGATTTTTCAACCAACCTGGCCATGATCATGGCCAAGGTCCAGAAAATGCCGCCCCGCAAGATTGCCGAAATTCTGCAACCGCAACTTGAGAAGGCCGCGGACTGGATCCTGAAAACCGACATCGCAGGCCCGGGGTTTATCAACTTTTTTGTAGCCCCTGCAGCCTGGGGACCGGTGCTCACGACGATCCACGCCGCCAACGACCGCTACGGCGCCTCGGCTGTCGGCCAAGGCCAGAAAATCCAGGTGGAATTCGTCAGTTCCAACCCCACCGGTCCGCTGCATGTCGGTCACGGGCGCGGTGCGGCCGTCGGTGACAGTGTGGCCCGCATCCTGGCCTTCTGTGGCTACGACGTGCAGCGCGAATACTATATCAATGACTCGGGCCGCCAGATCCGCACCCTGGGCCTGTCCGTGCTGCTGCGCTACCGGGCGCTGTTCGGTGAAACCCTGGCCTTTCCGGAAACCTGCTACCAAGGCGACTATATCGTTACGATGGCCCATGCCTTGAAGGACCAGCAGGGCGACCGGCTTCTCTCCCAGAGCGAAGACGAGGCCATCACCACCTGTGCCCGCTATGCCGCCGGACTGATTATCGAAGGCATCCGGCAGGACCTGCTGGACTTCGGGATAGCCTTTGACCAGTGGTTCAGCGAGCAAAGTCTCTATGATTCCGGCAGGGTGGGGGCCTGTATCGAAACGTTGCGCAAAAAGGAACAGGTCTACGAGCAAGACGGGGCCCTCTGGTTTAGATCCACCGCCTTCGGAGATGAAAAAGACCGGGTGGTGGTGCGCAACAACGGCATCACCACCTATTTTGCCTCGGATATCGCCTATCACCAGGAAAAATTCGAGCGCGGGTTTGATCGGGTGATCGATGTCTGGGGCGCCGATCACCACGGATACATTCCCCGCATGAAAGCTGCGGTGGAAGCCTCCGGCGTGGATCCGGAACACTTCCAGGTCATTCTGGTGCAACTGGTCAACCTGTTACGGGGCGGGGCGCCGGTGGCCATGTCCACCCGCGCCGGTGAATTCGTCACCCTGCAGGATGTTGTCAAGGAAGTGGGTTGCGATGCCGCCCGCTTCCTGTTTCTCACGCGCCACTATGACAGCCCCCTGGACTTCGATCTCGAAGTGGCCAAGCAGAAATCCAATGACAACCCCGTCTATTATGTTCAGTATGTTCACGCCCGGATTGCCAGTATCTGCGGCAAGGCTGAAATCGAGCTGCCCGAAGGCGCACCTTTGGACCCGCAGGCCCTGGCCGCGTTGACCACCCCGGAAGATGTCCAGCTGATCAAACAGCTGAATCGTTATCCGGATATCGTTCAGACCAGCGCCCGGTTTATGGAACCGCACCGGGTGACCTTTTATCTGATGACCCTTGCGGGGGCCTTTCATTCCTACTATAACCGGCAGCGGGTATTGACCGATGACCCGATCACGACCAAGGGCCGTTTGTACCTGGTGACAGCGGTCCAGAAAGTCATCCGCAATGGCTTGGCCCTTTTGGGTGTTTCCGCCCCGGACCGCATGTGAGATCCGGCGACAAGACACCGCTAGCGCCCGTCGCTTGGGCCGCCCGACCCGGCATGCACCATGGCTAAGACCAAAACCACCACCGCGAAACGTAAACCTGTCTGGCAACTCTCCCGGCGGGGTGTTTACGGCAGTATCGCGTTGGCCCTCACGGCCTGCGCCTGGACCTTCTTTATCGGCGTTCTGGTGGGCCGGGGCACCATGCCGGTAAAATTCGACATGGAAAAGCTCGGCCAGGATTTGCATGCCTTGCGCGAACAGGTTCAAGATCAGCAAGCCCAGCAGCTGCAAACCTACTCCGTCGCCGTTGAGAACAAATCGAATATGGATTTTTACGAGGATTTGAAGCAGTCCGGAGAAAATCTGACCA
>Ga0316195_10000844_pt1 | contig 13061 bp, 9 predicted proteins | sample Phised1_MG_FD_204937 | JGI IMG/M metagenome (GOLD analysis project Ga0316195, IMG submission 204937) | Coastal sediment microbial communities from Maine, United States - Phippsburg sediment 1 | ecosystem: Environmental > Aquatic > Marine > Coastal > Sediment | place: USA: Maine | collected... | reverse complement strand
AAAAGGGTAGGGATTCTCGACGATATCCACCCTGTAAGGATCATAATAAACCGGGTCCGAACCGCCAGCGCCCATAGCTTTCACCCCTCGAATAAATTGGTGTCAAGATATTGTCACCAATATGGAGAGCCGTCAAGGCGCCCCGCGGGAACGGGCCACGGAATCGGCCCCGCCGGTCACCCGGGGGCGCTATACGAAGGGCTATCCCGGTTGCCGGTGCAAGACATTACCCGTAGGACACCGTGGCTTGCAGGCGCAGGTCCCGCGAGGAAGCCCCGATACTGACAATGTAGTCCCCTTCGTCGATCCGCCATCGGAGGGATTCGGGACAGTAATAGGCCAGCGCCCGGGCAGTCAGGTCGAATTCCAGGGTGCGCGATTCACCCGCACGCAGGAATACCTTGCGAAACGCCCTGAGCTCCCGCTCCGGCCGGGGCAGTGAGGGAGCCCGGGCACCCACATAGAGCTGCACCACTTCGCTGCCGTCGCGTTCCCCCGAGTTGGTGAGCTGCAACGACAGGCGAAGAACATCATCCGGCTTCCAACTGCTGTTTTGTATTGCCAGCGCGCCATAGGTAAAAGTGGTGTAGGACAGGCCGTGCCCGAAAGGGAACAGCGGCTCGATCCCGTACCGGTCGAAATGGCGGTAACCGACAAAAATGTCCTCGTCGTACCACACCTCCCTGCTGTCACCGGGGAACCGTCGCGGCTCGCTGTGGGCCGGGCTGTCCGCGAGCGTGCGGGGAAATGTTATGGGCAGCTTGCCGCCGGGATTGACCCGGCCCAACAGTACGTCGGCAATCGCCCTGCCCCCCTCCATACCCGGGTACCAGGCCATGACGATCGCGGGCACCTCATCTGCCCAGGGCATCTCCAGCGGGCTGCCGCTGACCAGTACCACGATGGTATTGGCATTCTGTGCAACAGTTTTGCGCACCAGCGCATCCTGCTCCGGTGGCAGCTGCATGCTCTTCCTGTCCCCGCCCTCGCTGTCCCCGCCGATCCGGTGGCCCAGCCCGATAAAGACGATGGCGGCATCGGCTGTCCCGGGGTCGCTCACGATTTCGCATTTATCGCCCACCAGCTCGCGCAGACCCTGCAGCGGGGTGATCTCATAGGGCGACCAGACCCCCGCGCTGCCGCCGTAAAGAGGGCGACAGATGCGTTTGTCCGCGCGGGGCCCGACCACCGCGAGGCGGGTAACACCGGCAAGGTCCAGCGGCAGCAGGCCGCCCTTGTTCCTGAGCAGGGTGATGCCCGCCGCCGCCATACGCCGCGCCAGTTGCTGGTGCTCCGGGGTATTGCGCCTGCCGGCCGGATGGCCGGCCTCGGGACTGGTGCGCAGCCAGATCCGCAGCAGTTGCCGGAGGCTGCCGTCCAGTTCCGCCTCACTGAAAGCACCTGCGGCGAACTCCCGCTTCAGCCGCGAGTGCCGGTAGCTGGAACCCCTGCCGGGCATTTCAAGGTTGAGGCCCGCCCTCAGGCAGCTGGCACCGCTGCCGGTGCGCCGCACTGCGAACCAGTCGGATACCACGAAACCGCTGAAACCATACTCCTGCCGCAGGATGTCATGGAGCAGCGGCTTGTGCTCGCAGGCCGCCACACCGTTGACCGCGTTGTAGGCGGCCATGACCGACCACACGTCCGCCTCGCGCACCGCGGCTTCAAACGCCGGCAGGTAGATTTCCCGCAGCGCGCGCGCGCTGACCTGGGAGCTGTTCCGGTAGCGATTGGTCTCCTGGTTATTGGCGGCGTAGTGTTTCACGCAGGCCGCCACGCCGGTGGACTGGATACCCCTGATGACCTCCACCGCAAGCCGGCTGTTGAGTTCAGGATCCTCGGTGAAATATTCGAAGGTGCGCCCGTTCAGCGGCGTGCGGCAGATATTGACCGCCGGCCCCAGGATGACCTGGGCCCCCACCGCCCTCGCCTCGAGGGCCAGGGCCTCGCCGAACTCGCGGGCCAGCTCCGGATCCCAGCTCGCCCCCAGCGCGATCCCGGTGGGAAATGCGGTACAGCGCCTGAGGCTTGAGTGAAAACCCACACCGCGGGGGCCATCGGACAGTTTCATCGGTGCCAGCGCCAGGCGGGGTATGCCTTTGGTCCTGAACAGGCTCTTGCCCGCCAGCAGGGACAGCTTCTCGTCCACGGTCATCTCCCGCAGCAGCGACTGTACCCGCGCATCCGGGTCCCCTTCGTATGGTGTAGTCATCTTCCGGCTTCCGTCCCGTCCAAAGAGTGGCCCTCGAGGATACTTAATCCCTGTCGCAAAAACAGCCATCAGCAGCGGCGCTTATAGCAATCAGCAATCACGGTTTCCTGTCTCCCGGGTTTCCCGCCGGGGCAATACAGACTTGACATAGATCATGACATGCCAACGTAATGAACACCACTGTTGTATTATAATCAGCGGAGACCTAAACTCGGGATCTGGTAAAAAGCAATAAAAAACCAACGTATTGATGTCACCCGCCCTAAATCCGGGCCCTGGAGATTGTGGGGTTCTGGCGAAAACTGGAGAAGAACATGACTACCGTAGACAAGCTGCTCGATGGCAGTGCAAGCGTCAGGGAATCAGCAGCTGCCTTGATAAATGACCCCTTGACGTTCTTCGACATGTCCTACACGAAGATGCAGTCGGTACCCCGTGACCTGCTGCATCAACTGCAGACAGAAGCACTGAAACTGCGTTTCGAGGATCACCGGAACCGTATCCCGATGCTGACCAAACTGGCGGACAAGCAGGGCATAACCGGCATCAGCCAAATAGATGACGTGCTCCCGTTGCTGTTCGAACACACAATCTACAAATCCTATCCCGACTTCCTGCTGGAAAAAGGCGAGTACGGCAAACTGACCCGATGGCTGGATCGCCTGACGCCCTATGACCTCAGCAAGCTGGATTGTTCCGGTTGCGAGTCCATCCACGGGTGGATGGACCTGATCTCCCGCGTGACCGAGCTCGATCCGATCACCTCCTCCGGCACCACCGGCACCATGTCATTCACGCCGAAGGACCGCAAGGACTGGCGCAACTATATCCTCGGGGGCTTTCGCATCCAGTTATTGCAAAAGTTCGGCGAACCGCCCAGCGATGCCGACCTGAACGAAAAGATTCATGTCTGCTGGCCCACCCATTCCGACGGGCACACCGCGTTCTACCGCTCCCCCATGTACTACAAGGAATACTTTGCCAAGGGCAGTAACGCGCACTTCCACCCTATGATGACCACCCCCGGCGACACCGACCTCATGTACCTGGCCGCCCGGCTGCGCGCCGCACAGGCCCGCGGAGACAGCCGGGTTAACGTGCCTCCGGCCCTGCTCGCCCGGCGCGGTGAGCTTGAAGCGGAAGAGCGGGAGCGGCCCGCGAAAGTCAAGGCCTGGGTGGATGAACTGGTGCAGAAGCTGGAGGGTGAGCGCGTGTTTATCCTGGCGCCGGCGCAGCTGATCTACGACGTCGCCAAGCCGGCCCTGGCCGAGGGCAAGCGGTGCAACTTCGCGCCGAATTCCAGTGTCACATCCGGCACCGGAGGCAAGGGTTTCAACATGCCGGATGACTGGCAACAGGTTGTCGATGACTTCCTTAACTTCGGCCGTAAAAACTATGGCTACTTTTACTCCTTCTCCGAGCAGTGCGGCATGCATGTCCAGTGTGAACACGGCCGCCTGCACCTGACACCCTGGTCGATCCCGCTGATCCTGGATGCGCAAACCAGCGAACTGCTGCCGCGAGAGGGCAGGCAGAAGGGGCGCGCCGCGTTCTTCGACGTATCGATGAACGGCGCCTGGGGCGGACTCATCACCGGCGACAGCGTCGAGATCGACTGGAGCGAATGCCCCTGTGGCCGCACCACCGCCCACCTTTCGGACAGCATAACGCGCTTCGGCGTAGAGCAGGGTGGCAGCGACAAGATCAGCTGTACCGCGACCCCTGAGGCCCACGACGATGCGATGGACTTCCTGACCAGTTTCTAGATAGAGGTAATAAAAATGACAAATCCTATCGCGCCCATCGTCATCCGCGGCAAGGTGATAGAAACCGACCTTATAGAATATCCCGGACGCGGCGATGTCATGTCCTTCGATGCCCCGGACCCGAAGAAGTTTGTCGACCAGTTGCCCCTGCCCTCCCCCGGCGACATGGCCGACCTGTACGATCTCAGTTTCGACGATATCCTGGATTACCTCGAGGAACTCGGCGAGCGGCTGGACATCAACACGAACGAGCACCTGCAGCGTTCCCGCGACCTGACCTACGATGCGACGCCACTGCCGAAGGAAATCATCGACATGGGCTATACGGGCTTTGGCAGTTTCTTCGGTCGGGACAAGATGCGCCAGCTCGCGGAGAAGAGCGTGGGCCTCGACTACCTCAACGGCTGGGTCGAGCACAAGCTGATCGACGGTGTGATCATCAAGGTCAGGGCGTTTGGCACGCGGACCCTGCATATCGTCGCCGGCAACGGGCCGGGCCTCGGGCTGATCACCCTGGCGCGCTGCGCGGTAACCCGCAGTGACTGCATCATCAAGGCGCCGTCGAACGATCCATTCACCTCCGCCGCGCTGGGCCGGACGATGGTCGACATGGCGCCCGACCACCCTATCACCAGGCACTTCTCGGTGGCCTACTGGAAAGGCGGGGATGCCGCGGTGGAAGACAAGCTCTACCAGCCCCACAATATCGAGAAGATCGTCGCCTGGGGCGGGATGGCGGGCATCAAGCATATCACCAAGTACATCCAGCCCGGGCTGGAACTGATTTCCCTGGATCCCAAGACCAGCATCAGCGTGGTGGGACCCGGGGCGCTCGAAAATGATCAGACCATGCGGGAGACCGCAGGTCGCCTCGCGGTTGATATCGGCGGCGCCAACCAGGCCGGCTGCTCGAGTTCGCGCGTCCAGTACGTGGTCGCAGGAGCGCGCGAGGATGCGGCCGAACGTGTGACGGAGCTGGGCAGGATGACCTATGACGCGATCATGGCTCTTCCGTCAAGCTTCAGTGCCAAGCCGAAGGCCTATGACAAGCAGCTGAAGTCAAATGTCGATGGGTTGCGCTGGGACGACGAATGGTACGAGGTGATTGGAGGCGAGGATGGTGAAGGTGCCATTATCGTCTCGAAACTGCCCAGGAAGGTGGATTTCGCGGCCTACCTGGCGGACCGTACCGGTAACTTCGTAACCTGTGAATCGATCGACGATGTGCTGCTGGGTATCGACGCCTACACCCAGACAATTGGTGTCTGGCCCGAGAGTTACAAGGCGGAGCTGGAGAATATCGTCCCGCTCTACGGCGCACAGCGGCTGGTAACCCTCGGCAATGCGCTCTACAACGGCCCGCTCATCGGCCTGTCCCACGATGGCATCCAGCCGGTCAGCCGCATGGTGAAGTGGATGGCCAACGAGGTCTCTGTCGGCATCACTGACAGTTCGCCCCTCAGTTGACGGCGTGGGGCGGGTCGCCCGCCCCGACTCCGGCACCGCGGTTACGATCCGCGGGGCGCAACCCCACACGGCGGCGCTGCGGGTTGACAAAACCGACATCGTTGGTCAACATCGTTGTTCAAATATCTGCCCCCGCGCGCGGGCCTGCCAAAGGCCAGGTTGAATCTCTACCGCGCGTCCGGGCCTTTCGCATACAGGAGCCACTATGGGGGCCGAACACGCCGTAATCGTCGGCGCCAGCCACGCGGCCGCGCAACTGGGAGCCAGCCTGCGCCAGGGCGGCTGGGAGGGCAAAATCTCGATAGTCGGCGAGGAGGCCCTCCCGCCCTATCACCGCCCCCCCCTGTCGAAAGCTTACCTCGCAGGTGAAAAGCACAGCGACGAGATGTTGATCCGACCGGCGGCTTTCTACGCCAGGTCGGGGATCGACCTCGTTCTCGGTACCCGCGTAACCGCACTGGACCGGGCGAACAAGGTCCTCACGCTGCACGATGGCGGCACTATTCCCTACACCAGGCTCGCCCTCGCCACCGGCGCCCGGGTGCGCAAACTGGCGCTGCCGGGCCACGACCTCGACGGGGTCTTCTACTTGCGCGACCTCGATGATGTCAACCGGATCCGCAGCTATGTCGGCCCGGGAAAATCGGCAGTGATAGTCGGCGGAGGCTATATCGGCCTGGAAACTGCCGCCTCCATGAGAAAACTCGGGATGAAGGTCACCGTGCTCGAGGCCCTGCCCCGCGTGCTGCAGCGGGTGACGGCCCCGGAGGTATCCGCGTTTTACAGCCGGGTTCACTCCGAGGAAGGCGTCAATATCGTTACCGAGGCGGCGGTGGAATCCCTGGAGGGCAAAGATTCCGTCAAGGCTGTCAAACTGGCAGACGGGACCCTGCTGGACGCGGACCTCGTCGTCATCGGCGTCGGGGTCATGCCGGCCACTGAACTGGCAGAAGCAGCCGGGCTGGCGGTAGATAATGGTATCGTGGTCGATGAGTTCGCCCGCACCTCGGATCCCGATATCGTCGCCGCCGGCGACTGCACCAACCACCACAACCCGATCTACGACCGCCGCCTGCGGCTGGAGTCTGTGCAAAACGCCACCGACCAGGCCAAGACAGCCGCCAATACACTGTGCGGCAAGCTGGAGGCGTACCATACCCTGCCCTGGTTCTGGTCGGACCAGTACGATCTCAAATTGCAGATCGCCGGTTTGTCACAGGGCTATGATCGCGTCGTGCTGCGCGGTTCGAGCCAGAGCGGCCGGAGCTTCGCAGCATTCTACTTCCGCGACGGGCACCTGCTGGCGGTGGATGCAATCAACCGGCCCAAGGAGTTCATGATGGCCCGCCGGGCACTGGCCGCGGGCCAGGGGGCAGACCCGGCCAGACTGGCCGATGACACGCTTGAGATCCAACAAGCCTTTTTATAGACAAATCCGGATTTTCACAGGGAACATACAGATGCCGTTAGTAAAGTTCATCAGCCACGACGGGTACGAGAGCGACGTCCACGTAACCACCGGCACCACCTTGATGCACGCCGCCGTCGATAACGGCGTCAGCGGAATTCTCGCCGACTGCGGCGGCGCCTGCAGCTGTGCCACCTGCCATTGCTATGTCGATGAGCCCTGGCTGGAAAAGCTCCCGGCGGCTGACGATGTGGAGACGCAAATGCTGGACTTCGTTATGGACCCCCAGCCCAACAGCCGCCTGAGCTGCCAGGTGGTGGTCAACGATGAGCTGGATGGAATCGTCATCCGGCTGCCGAAAAGCCAGATATGACAATGATTTTATCCATGCATTCCCCGGGCCGGGCACTGCTGGCGACTGCGCTGCTGTCGCTCGCGCTTGTATCGCAGCCGATGCGCGCCGCGACTCCTGTGACAGACCAGCACCAGCTCGGCACCAGATATTCGCCCCTGGACCTGGTCAACCGGGACAACGTCGCCAACCTGCAGCTGGCCTGGGAATATCATACCGGCGAGACACCGCCTGCGGGTGAGAAGGAAAAACTGATCGCCTTCGAGGACCAGCCCAGCCTGATCGAGGGAAACCTCGTGGTCTGTACCACGTCGCGGCGCCTGATCGCGCTGGACCCGCAGACGGGGACGGAGCGCTGGGTTTACGACCCGAAGGACAGGAAAGTCGGGATGCAGAAGTGTCGCGGCATCGCCAGCTGGGTGGACAGCCTGGCCGCTGAAAACGCCAGCTGCAAAGCCCGCATTCTGCTGGGCACCTCGGACAACCGCCTGATAGCCATCGACGCCAGGACCGGCAGGCCCTGTGCGGGGTTCGGCAATAGTGGCACGGTGCAGCTGACGCCGAGCAAGCCGGAGATTTTTCCCGGCGAGGTGGTGACCAGCTCCCGCCCGGCCGTAGTCAATGACGTGGTCGTGCTCGGCTCGGCTGTTGCCGACAACCAGCGAGTGGACGCACCCAGTGGCCGCGTACTGGCCTTCGATGCCCGCACCGGCGCACCCGCCTGGGAATTCGATCCCCTGCCCCGTGATCCCGCCGATCCGGCGGCACAAAGCTGGGAAAAGGGCACCGCCGAGGGCTACGGCGGCGGCAATGTCTGGTCGGGCATGGCGGTCGACCAGGCGCTGGACCTGGTGTACCTGCCGACAACCAGCGCGTCAGGGGATTTCTATGGCGGCGGCCGGGCCGGGGACAATCTTTACTCAACCTCGATTGTGGCGCTAAGGGGCTCCACCGGGGAGGTGGCCTGGCACTTCCAGGTCGTGCACCACAACGTCTTCGATTACGACCTACCCGCCCAACCCCTGCTGATCGACTATCCCCACAATGGTGAGCTGGTACCGGCCCTGGTACAGAACACCAAAATGGGACTGATTTTCATCTTCAATCGCGCGACCGGCGAACCGCTGGTTCCGATTGTAGAGCGCCCTGTACCGCAGGTGGGCAAAGTGGAGGGGGAGTCACTCTCCCCCACCCAGCCGTTCCCCGAGGGAATGCCAACCCTGGCCCCCCAGGGATTTTCGCCGGATGACGCCTGGGGGTTTACCCCGATTGACAGGTCGATGTGCCGCGACAAGGTCGCCGATCTCAACTATGGGCCGATCTATACCCCCATGAGCGAAAAGGGCACGATAATGTCCCCCTCTGCCGGCGGCGGCCCCAACTGGGGCGGCGCTGCGTATGACCCGAAAAGCCATGTCATGGTGGTACCCTCGAACCGCGTGCCAATGGTGGTGACACTGATTCCCGCGGATCGTCCCGCAACAGGCGAACGCAAGGGAACTGAGAGCCTGATGGAAATGAAGTTCCCGATCGCCGGCTCCCCCTACCACTACAAGGTCGGGCCGCTGCTGGGACCCCTGGGCGCGCCCTGCTCTGAACCGCCCTGGGCTGCGCTGACCGCCGTGGACCTGGTCAAGGGTGAAATCCTCTGGGAAGTGCCGCTGGGCAGCATCGATAAAATGCTGCCGATAGCCATTCCCTGGGAAATACCACTCGGCACCCCTGGCGCCGGCGGACCGCTGGTTACCGCGGGAGGCCTGGTTTTTATCGGCTATACCCTGGACGACAGGTTCCGGGCGTTTGACCTGCAAACCGGTGAGGTCCTGTGGAAGGCCGACCTGCCGGCGGCGGGCACCGCGGTACCCGTGACCTACGAGTCGGGCGGCGAGCAGTACGTGGTCATTCCCGCCGGCGGGCACACCATGTACCAGTCCACCGTGGGAGACTCGGTCGTGGCCTATAAACTCAAGAAGTAGCGACAGGGAAACCGCAGGGCCTCGCGGTATACCCCTGTCACGAAGAACACAGATCCGCCTGTGTATCCACATCCCGGAGAATTGCGGGATCTGTCACCGCCACTTCCATGACCGACTCGCTGTGGGCCCTGAGCAGTTGGCGGGCCCCGGTATCACCGCCCAGTGCACCCAGCTCGGGATAGAACTGGCGACCGAACCCCACAGGGTGGCCGCGCGCGCCCTCGTAAACCGGAACGACGATGCGGTTGGCCAGCAGCTGTGATGCGACCTTGCGGTAGGTGCCAGGCTTTATCCAGGGCATATCCGCCAGGGCAACCAGCACCCCGCTCCAGCCGGGGATTTTGTGCACACCATCGGCCAGGGAACCACCCATGCCCTCGCCGGCGCGACCGCAGTGGAGGCAGGGTAGCCCCTGCCGCTCCAGCCTTTGCGCCAACCCGAGGTCATCCGGCGCGAGGCAGACAAGGACAGGCAGGCCACTCTTGCCCACGTTGGCGAGCGTGGTGTCGATGACAAGGCCACCGCCGGGCAGCAATGCCAGGCGCTTGTCGCTGCCGAAACGGGTGGCGCGCCCCGCGGCCAGGACGATGACACCGACGGTCATACGAGCTGTGCCCAGTGGCGCGTGCAGTAATGACCGCGCGCTATTGCAGCCCGGGCCCGGTAGTCCAGGTCCTGGCCGGCGCGATACCGTGCCTCGGGTTTCATCGCAGACATATACGTGCAGCTTTTCCGCTATTGGGTTGGCGGGTTTTCAACACCGCGGTCAGCAGTATAAAACAGTTGAATACACGGCGTATTTTTTACCGCAAGCCTAGTGTAACCGGACAATCCGTGTCACTATATTGTCATCAATTGAATTGCCTCTGGTACCCGCCTGTTGTGCCCTCGGCGGCCACATGCCGGGGCGGGTACAAGCGAGTAACGCCCTATTGTCGCAGGCGCTGGATTCCGTAAAAAAACCAATCAATTTTCATGCAGGAGAACACTATGCAGTCAGTGCGATACGAGGCACCGACTTCCCTGGACCAGGCAGCTCGAACGCTGCTGGGCAGCGAAAACGCGAAAATCCTGGCGGGCGGTACGGACCTGTTGGTGCAGATGAGGCTGGGGCTCAAACAACCAGGCCTGCTTGTCGATATAAAAAACATCCCGGAGATAATGCAGCTCACCGTTGGGGATGACGCATTGCGCGTCGGGGCTGCAGTGACCGGCGCGCTGGTAGGCGAGCATGCCGAGGCAAGGAGACTCTTTCCCGGCTTCGTGGAGGCACTGGGCCTGATCGGCTCAAGCCAGATCCAGGGTAGATGCTCCGCCGGCGGCAATCTCTGTAATGCCTCCCCGGCCGCCGATAGCGTCCCGGCGCTGATCGCCAATCGCGCCCTGTGCAATATTATCGGCCCCGCCGGGGCGCGCAGCGTCGCGGTCGAAAGTTTCAACACCGGCCCCGGCAAAAATTGCCTGGCCGCCGGCGAACTGCTGGTATCAATCGATTTGCCCCTGCCCGCACACCGCAGCAGCGACGCTTACCTGCGATTCATTCCCCGCACTGAAATGGACATTGCGGTGGCCGGCGCAGCGGTGGCCCTGAGCCTGGATGAGGCGGGGATCTGCACCGCCGCCAGGGTTGCTATTGGCGCAGTGGCACCGACTGCGCTGCTGGTGACAGCCGCAGCGGACGCGCTGATAGGCAGCGCGCTGGATGAAGCGTCCCTCCACGCGGCAGCGGCGGCGGCCAGTGCCGCCTGCTCTCCGATCACTGACAAGCGCGGCACCGCCGATTATCGCAGGAAAGTGGTTGGCGTATTGGTTCGCCGGGCCGCCGCTATAGCAAAATCCCGGATTGAAGCACAGGCATAGGGAGACTCAAGCATGCAAAGCCAACGCAAAACCCATGTAAGCACCACGGTCAACGGGGAACCGCGTGAATTCCTGTGCGAACCCCACCAGGTATTATCCGATGTCCTGAGAAACACCCTCAATCTTACCGGCACCAAGGAAGGTTGTAACACCGGGGATTGCGGCGCCTGTTCCGTACTGCTGGATGGCACCCTGGTTTGTTCCTGCCTGGTGCTCGCAGCTGAGGTAGAGGGCAAGGGTGTCGTAACGGTGGAAGGGATCGGGGAAGAAGGCAAACTGCACCCGATACAGCAGAAACTGCTGGAGCATGCCGGGTTGCAGTGCGGCATCTGCACCCCGGGAATCGTGATCGCGTCCAGGGCACTGCTGGAGAAGAACCCGGATCCCAGTGAGACAGAGGTACGCTACTGGTTGGCGGGCAACCTGTGCCGTTGCACCGGTTACGACAAGATTATCCGCGCGGTCCTGGATGCCGGCGCGGTGATGAGGGGGCAGTAGGCTAATGAACATGAATGTCAAAACCGAGTTCAAATATGTCGGGACCCGCCCCATTCGCCCGGATGGGCCCGACAAGGTTACCGGAAGGGCCAGGTACGGGGCCGACCTGAACGTCCAGGGTATGATTTACGGCCACATCGTGCGCAGCCCCCACGCACATGCGAAAATAAAATCCATCGATTTTTCAGCAGCCTGCAAACTGCCCGGGGTCTTGGCCACGATGAGTGCCGATGACCTGCCGGAACCCGGCGACCGGAAAATACCCGGCGGCGAAGTTGAAATGGCGCTGAAGACATTTTCTCCCGTGGTGATGGCACGAAAAAAGGTGCTGTACCACGGCCAGGCAGTAGCGGCGGTGGCGGCCACATCCCCGGAACTGGCTGCCGAGGCAGCCCGGCTGGTCAAGGTGGAGTACGAAGTACTGCCTCACATTATGGACATGCACGCTGCTGCACGCGCGGACGCGCCCCTGCTGCATGACGACGTATATACCCAGGGGGTCGATCCCGCGCCGATCACACCTTCGAATATTCCGACCCAGATTGAGATTTCGACAGGCGATATCAGCAAGGGCTTTGCCGAGGCGGACCTGGTGGTGGAGCGAACCTACTTCGTGCCGATGTGCCACCAGGGCTATATCGAACCCCACGCCTGCGTTGTCCAGACGGATGAAAATGGCAAGGTGGATATCTGGTGCAGTACCCAGGGGGCTTTCATGGTGCGCACACTCACCGCCGCCGTCACCGGAATCGATATTGGCAGGTTCAAGGTGACCGCCTCCGAGATCGGCGGCGGCTTCGGTGGGAAGACAACCGTTTACCTTGAGCCGGTGGCAGTTGTGTTGTCATTGAAATCGGGTCGCCCGGTAAAAATGGTGATGAGCCGCGATGACGTGTTCCGCGCAACCGGGCCGGCCGCAGCAGCCGAAACGCGGGTCAAGATAGGTGTCACCAGGGATGGCAGGATCACCGCGATAGAGACCGACATCCTGATGGATTGCGGCGCCTATACCAGTCACCCGATCATGGCCGGGGTGCTGTTCAATTCGGCCTGCTATCGCTGCGAGAATGTGCGCAGCTTCGGGCGCGAGGTGCTGACCAACAAGCCCCGGGTCTACGCCTACCGTGCGCCGGGCATCCCGCAACCCGTGGTGGCGGTCGAATGCGTGGTGAACGAAATCGCAGAACGCCTCAACATGGACCCTATCGACTTCCGACTGCTCAACGCCGTGGATGAAGGCGACGTGATGGCCATCGGCATTCCCTTCCAGGCCATCGGGCTCAAGCAAGTCCTGCGGGAAGCCAAAGCGCATCCCCACTACACCGCGGAACTGAAGGCGGGCCAGGGGCGCGGTGTCGCCGTGGCGTTCTGGATAAACGCCGGCATGCAGTCCAGCGCTACTATCAACGTGTCAGAGGATGGCAGCGTCAACATACTCACAGGGAATCCCGACATCGGCGGCTCGCGCGCTTCGATGGCGCTGATGGCGGCGGAAGTTCTCGGTATCCCGGTGGAGACCATT
>Ga0316195_10000842_pt1 | contig 13070 bp, 10 predicted proteins | sample Phised1_MG_FD_204937 | JGI IMG/M metagenome (GOLD analysis project Ga0316195, IMG submission 204937) | Coastal sediment microbial communities from Maine, United States - Phippsburg sediment 1 | ecosystem: Environmental > Aquatic > Marine > Coastal > Sediment | place: USA: Maine | collected... | reverse complement strand
AGCTGATCATCGCCAAACAGCGCAACGGGCCGATCGGCGAGGTCGATCTCGTCTTCCAGCACGAGTTCACGCGCTTCGAGAACGCCGATTTCAGCCACGAGGACGGCGACGCCCCGTGGTAGAGGCTGCCGCCCGCCCGGCGGGCATCGTCGGTTGGCTCGATCATTTCGGGAGCCTCATCGTCCGGGCGCTCGACGACCTCGGACGCTTCTTCTACATCATGGCGTCGAGCGTGATGTGGACCTTCCGTCGACCGTTCGACGGCACCGAGCTGTTACGGCAGATGGTGCGGGTGGGGTGGGACTCGATCCCGGTCGTTTTTCTGACCTGCCTCTTCACCGGTATGGTGCTCGCGCTCCAGACCTTCCGCGGCTTCGAGCGATTCCACGCCGAAGGCTTTGTCGGTTCGGTGGTGGCGCTGTCGCTGACTCGAGAGCTGGCGCCGGTCCTGACCGGATTGATGGTGGCGGGACGGGTCGGCTCGGCGATGGCCGCCGAGCTCGGCACGATGCGCGTCACCGAGCAGATCGACGCCCTCTACGCAATGGCCACCGAGCCGATCCACTACCTCGTGGTGCCGCGGGTCAACGCTTCGATTTTCATGCTGCCGATACTTACCCTGGTCGGCGATGCGGTCGGAATCATCGGTGGCTGGCTGATCTCGGTAGGCCTCTTCGGGGCCAACAGCTATCTCTATATGGAGCGCACATTCCAGTTTCTGGAGGTCAATGACATCACATCGGGGCTCGTCAAGTCCGCCTTCTTCGGACTCATCCTTTCGGTCACCGGCTGCGCCAAAGGCTTCTACACCTCGGGCGGCGCCGAAGGGGTCGGAAGGTCCACTACCTCGGCGGTGGTCACGGCCAGCCTTTACATTCTCCTTTCCGACTTTTTCTTGACGAAAATTCTCTTCTGATGACGACTTCAACCATATCCACGGCTACCAGCCTTGCCGATCCGATGATCAGCGTCATCGGCCTCTATAAGTCATTCGGTGACAAAGAGGTCCTCAGGGGCATCGACCTCGAGATCGGGCGCGGCGAATCGCTGATGCTGGTCGGCGGATCCGGCGCCGGAAAGTCGGTCTTCATCAAGCATCTCATCGGCCTCCTCCAACCTGACGAGGGCAACGTAGTGGTCGACGGCGTCGATCTCACCCGCGCCCCGCCGGAGTTGGTGCTCGAGCTGCGCAAGAAATTCGGGATGACCTTTCAAGAAGGTGCTCTCTTCGACTCGATGACCGTGGCGGACAATATCGCCTTTCCGATCCGCCGCCACACGGACAAGCCCGAAAAAGAAGTCGGGATGAGGGTCCGCGAATGTCTCGAGCTGGTGCGGTTGCCCGGGATCGAAGACAAGATGCCGTCGGAGCTTTCGGGCGGCATGCGGCGAAGGGTGGGTTTCGCTCGCGCGATCGCCCTGGAGCCCGAAATCCTGCTCTTCGACGAGCCCACAACCGGCCTCGATCCGATCAATACCGCCGCCATCGGCGACGTCATCAACCAACTTCGTAGCGAACTCGGAGTCACCGCGGTGACCATCACCCACGATATGAATCTGGCCGGAAAAATCGCCGACCGGGTCGCCATCATCCGCCGCGGGCAGATCCTCCTGGTCGACACTCCGGAGCGCTTCCTCGAATCGGACAACTGGTTCATTCGAGCCTTTCTCAACGGTGAGGTTCCCGAGGAGGACCACCCATGACCCCTGCTGCACGCATCGGCCTGTTCATGCTCGCCGGATTGATCATCCTCGGCGTCTTCATCATCAAGATCGAGGACATCCCGGTCGGCGAGCGCGGCGACCGCCTCGAGATCACGGCACGATTCCCGTCGGTGGCAGGCCTCGACCGCAAGGCGGCGGTGCGGATCGCCGGCGTACGCGTCGGCAAGGTAGAGGCGGTCGACCTCGATGGATCCGAGGCCCTGCTCCATCTTTCGCTCAATCCCCAGGTCCGGCTCCACGAGGGCGCCTGGGCCCAGATCACCAGCCTCGGGATGCTCGGCGACAAATACATCGAGATCCTGCCCGGTGATCCGACCGCACCGCTCCTCCTGTCCGGCGCCGAGCTCGGCGGCACGACCTTGCCCTCTTTCGATGACGTCATGCGAGTGGCGACCGAGATCGGCGCCGACGTCAAGGAGGTCACCGAGGCCCTGCGAGGTTCGATCGGCGGAACGCAGGGCGAGCTGGCGATCGAGGAGATCGTCGCCAATATTCGCGACCTGACGGGGTCACTCAAGGTGCTGATCGCGGAGAACCAGGCCAACGTCAACGCCACGACCGAGAACTTCAAGGACTTCTCGGCCACCCTGCGCGAGGAGATGCCGCGCATCACCGAAAAGTTGAATACTCTTGCCGACCAGCTGAACGGCGTTGTAGGAGAAAATCGAGATGACCTCCAGGCCTCGATGGGCAACATCCGCGAGCTCACCGACCGGCTTCAGGTCTCGGCCGAGAATCTGAATCAGATCACCGGCAAGATCTCCTCCGGCGAGGGCTCGATCGGCAAGCTGGTCAACGACGAGACCACGGTCGACAACCTCAACGAGACGCTCGATTCGATCGAAGGAGGCATCGATAACCTAAACGAAACCATGGGCCGATACCGCCGTTACCAGCTCCAGGTCGCGCTCCGCGGAGAGGCGCTGGCTGCAACCGACGAGAGCCGCATGGCATTCGGCTTCGATCTCTGGACCACCAAGAACAGGTTCTTCCGTCTCGAGGGTGTAGACATGCCATACGGCCGCGTCCGCACCAGCTCCGAGTACGTGACCACAGTCTTCGGCGACGGAACCGAGGTGTCGTATCGCGAAGACAAAATAAAGGTCTCCGACAAGATCGGCATCAATGCCCAGGTCGGTTACCGGGTCTTCCCGAACACCACTGCCCGGGCTGGGCTAATCGAGTCGACCGGCGGATTCGGCGTTGATCACACCCTCAAGCTCGGAAAAAGGCCGATGATCCTGGTCTTCGAGGCCTATGATTTCGCGCGCGAGTTCGACGAGGGTGTGCACCTGAGGTTCGAGGGCCGGTACTTCATCAGCCCCCACATCTTCGTGACTGCGGGCTGGGACGACCCGCTGGTTTCCGAAAAGTCCTCGGTCCTCTTCGGCGCCGGCATCAACTGGAACGACGACGACGTGAAGTACAGCCTCGGGCTTGCCGGCAGCGCGCTCAACTAGCGGTCGTTCATGGCTGAGACTATCTTCTTCTGCACCTCCTGCGGCCACGAGTCGGGTAAATGGCTCGGCCAGTGCCCGGGCTGCGGCGAGTGGAATTGCTATGCCGAACAGCCGGCCGCGCCGCGCAAGAAGAAGAAAGGCGGGCCAGCACCGCACCGTGGTGCTCGGGCGGTGCCTGTGACCGAGGCGGCGGCGATACCCGCGACCCGTCTCACGACCGGTCTCGATGGTCTCGACCGGGTCCTCGGAGGAGGACTGGTGCCAGGTTCGCTGGTGCTGCTCGCCGGTGAGCCCGGTATTGGCAAGTCCACCTTGCTCCTGCAGGTGGCGGCGGAGCTCGCACGCGACCACGGTCCCGTGGTCTACGTGACCGGCGAAGAATCCGCCGAGCAGGTTGCTCTGCGCGCGCGGAGGATTGACGGTCTGCACGAGGGGCTCCTGCTGCTGCCGGAAACCTCGTGCGACGCGGTGCTCAGCCAGCTCGAGGCGCTCGATCCGCGGCTGGTGGTGGTGGATTCGGTCCAGACAGCCGTCCTCGATGACGTCGACGCTGTCGCCGGTTCGGTGAGCCAGGTGCGGCAGGTGGCGTCCCGTTTCCAACACTTCGCCAAGACCCGTGGCGTTCCGGTGGTGCTGGTCGGCCACGTCACCAAGGAAGGCTCGATCGCCGGACCCAAGCTGCTCGAGCATCTTGTTGACGTAGTGATGTCACTCGAGGGCGAGCCGGGCCACGACCTTCGCGCCCTCCGCGCCGGCAAAAACCGCTACGGCACGATCGCCGAGCTCGCCCTTTACTCGATGACCGGCCGTGGTCTCGAACCGGTGCAGAACGCCTCGGCCTGGCTGCTCGAAGACCGCCGCCCCGGTGCAGCCGGCTCGGCAGTGGCGGTGGCCCTCGAGGGATCCGTGCCGCTGCTGGTCGAGGTGCAGGCCCTGGCTGCACCCTCAGTGCTCGGGACCCCGCGGCGCGTGGCACACGGTCTCGATTCGTCTCGCCTCGCACTCCTGCTGGCAGTCCTCGAACGCCATGCCGGAGTCTCGTTTGCCGACCGTGACGTCTTCGTCAATCTGGTCGGTGGCCTGTCGCTGCGCGAGCCCGCCCTCGATTTGGCGGTGGCAGCAGCGTTGGTGTCCTCTGCGGCCGACCTGCCGCTGGCGCCTGAACTCGCGATCTTCGGCGAGATCGGTTTGCTCGGCGAGGTGCGGGCGGTGAGCCGGGCGGCGGAGCGGGTCCGTGAGGCGTCCGCACTCGGATTCGGTCGGGTCGCCCTGCCGACCCGCGACGCCAACGGCAAGTTCGAGCTGCCAACCACTGCGATTGATACCGTGGCGGATCTACCACGCCTGCTTGAGTCAGGCGAATAACCACAGAGTCACAGAGAACACAGAGTCACCCGCGTCACAACCACGAAGACACAAAGACACCAAGAATTCACAAAGCCGCCCGTCCGCCCAGAAGAAACCGAAGATCACGCAGAAAGATGCAGATGGCGTTGATGGCTTTGTTTGCGTCGCCGCTGAAATCGACGGCCCCACGAATCGCAGCGACTCATAATTGCCCACAGATCACACAGATCAACCCAGACGAGCTCAAACCGCCTTTCTCCGTGTGGCGAGGTCTCGTCCGTCCGAAGACGGCCGGGCGCCGCAGTGTCGGGCATCCGCTGCAATAAAGAGTTCTCGTATCGGATGCCCGACACAGCGGCCTGCGCTTTGCGAGCGCAGACTTCGCCACCTCTCTTTCTCATTCAATCGGTGGTATGACGCGCCCCACTCCCTAATAAAGAAGAAGAGAGGCAGAACCGACGCGCCGGCGGCGCGACAGCCGGTGAGAAGACCGGCGGCGACGAACGCCCGCGATCGGGGCTGACGGGCTTCTCACCGGCGACAGGCGATCCTTGGTCGCCTGTCGTTCTGCCGGAAAGATACGGAAGCGCCCTACCCACTCAGCCACCGCTCCTTTGCGTCTTCGCGCTTTTGCGTTATTGGGCGGGTGGGGGGATCTGCGCTCATCTGCGTTACCTGCGGTTTCTCCGGGCATACGGATCTGTGTTCATCTGTGTGATCTGTGGGCAGTTCGGGTAGGCGGGGAAACTTCGTGCTTGTGATGGATTCAGAAAAAATCTCTGTGCGATCTCTGTGTCTCTGTGCCTCTGTGGTTCAATTCTTCGCGTAAAGACGCGAGAGTCAGCCCTCACTCGACTCCAGATACACCTGTGGGAATGAAGCGTAGAACGCCATCGCGGGTTCGAGTTGCGCAAGTGGAATCTGGTCGTTGACAGTGTGTGAATGGAGCTCATCGGCAGGGCCAAAACCGATCGTCGGGATGCCGTAGATGCCCGCCGTGGCACACCCGTTGGACGAAAAGGCCGAACGATGGATGCGCGGCGTTCGTCCCAGTACCTGTTTCGCAGTCACCATTGCCGCACGCACGGCCGCGCCGTCTTCCGCGGTTTCCCAGGCAGGAAATACCTTGTCAGTCGGGTAGGTGAATCCACGCCACGAGGGCAGGCCGTAGTGCAGCAGGCGCACCTCAGTCCCCTCGGAAGCGGCATCGGCAACTTCGCGCATCTGGGCCAACGCGTCATCGGCTGTTTCGCCGATGGTCAGGCGACGATCGATGTGCACCACACAACCATCCGGGATCGCGGTCAACGAGGGCGACTGCGAGGTGATACCGGTGACCGCCAACGATCCGCGGCCGAGCATGGCGTGATCGATCTCGAGCTTCCGGTGGAGGCGGTTCAGTCCTTCAATCACCGGCATCATGGCTGAGATCGCATTCTCCCCACGATCCGGTTGCGAACCGTGGGCCGAAACTCCGGAAGTGGCGATCTCGACCTCCATGCGACCTCGCTGCCCGTAGCAAACACCGAGGTGCGAGGGCATGGCGATGACGACCACCTCGGGTCGCAGGGGCGTCTCGTTGAGGAGATACTGCCAGGCAAGACCGACACAGTCTTCGCCGTTGACGGTTGCCGCCACCCACACCGTCACGTCGTCGGGCAGTCCAACTTCGTTAGCCAGGGCCGCCCCATGGACCAACGCCGCCAGACCGCCCTTCTGATCCGATGCGCCGCGTCCAAAGAGTGTCCCTCCGGAGACGATTCCTCGAAACGGATCGTAACGCCAGTGGGTCGGGTTAGAGATGCCGACGGTGTCGATGTGGGCGTCGTAGGCCAGAGTCCGTGGTCCGGACCCGACGCGCCCGAGAACGTTCCCCATCTCGTCGAGATGGACATCGCGGAAGCCGAGCAACTCCATCTCGCGCAGCACCCGTTCGCAGGCGAGGCGCTCGCTGCGACTCGGTGACGGCACTGTCACCAGGTCGTGGAGAAATTCGATGCAACGAGGCGCCGACTGCTCCGCGAGCTTTTTAACAGCCTCGAATTCGCGTTTGTCAATGCTGTTCTGTTCCATGATTCCTTCATCAATCAGACGGCTGAGAATTTTTTCACAAAGTCGTCTCTTGAGCAAGGGGTATTTGAATATTTGCTCGATCAAACTGAGAATTGACCTTCCAAGGATAGATGCCTGGCGCAGGCAACGATACCGGGACGATCTTCCGTAACCGAACCGATTTTGCATCCGCGAAGAACGCGAAGACACACAAAAACTCTTCTTTGCGGCTTCTTTGCGCTCTTTGCGCTCTTTGCGTCTTTGCGTCTTTGCGTTTACAAAGTTGTGTCGGTCAGCCCCTGCGAGTCCAGTCAGAATGTCATCCCGACCGAGGACGTGAAGGGTCCGAGCGGAGGGATCTGCGGGTTTCTCTCCGGAAGACCAAAACGCCCCTTTCCGCAGATCCCTTGTATCTTCAGCGACATTGAAAAAGGGTGGCGCGGGAGTCCGAAGATTCCTTGGGTGCAAGAACCCGTAGTGGAGCGTGGCACCCCGCGCCACCGCAACGCCGGCCAAAGCTCGAACGGTTGCGCGAGGACTGGCCAGCACCTCGTATCTGCAAGGCTGAGCCAAGCCGGCTGATGGGAGGATACATCGTGAAGAGTGCAGAAGTCTTCGTCGGAATCGATATTTCTAAAGATTGGCTGGACGTGGCGGTATCGCCTTCGAGCAAAGAGTATCGGGTGGCATACAAACGAAAACAACTCACGAAGTTCGTCGACGAGATGGTCCGGCTTCAACCCAGTCGGATAATTCTCGAAGCAACTGGAGGGTATGAGGTCGAGATCGCCGAGGCTCTTTCGAATGCAGAGCTGCCAGTATGCGTGATCAACCCGCGGCAATCTCGAGACTTCGCCAGGGCCACCGGAGAACTCGCCAAGACAGATAGGGTGGATGCTCGGGTGCTGGCAGAGTTTGGTCGCGCTCTGCGTCCTACCGTAAGGCCCCTCGCTAGCGCCCATGCAAGGCAGCTGCGAGAGATCATGGATCGACGCGGACAGATCCTTGAAACGCTATTGGCTGAGAGGAACCGTCTGCAGCGCACAGAGTCGAAGACCGTCAAGGCCTCTCTGCGATCCCACATCCGATATCTCGAGCGACAGCTCAAAAAGATCGAAGATGCTCTTTCTGATCAGATCAATGCCAGCCCAGCATGGCAGGAGGATGTCGATCTCCTGACCTCTGTACCTGGTGTCGGACAACTGACCGCTGCAAACCTCACGATTCTCTTGCCTGAGATCGGAACCATCGGGCGACGACAGATCGCCAAGCTCGTCGGCGTTGCTCCGCTCAGTCGCGACTCGGGATTACGGCAAGGGTCGCGAAGTATCTGGGGAGGACGGGCACAGGTCAGGAGAGCGCTCTACATGTCAACACTGGTCGCTACCAGGTACAACCCGGTGATCGCCGCCCTCTATAACCGTCTAGTCGAACGAGGTAAACCCAAAAAAGTCGCTATCGTCGCCTGCATGAGAAAACTTTTGATCATCAGTAACGCCATGATCCGAGACCGCACCAAGTGGACACCGGAACTCGCCGCAGCCCTTTCTTGACTTTCAAGACGGTTGCTCCACTCGCTTCGCTCGGTCGGGATGACAGAGGACTTGCCACCCGCGCGGCGAAGCAACGCGAAGGCGCGAAGGACACCAAAAACAATCCAAAAATCAACCTTTGCGACGTCTTTGCGTCTTTGCGTTTTCAAAGGTGACCCGTCAAGCGATATCGAAGCGCCGGGGTTGGCTGACGACGCTAACCGCGGGGACCGAAGATCGCAGTGCCGACGCGGACCATGGTCGCGCCCTCAGTGATGGCGATCTCGAAGTCGTGGCTCATACCCATCGAAAGCTCGCGCAGAGGGCGGCCCATTTCGTACTGGAGCCGATCCCGCAGCTCACGAAGCTTTCGGAACCAGGGCCGCGAGACCTCCGGATCCTCCGCCCAGGGAGGAATCGCCATCAGACCGCACACCGACAACCGATCGCAACCAAGGGCGTGTTCGAGCAACTCGCTCGCCTCCTCGGGAAGCGCCCCCGCCTTCTGCGGTTCTTCGGCCACGTTGATCTCGATCAACACGTCCAGTCTTCGTTCTGGCCAGTGTTCTGTGAGCAGGTACTGAAGACGGTCTGCTATCTCGAATCGATCTACGGTGTGGACGATGTCAAAGACCTCGAGAGCGGCACGGGCCTTATTGCGTTGCAGCGGTCCGATGAGATGCCACCGCGCCTTGGCAACTTCGGGCTTCTTGGCCACCGCCTCCTGCACTCGGTTTTCGCCGAGATCGGTCGCCCCCGCCGCGACAGCCTGGTTTACCACCTCAGCCGGAAAGGTCTTGCCAACGGATATCAGGGTGATCGTTGCCGGATCCCGTCCACAATCGCTTGCTGCGGCATCGACTCGGTGCCGCACCGCGGTCAGCCGATCCGACAGCTCTGAGGTCATTGCTCGGCTGCTTCGTTGTCGTCTTTCAGCGCTTCCTCGATATAGAGGATACGGTGGCAGTGCTCGCAGTCGATGATCTCTTCGCATCTCCGCACGCGCTGCTGGAGATGGGGCCGCAGCGCAAAGTGGCACAGCGAGCACGAACCGTCGACAACCCTGGACACCGCTGTGCCCTGTTTGCTCTCAAGCAGCCGCAGAAACCGTGCGCGGTTCTTTGGCTGGATCTCTTCCTCGACCTTCTTGGCCTCTTTTGACAGCTGATGCACCCGCTTCAGGAGATCTCCTTTTTGCTCCTCCCACGCGGCGACAAACTCTGTTTGCGCCGTCTCCTCTTCCGGACGCGCGTTACGACGTTCTTCGACCTCCGTGGTGAGCAGGGCGATCGCTTCTTCAAGTTCCTTCCGTCGCGCCGAAGTCTCGTCGATGGCTTTGGTGGCGTAGTCAATCTCCGAGATCACGGCCGTGAACTCACGCTCGTTGGTGACCGAGCTCTTCTGTTTCTGGAAATGCTGCAGCTCGAGCTCCCACTCCGCCTCCTTTTTGCGCACTTCCTTGATCTCCTCGGCATGAGCCTCCGCCTGCCGCTCCATTTCCTTGAGTTCTTCCAGGCGCAGACGATTCGCCTCTTCCAGACTGCGAATCTCCGCCGGAGGAGAATTGTGCTCGGCGATAGCCTCCGAAATGGAGTCATAAACTTTCTGGAGCTTCACCAGGTGGACGAGATCGTGATTTACGTTGCTCACCATTGCCCCTCGCTGCGTTTTCAATACGACTCTATTCCAAGCGGGCCGACTATGGGCCCACCAGGATTCGAACCTGGGACCGACCGGTTATGAGCCGGCGGCTCTGACCGCTGAGCTATGGGCCCCGGCGTATGGTACCGCGACGCGCGACGTACAGCAAGAAATCAGGGATGGGGGGATGAGGGGATGAAGGTTTGAGAGACCGAGGGGGTGGGCGGGCAGGCCCTCACCCCCTCAACTCCTCACTCCGTTGCGTCAGCTTCCGCTGTCGGAGAACGGTTTCAACAGATGAGCTCGAGTTGGGTGCCGCAGTTTCCGCAGCGCCTTGTATTCGATCTGCCGGATGCGCTCACGGGTGACGTTGAAGGTCCGGCCCACCTCCTCGAGGGTATGCTCGGTACCATCGCCGATGCCGAAGCGCAGCTTCAACACCTGCTCCTCGCGCGGGGTCAGGGACTTGAGAACGTTTTCGGTGTGGTCCTTGAGGGTCCGCATGATCACTGCCTCGATCGGCGATACCGAGTTGGTGTCCTCGATGAAATCTCCAAGGTGGGAGTCTTCTTCCTCTCCGATCGGAGTTTCGAGAGAAATCGGCTCCTGCGAGATCTTGTGGATCTTGCGGATCTTAGAAACTGGCATTTCCATACGGGTTGCGATTTCCTCAACCGAAGGCTCTCGGCCCAACTCTTGAACCAACATTCGGGTTGTGCGGGTGAGCTTGTTGATGGTCTCGATCATGTGAACCGGAATCCGAATCGTTCGGGCCTGGTCGGCGATCGCCCGGGTAATCGCCTGCCGAATCCACCACGTGGCATAGGTTGAAAACTTGTAGCCGCGCCGGTACTCGAACTTATCCACCGCCTTCATGAGGCCAATGTTGCCCTCCTGGATGAGATCCAGGAACTGCAAACCGCGGTTGGTGTACTTCTTGGCAATAGAGACAACCAGCCGCAGGTTGGCGACAATCAGCTCCTGTTTGGCGCTGTCGGTCTCGGCCTCGCCACGCCGCACCTCGGTCAGAAGGACCCTGAGGCGATCGTAGGGAATCTGGAAGCGTTCTTCGAGATGTTCCAACTCTTCCTCGTAACGTTCAATGCGAGAGGAGTAGAACTGGCGGCGCTCCACGTTGCGCTCCTGCTGGAGCTTTTTTCGGTCCCTGTTGACGGTCTGGATCGGGATCGCGAATTGGCGCTCGACCTCGCCAAAGAAGGTCAGAAGGCGATTTCGAGTGGTGGTCGTGAAATCCGCGCGCCGAACCAGAATCGCCGTGTCGGCGGTGTTGGCGTCGATCTTGTCCGAAAGTTCCTGATAGCGTTTGCCGGCCTTCTTGCAGCGACGCAGCCGCCACCGCAGCTCACGCGACTCACCGTCCAGCTTGGAAATGGTTCGGAAGAGCTTGAGTCCCTCGCGAACACGGTCCTTCGCCTTTTCATCGAGTTCGGCAGTGTTGGTCTGGAGCAACTCACGAACGCCTCGCCGTTCCCTCCGCGCCTGCTCGTTGGTCCGCAAGAAGAGCCGGAGGAGGTTCGGTTCCTTCGACAGGGCGATAAAGACCTTTGCCTCTCCAGCCTCAATGCGCTGCGCGATGTCGACCTCGCCCTCGCGGTCGAGTAGCTTCACCGTGCCCATCTCGCGCAGGTACATCCGCACAGGATCGTTGGTCTTCTCGAGCTGCTCGGTGGCTACTGGCTTGGTGTCATTCTTTTTGGCCGTCGGTTTTTTCCCGTTTTTCCCGCTTCCAGCCTCAGCTTTGGCCCTTTTGGAGAGAATTTTGTCAGAGTCCTCGGAGCTCTCGGAGTCCATGATGTCGATATCGAGTTCCGACAGGCGCATGTAGATGTCGTCCAACTCTTCGGCAACACCCGTGATCTCTTCAGGCAGGTTTTCGTAAAGCTCCTCATACATGATGAACCCGCGCTCTTTGCCCGTTTGAATGAGCTTGCTGAGCTCCGGGTACTTTTCTTCAACCTGCACACTCGACTCTTTCACCACTGGTTGCCTCCATTCGAGGGGTTGAGGATGTCCCGCGAGACAGAACCGCCGCCGTACTCCACCGTTGATCGCATCCAGCGACGCCCTTGGGGTAAGCAGTTCCCGCAGGCATCGCATTCCCGTATCGGGTCAATCAATAGTGTCTTCCATCAAGATAATTACGTGGTGGTCGTTTTGCCGCGTCCGAAGGCCATTCGGCCAGGCCCCATCGCCATCCAATGGAATATGGGTCGCGAAATCGAATTTGGCAACCCCTTCTTGCAAAAAATGTCAGATTTCTGCCAAATCCAGCCTCAAACGAGTCTTTTCCGCCAAAAGTCGATCGACTTCCGCGTGGTCCCCTCGCTTTTCTGCGGCTGCTATTTGCGGTTCGAGACGCTGCGAGCCTTCGCGTGCCTGACGCTGAAGGAGAATCTTGAGTTGGACCCGGATGGAGTCATCGGTGATTTCCGGCATCGGCGATGTGCAGAGCTCCGCCACCAGCGTACTCGCTTCGGGGTCTGTGCAGTGGCTCAAGAGCTCGTGTATGAAATCGACGCCGGAGTCGTCTCCAGACACGATCGATCTGGTGTCCTCGAGCAGCCTGCGAACCCGGACATCCTGAATAAGCTCGACGTGAACGATCTCGAGAATCTTGGACCTCCACTCATTCGAACAATCGAGCAGAATGCGAGCGAGCTCACGCTCACCGGGATGCATCGGGCTCCTCTCGGCTGTGGCCGTAACCTTCGCTCCACGGCTTTTCTTTTCGCCGTGTTCCTCAATCTCGCGCGGCCGGAGATAGAGTCGACGCGCCAACTCCTCGATGAGGTTCTGACGGACGGCGGGGTCCGAAGCCGAGCATACGAAAGTTGCCAGTTCGAGACCGGAACGACGCCGCGCCGCGGGGTCTGGAGGAAGATCGGCAAGCAGAAATTCGAGGAGGGACGTCGGATGTTCGAGGAGCTCACGGAATGCTTGCTCTCCCCGGTCTCGGATAAAGTCATCCGGATCCATTCCGGGAGGTAGAACCATCATCGCGACGTCGACCCCCGCTTCAAGCAAAACGCCGGCGCCGGACCCTGCGGCCCTGCGGCCGGCCGAGTCTGCGTCATAGCACAGGAGGGCCAGGCCATCGGGCCCGAGTCGGCGTTTGAGAAGTCGCGCGTGGTCCGGGGTCAGCGCCGTGCCCAGGGTGGCAACCACATTCTCCACCCCTACGCGGTGCAGCGAGAGACAATCGAAGTAACCCTCCACCACCAGCACCCGCCCGGTGTCAGCCAGGCTGCGGCGCGCGCGGTCGAGGCAGAAAAGTGTCGACCTCTTCCGAAAG
>Ga0316195_10000840_pt1 | contig 13072 bp, 11 predicted proteins | sample Phised1_MG_FD_204937 | JGI IMG/M metagenome (GOLD analysis project Ga0316195, IMG submission 204937) | Coastal sediment microbial communities from Maine, United States - Phippsburg sediment 1 | ecosystem: Environmental > Aquatic > Marine > Coastal > Sediment | place: USA: Maine | collected... | reverse complement strand
GGCTTTACCGTTGCTGCAGCGACCGGGAAGACCTCGGAGGGTGATTACCTCAAAACCCTGGGCGCCAGCGTGATCATCGACCGCGCCGAGTTATCCGCCGCCGGCAAGCCGATGCAGAAAGAGCGCGGGGCCGGGGTCGTCGATTCCGTGGGTAGCCATACCCTGGCGAACGCCTGTGCCCAGACCCGCTACGGCGGTGTTATTGCCGCCTGTGGGCTGGCCCAGGGCATGGACTTTCCCGCATCGGTGGCGCCTTTTATCCTGCGCGGCGTATCGCTGCTGGGCATTGACAGCGTGATGGCGCCGCGTCCACCGCGCCTGGCGGCCTGGGCGCGCCTGGCCAGGGATCTCGATGGCAAGGCACTGGATATGATTGCGACGGAAATTGGTCTCGCCGGGGTTGTCAGCGCCGCTGCCGACCTGATGCAGGGCAAGGTGCGCGGCCGCATCGTCGTGGACGTCAACAAGTAAGGCCTGCTCCGGGTCAGCCAACGAGTGGATTGAGGAAGTCATATGCCTGCCGAGGCCAATGAGAGCGCGGTGCAGCTGGACCTGAGCGATGTCGACAAATGGATCGGCAAGCCGATTATTTTCGCGGAGCTGTGGGATCCCTGTAACGCCACGGACATCCGTCGCTGGGTGCAGGCGATGGATTATCCCAACCCGGTTCACTGGAACGAGGAGTTTGCCAGGGAGTCGCGCTTCGGCGGTATCGTCGCGCCGCAGTCCTTTACCGTGGCCATGGATTACGGCCACGGCTGTCACCCGGCCTGCGTCGGCAGGATCCCCGGTTCGCACCTGATCTTCGGCGGCGAGGAGTGGTGGTTCTACGGCAACGCGATTCGCCCTGGCGACAAGTTGTTCCAGCAGCGCCGTTTCGACGGCTACTCGGTGGCGGACACCAGGTTCGCCGGCCCGACGGTTTTCTCGCGGGGTGACACGGTTCATCGCAACCAGCACGGCGCCCTGGTGGCCAGGGAGCGCTCCACCGCGATCCGCTATCTGATAGAGGAGGCCAGGAAACGCGGCATGTACGACAAGACGCAGCGCACGCCAAAGAAATGGACTGCCGCAGAACTCGAGCAGATCCAGCGTACCCGGATGGACTGGATTCTATCCAACCGCGAGGGCGTATCGCCGCATTACGAGGCGGTGAAGGTGGGTGACACCCTGCCGCGCCGCGTGATAGGTCCGCACTCGGTTGTCACCTTCGCCCTCGAATGCCGCGCCCACCGCCAGAATATCTGGGGCACCTGGCGCTGGAATGCGCCGGAGGGTGTCCACGACCCCGCCAGGGAGGACGCCGGCTTCGACAAGAACATGACCTATGATCACGAGGCGGGCCTGATCGATCCGCGCCAGAAGGACGGGCTTTACCACGGGCCGTCCAGCGGGCATATCAATGCCGACAAGGCTGAAAAAGTCGGCATGGGTGGCGCCTACGGCTACGGCGCATCGATGAGTGCATGGTTCCACGATTATGTCGGCTACTGGGCTGGTCACGACGGTTTTATCTGGCACTCGAAATCGAATTTCCGCAGCCCGGCGTTCGAGGGCGACGTGACCTACATCGATGGCGAAGTCATCGAGAAAATCGACCAATCGCCCTATGGTATGCCTGTAGTTGTGGTCAAGGTAAAACAGTCTACCCAGGACGGGGACGTGATTCTCAGTGCCACCGCCGAGGTCGAGTTGCCATTCTAGCCGGTCGGAGCAGCGCGGCATGGGCACCATAAACGCGATTGTAGAAGATCCATCGGTTTCCCTGGTTCGCGGAATTCCACTGGCTGCAGAGCCGGGTATCGGTTCACTGACGATCCCCGGGTACCTGCGTGAGGTCTGCGAGCGTTACCCACTGGCGGAGGCGCTGGTCATTCACCACGCCAGCGGTGTGGTCGAGCGCTGGAGCTACCGGGATCTCTGGGAGCGTTCCGTCACTGTCGCCAAGGCCCTGGTTGATGCCGGTGCGGGCAAGGACAGCAGGGTCGGTATCCTGATGACAAACCGCCCCGAGTACCTGTCCGCCGTATTCGGCACCGCACTCGCCGGTGGTGTCGCTGTGGCCCTCAGCACCTTCTCAACACCCCCCGAACTGGCGCACCTTATCGCCGTATCCGGGATTTCGACGCTGTTGTTTGAGGACCGGGTACTCAAAACTGACTTTGCCGCGATGCTCGCGGAGCTGGACCCCGGGATTACCGGTAGCGCCCCTGGCCAACTGGCCTCCTCCAGGTTTCCGTTCCTGCGGCACCTGGTACGACTGGTTGGCCTCACAGGTGTGGCCGATAAAACCGGAAACAATCACAGCGGCCCGCCGGCGTATGAGTCCTGGGATACTTTTACCGCCAGGGCAGCCAGGGTCCCGGATACGGTTATCGCAGCCAGGGCTGCGGCGGTAACCCCGGCAGACGCCGGCGGGATTTTCTTTTCTTCGGGTACCACCAGCCTGCCCAAAGGCATTCTCCACGCCCAGCGCGCTTTCGCCATCCAGTGGTGGCGCTGGCCCCGGGTAATGGCCATCAGGGAGCCCGCCCGCGCCTGGACCGGTAACGGCTTTTTCTGGTCGGGCAATATCTCGATGATCGTCGGCGTCGCGTTCTCAACCGGGGGCGCGGTGATTCTGCAGCCACTGTTCGACGCCGAATCAGCGTTGCAGTTGATTGAGGCGGAGCGCATCACCTTTATGAGTGGCCGTCCGCACCAATGGGCCCGGTTGCAGGCGGTGCCCGGTTACGACAGGGCGGATCTGGGCAGCCTGCGCAATGTCACCCGTGGTGAAATGCTTATGGAGCAGCGGACGGTGAACATCGACTGGCAGCTTCCGATGTCCTTCGGCACCACCGAGACCATGACCATAAATACCTCCTATGATTCGGACACGCCGGCCGGGCAGTATGCGGGCAGCTGCGGAGTGCCGCTGCCGGGCAACCTGATGAAAATTGTCGATCCCCAGACCCATGCCCTGGTGCCGCCTGGCCAGCGCGGCGAAATATGCATCAAGGGCCCCACCCTGATGATGGGCTACATCGGCAAGACCCAGGAGGAAACTTTCGACGACGAGGGCTATTTCTGCACCGGGGACGGCGGTTATGTGGATACCCAGGGCAGGTTGTTCTGGGAGGGTCGCCTGAACGATATCATCAAAACCGGGGGCGCCAATGTCTCACCGGAGGAGGTGGATGCGGCCATTGCCAGCTACCCCGGGGTCAAGCGCTCGCAAACTGTCGGCGTACCGCATGAAACACTGGATGAGATGGTGGTGTCCTGTATCGTACCGGTCGATGGCGAAACCCTGGATGAGGCCGAAATTGTCAGCTACCTGAAGACCCGCCTGGCCAGCTTTAAAATTCCGCGCCGGGTACTTTTCTTCCGGGAGGAGGAGTTTGCGCTGACAGGCAATGAAAAGGTCAAGGCCGGCGAAATTCGCCAGCTCGCCAGCAAGCGCCTGGGTTCAGACGCCTAGCTGCCAGCGCGTTCACCGCGCCAGTCGGTCCAGCACCTGCCCCATATCCTGTGTCTCCCACAGATTCAGGAACACGGTCATGATCTGTAATTGGGCGCGGGCGGTCTCGTCATCCCTCAAACGCCGGTCGAACCTGTTTTCGACCTCGCCCAGGTCGGGGATGCGTCCCAGTATCATCGGTGGTGCATCCAGCAGCCATGCCAGACCCATCCTCCCGGCATAGAGCAGCAGGTGCAGCTTGAGTTCCCGCGCATCGAGTGCCGGCCCGCCGCTGTCCTCGAACCGTGTCGTGAAAAGTTGCAAAAGCTCTTCGAGGTGATTGTCCCAGATAGCTGTTTCCGCCGCGCTCAGGCAGCCCCACAGGGCCATCGCGAGGTTCATCTGGCTGGCATTGCCCCAGTCCATCAGGCCGCACCGGAGTTGCCCGGACGCGGTGCGCCAGAACCAGGCGTTATCGACGTTGGCGTTCCAGTGGCACAGGGCAATCAGGCGGGGTTCGCTGGCCAGGAATGCGCTGGCGAGGGGCTCAAGCGCGATCAGGCGTGGCGCCTCGTCAGTCAGCCTGGTGATAAATCCGGGGCTGCGGATATTGGCGGGCAGGATTCCCGGATAGTTCGTCGCAAAGTCCGAGTATCGCGCAACCCTGTTGCGGATTTGCCCTGGTGTGTAGGGCATGCGCTGGCTCACTGACAGTTTGCCCGGATCAAATGGAAATGCGTTTTCGACGATACCGGCCCGCGGCCCCGTCTTGTGACTGCCGGCGAGTTGCGCGAGCGCATCCACCAGGGCCCTGTAGTGCTGCAGCGGGTCAGGCATCAGGTAATCAAGGCATTTTCCATAATGCGGTTCTACGCCGTCGACCCCGTAGTCAATGCGCTGGCTGATCAGGATTCCGGTGCCCGATCCCTCGTGGTAGTCACCGAAATAGCAGGCCGGAACCGGGATCGGGAAGTCGGGATCCCGGGACAGCAGCGCGAACTGAATCTCCAGTCGCATCTGGATTTTTGCACGGTCCCTTATCTCATCGTCAAAATCCCGCGAGAACTTGACGAACAGGTCAGTGTGCAGGTTCGGTGAAGCTTTTTCATACTGCACCGACAGCAGCAGCTTCCGCCCCGTGCTGCCCCCGGGGCACTCCGCGCAGCGGGTTATAGCGGTGACCCGGTTATCCGCGGCCAGCGCACCGCTGGCATGGAACGCGGCGGTCAGGAACGCCGCCCCGCCCGCCTGCAGGGCCCCGCGGTGGGCGGGAATTTCCAGGCCCAGACTGTCCCCCCGGACCCAATCGATCACTCTTCACTCCCGTTTTCATTTCGACGGCCAGGACAGCCGGGGTGGTGTCATCACACCATCGATTTGGGTTCGGATAGCTCTCTTCCGAGCGCGATTTCCGCTACACCCTGATCGCAATAGCCTTCGTATCCAGGAATTCCTCGATACCCTCGCGGCCCCACTCACGGCCTACGCCGCTGCCCTTCACGCCGCCGAAGGGCAGGTCTCCGGTGATGCTCATGCCGCCGTTGACACTGATGCAGCCCGCGCGTATGCGACGTGCAATGCGCATTGCCCGATCCCTGTCCGCGGAGACCACGGAGCCACCCAGGCCGTACACACTGTCATTCGCTATGCGGATGGCGTCAGCGTCGTCCTCGAAGGGGATTACCACCAGCACGGGACCGAATATTTCCTCCTGCGCGATGCGCATGTCATTGCGCACATCCACGAAGCAGGTGGGCTCGATGAAAAAGCCGTCGCCCTTGTCGGGACGGGCTTTGCCGCCCGCCAGCAGGCGAGCCCCTTCCTTCTGGCCCAGCTCGATATAGCCCATGACGCGCTCCTGCTGGCGCCGGGAGATGACCGGGCCCATGATCTGGGTCGGGTCGTCAAAATCCCCCCACTTGCCGGCGAAGCCGGCGTAAGACATTTCAAGGGCCTTCACTGCCTCGTCGTAGCGGCTGCGGGGTACCAGCAGGCGGGTGGGCATGGCGCAGCCCTGGCCCGCGTGGAAGACCGCCATGGAAGACATTACCGCCATCGCAAAATCAGGGGCGTCCTCGAGTATGATGTTGACGGATTTTCCGCCCAGTTCCAGGAATACCCGTTTCAGCGTTTGCGCCCCCTTTTCCATGATGTGCTTGCCGATCGCGGTGGAGCCGGTGAATGAGACGACGTCGACCCGGGGATCCGCCACCAGCATCTCCCCGGCCATCGCGGGATCAGCAGAGGTGATGACATTGAGGACGCCCGGCGGCAAGCCCGCCTCCCTCGCCAGTTCCCCCATGATTGCGCCCATCATCGGCGTGTCCGGAGCGGGTTTCAGAACCACGGTGCAGCCGGCAAGCAGCGCCGCTATCACCTTGCCGATATTGACATACAGGGGTACGTTCCAGGGCGTGATGGCCGCCACCACGCCAATGGGTTCGTAAACAACCGTGCGATCACTGTCGAACCCGTATTCATTGCGACGGCCCCGATCCTCCTCCCATGTTACCTCGTGGAAACACCGCAACAGGTCATCCATGCCGTTGAGCGCGCCATCAACATGCGCGCGGCCTGCCGCGCCGATGGCCGCGCCGGCCTCGAGCCGGGCGATCTGGACGAGTCGGCCGTGGTTTGCGCGCAGCAGGTCGCGGTAGGCAGTCAACAGCGCGTGGCGCTGCGCGTGATCCCGCGACCAGTCGGTCTCGTCAAATGCGCGCCGGGCGGCGGCTATGGCCGCATCCACGTCTGCCGCGGAGGCATCAGCTGCCCGGCCAATCGATTGGGCCGTCCAGGGGCAGATATTGTCATAGGTTTTGTTGCCCTCTGCGGGGCGCACTGCGCCATCCACGTACAACATGGCATCTGCTAGTTTGTCCATTACGGTTTCCTCTTATAGAAATAGGTGCTCAGGGGCGGCGATTTTCAGTGATTTGACTGGATAAGTCATGCGCGGACCGAATAACCATCACCTGCGCCGGCTGCGTGTTTCGCCGCGACAAAACCCCAGGTGAACGATGGGCCGATGCTGCCGCCCGCGCCGGGACTGGTGCGACCCATGACCGAGGCGGTTGAGGTGCCGGTCGCGTAGAGTCCAGCGATGACCGAGCCGTCCTCGCGTAATACCCTGGCGTGCTCATCCGTGACGATGCCGCCGAAGGTACTGACGTCGCCCGGATAGACCTGGATCGCATAAAACGGCCCCCGCTCGATAGCCCCCAGTGTCGGGGAGGCCGGCTCCAGCGCATCCCCCAGCCAGCGGCTGTACGCGTGATCGCCGCGCTGGAAATCCTCATCGTGCCCGCTGCGCGCAAAGCCATTGAATCTCTCCACTGTAGCCCGCAGCCTGTCCGGCGGGATACCGCAGTCGTCGGCCAGCGCCTCCAGGGTTGCGCCGCTGCGCAGGAACCGCTCTTGGTACCAGGCCTTCGGTTTCTTGCGACCCGCCATGCTGCCTGCCAGCATATATTTATCGAGGTACTGGCTGTCCATCACCAGCCAGCTGGGAACGGCCGGTGATTGCCGGTCGCGTTCACGCATCGCCTTGCAGACTTCGAAGTAGGAGTGGGCCTCGCGCATATAGCGTTCGCCGCCCTGGTCCACGACGATGCTGTGGGGCTTGGTTATGTCGCCGTGGACGATCACCGGCTTCGCCGGGGTCTCACCCGGCGGCAGCGCCACCGGGTTGCCCACTCGCTCTTCCATCTGGGCGATAGCGGCGCCGATGCGGACCGCCTCCTCGATCATTTCGCCGGTATCGCCGGGGGCGGTGTTGGTCCACTGCACGGATGTGCCCGGGATATACTGGTCCAACATACGCTGGTTGCGGGAAAAGCCGCCGGCGTTGATCAGTACACCCGAGCGGGCGCCAATACGCCAGGCGCTACCGGCTTTATCGGTCACCACTCCCGTGACGCGGCCATCCTCGAGCAGCAACTCCTTCACCCCTGCTTCGGTGCGAATCTCCACGCCGGCTGCGAGCGCGGCGTGCAGCATCTGCCCCTGCAGGGCCTGCCCGGCGGTGGCCAGGTGCCTGCCGCTGAGCCTGGTGAAGAGGGTGCGCCCGAGAATCCTTGCGAGCACTTTCTTGCTGGGCCAGGAACGCTTCACATACGGCAGCTCCATCGCCTCGTCGAGGTTGGCCGCCAGCGGCAGAAAACCCGGGCGCAGTTTCGACTTCCATTTACCCAGCCGGTTGATGTCGAACAATTCCGAGACCACGGTCCGGCCCGGCACCGACTCCCCGGGGGCATCGTAATAGTCGGGCCAGGACGGCAGGCGCCGCAGGCGTATGCCCTGGTCCACCAGGAAATCCACCATTGACGGCGCCTCCTCGACATAGGCGAGGCGCCGCTTGTGGCTGGTCCCCGGGGTGTCGTCGCGATCACCGATGGTTGCATCGAGATAGGTAATCGCCTGCTCACGGCTGTCCCCGATACCCTGGCTTTTCATAAATCGATTGTCGGGAATCCACATCACCCCGCCGGAAATGGCGGTGGTTCCGCCGACCAGTTCGGTCTTCTCCAGTACCAGCACACTCTTGCCCGCCTGGCGCATCACCAGGGCGGCGCACATCGATCCGCCACCACTGCCAACGACCACGAAGTCAAAGGTCTCGTTCATCTGTCGGGACGCCTCCATCCTTACTGCAGCGCCCGCGCATGCAGGCAAATCATTTCGGCACTCAGGTCCGCTGGCAGGTCTATCAACGTGCGGAAAACACCGGTGACCGAGTTGAACTGGGAGATGGGCCGTTTGCGCAGGTCTATGCCCGCGGCGGCGGCGGCCTGGTGAAACTCCGCGGCCGCTGCCGGGTCCACGTCCCAGGTCTTGCCCTCCTCAAACATTGCGCCCGCCCGCACGTTTGACACGCGTATACCGTCGGGCTCCAGCTCGTGGTAAAGGCTGCTGGAAAAGCGCTCCAGGCCGGCCTTGGAGCTCTGGTACACCGACAGGTGGGGCATTGTCATACCCACCGATTCGCTGGTCACATTGATGATATGGCCGCCCCTGCCCATCATCGGGACTGCCGAGCGCACGCACAGCATCGGCCCGGCAAGGTTGATGGCTACGGCACCGAGGATCTGCTCGTCGCTGGCATTGACGACCCTGAACGGTTCGAAAATCGCCGCATTGTTGATCAGCACGTCGATACGGGGATGGCGGGCGGCAATAACCCTGAAGGCCTCCCTGACGGATTCCGGTGACGCGACATCACAGCCAACTGCCATCGCGCCATTTCCCAGTTCCTCCGCCACGACCTGTACTTTGCTCGCAGTGCGCCCCAGCAGCACCACGCTTTCACCGTCCCCGGCAAAACGTCGCGCCAGGGCCCGACCCAGTCCCATGCCGGCGCCGGTAATCACAATGATCTTGGACATCCTGTTTCTCCTTGTATGCTACCGCGTGCGCACGATACTTGATTGGCCGGCGTGATTCATTGGTGGGCCAGGGCCGGTGTCAGTCCTTTCCCGGATAGACGGAAAGATCTCCGGCATAGGCTATGCCGCCGGGCCAGAAATCGGTTCCACTCACTTTCGTGAAATAGTGGACTGTGCGGGCGACGGAGCCGGAAGACGAGCGCGGCTCCATGGCGATGCCGCTGGGGCTGACGCCGCGTGCCCGGGCGCTGAAATCCCTGATAGTGAACAGCAGGTCATCGGTCTGCTGCGCGCACAGGATCAGCTGGTCGCCGGGGCAGTAGCGGCGGGGCTCTACCTGGATGGGGGACAGCTCACCGCGGACCATGGCGACATGCCCCGGTACATTGATAACCTCGAGACTGTGCACCTCTTCGTACCAGGTCTGGTACTCCCGCTCCCTCCCCGGGACGTAGTTGCCGAGGATGAGGCTGATGCCTGAAAGCGGTTGGTCCCGCTGCCAGTTGGGGCTGCCTTTCCAGTCGGTAAACAGCCGGTAGGTGTACAGGCGCTCTGTCTCGTCATTCGCTACCATCCCCTGGTCCCGCGCCTCGGCGATGAGGGGCCCCAGTGCCGGAATATCGATTTCAGGGGACGGCAGGTCGAATTCGTAGACGCTCATATAGCGCCAGGGCTGCGGGATATCCGGCATGATCTGGTGTTCAGCCACCTCGTAGCGGTCGGCCGCCCTGAAACCCCTCAGGCGGGCGAGTGCGGAGCAGTGCGCAGCGCCGAACCAACCCGCATATTCGGCTTCCCGGTCCGCGGGTACATTATGCAGGTGAATGGTTATATACAGAGCCATATTGCCTTTGCCGCCATGTTGTTATTGAACACCATTGATGTATAATAGCGCAGCCTTCAATCGAAAGGCCAGCATGAATATGGGTTCGCTGGTCAGGGCTACGGAGTTAACTATGAAAATCCGCATTAATAAAGCGGCCTGTGTTGGCAATGCCCGCTGTTGGGCGGTATCAGAAGAGCTTTTTCCCCTCGATGACGACGGCTATATCGAGGTAGAGGAGGTTGACGTTCCCCCCGGCATGGAAGCCCTGGCCAGGCGCGGCGCGCGGGCCTGCCCCGAGCGCGTCATCGAAATCATCGAAGACGAAAAGTGACCCGGGTCCGGTCGGGCAGGGCGGTTCGAACTCCTGGCGGCTCGGGCAGTCAATAATTCAAACGGTCAGTAGTTCAAACGGTCAGTAACAAGAGTAGGGTGGTGGTATGGATTTCCTGGGTTACAAGAACAAGCGAGTCATCGTCAGCGGCTGTTTCTCCGGCATGGGGGAGGCGACCGCCAGGCTGCTGCTGGGACTGGGTGCCGAAGTGCATGGCCTCGATTACAAACCAACCGCTCTTGAGCTGGCGTCTTTCACCCAGGTGGATCTGCGCGACCCCGCGGCGATAGATGCGGCGGTAGCCGGCATCGGTGGCAGGGTCGATGCCCTGTTCAACTGCGCCGGCCTGCCGCAGACCTCGCCACCGCTGGACGTAATGAAAGTCAACTACGCGGGTACCCGCCGTGTCACCGAGCAGGTGCTGCCCCTGATGTCCGAGGGCGGCGCTATCGCCAGTATCTCCTCAACCGCGGGCATGGGTTGGAGCAGGAAAATGCCGGTCCTGATGGAGCTGGTGCAGAAAAAATCCTATGAGGACACCATGCAGTGGTGCGAGGACAACCTCGAAACTGTGAATGAAGGCTATACCCTGTCCAAGGAGGCTATCATCGTGTGGACGATGATGGCATCGGCGCAGCTGATCAAGCGTGGCATCCGTATCAATTGCACCCTGCCCGGGCCGACCCAGACCCCGATGATGAACCATTTCGAATCCCGCACCCAGGCCTCCGTATTGAACACGTTCATCCAGCCGATCGACCGGCGCTCGACACCGGAAGAGCAGGCTGGACCGCTGGTATTCCTCAACAGTGACGCGGCCACCTATACCAATGGCGTCGCCCTGCCGGTGGACGGCGGCTTCCTCGGTGGCGTGGCAACGGGCCAGGTCGACCTGTCGGCCCTGATGCCGGCAGCCTGAGCGCGCGGCTGTAAACGTTTGACTGCAACCGCCCGCTTTGCCGTACCCGGGCGATAAAACCTTTAATCTAGTTTCCTGGAATCCCGTATGACTGAAGCAGCGAACCTTAGTGAAGCAGTGTCCCAACCCGCACATGTGCCGGACTCGCTGGTCTACGACTTCGACATGTTCCACGATCCGGCCCTCCTGGTCGACCCGCACAAGCGGATACTGGACATGATTAAAAGCGCCCCCCCGATATTCTGGACGCCGCGCAACGGCGGGCAGTGGATACTGCAGGGCCACGCCGCGAACTTCGATGCGGCCCGCGACACCGAATCCTTTTCCAGCGAGATCATGCCCCATGAGCAGGTGGAGGCCATCCTGGCGCAACTGCCACCGGACATGCCGCATATTCCGCGGGCCTATCCCATCAACCTGGACCCGCCGTTGCACGCCCAGTACCGGATGCCGCTGCAGCGGGTGTTTTCCCCGAAGACCATCAATGCCCTGTCCGGCAGTATCCGCACCCTGGCCGGTGAGCTGATCGACAAGGTCGTAGGCCAGGGGCGCTGCGAGTTCATGGCGGATGTTGCGGAGCCGCTCCCGGTCCAGGTTTTTCTCAAAATGCTCGGTTTACCCCTGGAGAGGCTGCCGGAGTATCGTGCGCTGGTGAAGGAACACCTGAGTGAAACAGACCCGAACCCGGCCACTTCGATAGCGCGGCTGCAGCAGGTCGCCGCGGCGATGCGCGACACGGTTCTGGAGCGCCGCGAGCATCCCCGGGATGACATTATCAGCATGCTCTGGCAGGTCGAGATCGACGGCAGGCCCACCACCCTGGAAGACCTGGAAAACTATGGTGTGCTGTTGTTTATCGCCGGCCTGGATACGGTGATGCAGGGAATGGGGCACGGTGCGCGTCACCTGGCCCTGGATCCGGCCCTGCAGGACGAATTGAGGAAAGACCCGGCGCTGGTCGCCCAGGCCACCGAGGAGATGCTGCGACGCTATACCTTCACCGTGCCGCCGCGCCGGGTGAACAGGGACCTGGTGTTCCAGGGCGTGGAAATGAAGCGCAATGAGCGGGCGATCCTGTTCCTGCCGGGTGCCGACCTGGATCCGAAGGAGTTCCCCCAGCCGGAAAAATTTGACCTGCGCCGCGACGGCAAGCCGCATATCGCATTCAACGCGGGCCCCCACCGCTGCCTCGGTTCCCATCTTGCCCGGGTTGAGCTGAATATCGTCTACGAGGAGATGGTCAAGCGACTGCCCCCGTTCAGGATCGATCCCGAGCGACCGCCGAAATTCAAGGGTGGCCATGTGGTCGGGGTCGAGGAACTGCACCTGGTCTGGGAGAAGTAGGGCCGTGGCTGCGCCCCGGCCGTTACCACGCCTCGACGCCACCAACCGGGCCTTCTGGACTGGCGGGGCGGAGCAGGAACTGCGGCTGATGCACTGCCGCGATTGCGATGCCTTCATCCACCCACCCCGACCGGTCTGCCGCAATTGCCTGTCGGAGAACGTCGCGCCCCGCACGGTAGCCGGTACCGGCGTGGTCGATACCTTCACGGTCAATTACCAGAAATGGCATCCCGCGATGGAGGTGCCCTTCGTGATCGCGCGGGTGGCCGTCGACGGTGCGCCGGGTGTCTACCTCACCACCAATATCGTGGGTTGCCCGGTGGAGGCCGTCGATATCGGCGATCGCGTGCGGGTAGTATTCGAGCGGCAGGACGACGTCTACCTGCCGCTGTTTGAAAAGATCGACTGACATGACCAATGGCGACGCCTACATCACCGGAATCGGCCAATCCCAGGTCGGCATGAAGCTGACCCGGCACCCGCTGCTGCTCACACTGGACGCGGTGCGCGAGGCCCTGGCCGAAGCGAACCTGGGTATCGACCAGATCGACGGGGTTTCCACCTATCCCGGACGTACGCCGGGCCTTCTGGGTTTTTCTCCCGTGGGTGCCGACGAGCTGGTGGACGCACTCGGGATAAAAGCCACCTGGTATGCAGGTGGCGCTGAAATAACTTCCCAGCTCGGCGCGGTAGTCGCCGCGGCGGCGGCGGTTCGCTGCGGCCTGGCCCGTCATGTGATCTGTTTTCGCACCGTGTACGAGGCGGCGGCGCTGGCACGGCCCGATGAGTATCCCGTGCCCAGGCGAGACCGGGTGGATGGGACCTCCCA
>Ga0316195_10000839_pt1 | contig 13078 bp, 15 predicted proteins | sample Phised1_MG_FD_204937 | JGI IMG/M metagenome (GOLD analysis project Ga0316195, IMG submission 204937) | Coastal sediment microbial communities from Maine, United States - Phippsburg sediment 1 | ecosystem: Environmental > Aquatic > Marine > Coastal > Sediment | place: USA: Maine | collected... | reverse complement strand
ATCAAACTCCCGGTCGAAGTAATGCACTAACTATTTATGCCAGACTTTATCCTTCGGCGCAAACGGACTTTGCCCGATACCGGGCCAGACACGCAGCACGCCGAAGGCAGCCCGACCCGCTACCCAGCCTCCCGTGATGCCCCAAATCCAGACCAGCGCATCCGGCCGGGCCGTATCAAATTCCAGGAGGATCAGACCGCTCGCAAGAGTCACGCCGATCACCACGTTGCGCTGATAACGAAAGTCGCCACTGCCCCAGTGAATTCCGTCCGTGGCGAAGGCCAGAGCGTTGGTCGGCTGAACCAGAATCGCCGCGGACCATGCCGGGAAGAATAACAAGGTGGGCCGCCAACGGCACCAAAGCCGCGGCGGCGAATTCCTGCCCCAGCCACATGCACCCCCCAATGGCCAAACCGGCGCCGACACTCCATTGGCAGACCACCCTCGCCACCCGACGCGCGTCGGCCACGCGGTGCCCTCCCATAAAAAAACCGATCAGGCTCTGTCCGGAAATGGCGAATGCATCCAGCAGCAATGCGCTCATGACCCAAACCTGACGAATGGCCTGATGGGCAGCGCCGCTATCTGGACCGATCCGCGTGGCCGCGCGGGTGCTGAGCACCAGAAAAGCCATCAAAAATCCGGCCCTCAGAAAAAGATCCCCACCAATATGAAACAGTCGCAGAATACCCCCCCGTGCATACGATAATTAAACCCAAGGGTGGCATGCATGACCACCACGGCCCACAGGGCCCCTATCCACTGACTGACAACACTGGCCAGAGCGGCGCCGGCAATTCCCATGGCCGGTACCGGCCCCCACCCAAAAATGAGCAAGGGGTCAAGCAGGATGTTCAGCACATTCAAACCCACCGCGATCTTGAGGGGCGTCCGCATGTCCTGCAAAGCCAGGTCGCAAACCTCGCCGGTGGCTCCCATGGCCCTCACCGCCCAGGGAATGAGCAGAAGACCAAGGCCTATGAGCATAAACCCTAAAATCGCTCCCAGCAACAGCGCCATCGTGCTGATAGCCGCCGCCATGTTGCGATCCTACTGGCCTACTCGCTGGGCGACTTCGGTCTGTGAACCGATCCCCAGAAAATTGAAGGCCCAGAAGGTCCCCGAAAGAATGGTGGTGCCGACCCCCAAGGCGGCCATGGGCGACGACCCAAGGCGGGCCATAAACGCTGTGTCGACCAGCCCGGTCAGCGGCTCCGCCACCAATGAAAACATAACGGGAATCGATAAGGTCACCAATGTTTTGTGGGAGGCATCATGAAATGGATGGTCGACAGATTTCAGCGGCGTGGACTCCCAACGATCCGTCATGTCATTATCGGCCTAAGGGGGTAAAAACGGCCATATCGAAGGTAAGCGTCATCCCGCGTAATGCATGATGGCTTCCCGCATCGCCCGTGCGCCGAATTCGAGCGCCGCCACCGGAATGCGTTCGTCCGCACCATGCACGGTCTCAAAAAATTTGAACTCCGGCGGCAGTTGCATCGGTGTAAACCCATAGGTCTGGATACCGATGCGGGCGAAATGCCGCGCGTCGGTAAATGCCGGCATCAGCAAAGGGACCGCCACGCCATCTGGATCGATGCGTTGAATCACATCACCAAGGAAGCCGAATAGATGCATGTCCGGCGCGCTGGCGCAGGGTTCATAGCGGGTCACGGCCAGTTCGATATGGTTACCGAGAATCCCCCTTAATTCGGCCATGACATCTTGCGGGCCGAAACCCGGCAGCAAACGCCCGTCCAGATCCACCTGGATTTCGCTGGGGACCACATTGATCTTCTTTCCACCACCGACAATCGTGGCATTCACCGTGTTGTGAAAAATTGGCTCGATCGTTTTCCCATTTTCCCCCATCAACTTCAGCAGCAGGTCGGTGAAGCGGGGGGTGCACAGGTGGCGCAACAGGGCGCCGCGCAGTCCCGGCAAGCATGCCGCCATGGTATCCACCATCTGCCTGGCCACGGGGGTAACATGAACCGGGAGACGTCGCCGATCGAGCTCCGTCAGCATCCGCCCCAGCCGTGCCATGGCACCGTTGCGCATGGGACGCGCACCGTGCCCGCCCGGTCCGCGGACCGTCGCTTTCATCCAGCACAATTGCTTCTCGGCAATTTGAATCGGATAAAAGCGTTGGGAACCGATATAAGTCGTATGCCCGCCGAATTCTCCCAGGGCATAGTGGACCCCTTCGAAGATCTCCGAATAACGATCCACGAGGAACTCGGCCCCCATGCTTCCGCCGGTTTCCTCGTCACTCAGGATGGCCAGCACAATATCACCGGCCGGCTGAAATCCTTGGACGACGGCATCCAGAAGAGCGGACAGCATCATGGCAATGCCGCCTTTCATATCCAGTGCGCCCCGCCCCCAAACATAGCCATTGACCAACTTGCCCTCAAAGGGTGGGTAGGTCCACTCCTGGTGCGCCGTTGTGACGACATCGACATGACCGTAGAGCATCAGGGGCGGAGCCGCCCCTCGCCCTTTGATCCTGGCCACTAGATTAGCGCGATTGTCAGCTTTGGCCAAAACACGGGATTCGATGCCAAACGCGAGCAGAAGATCGCGGACATAAAGAACACAGGCGGTCTCATTGCCGGGTGGATTCGTTGTATTAAAACGAATCAATTGTTGCAAAATTTCTATGGGGGAGGGGACATCCGGTCGCTCAGAAAGAGGTGCTTTCATCATACGCGTGTCCTTGCGCCCGGGATCGTCTGTCTATGGCCAATGCGTTCTTCGGGATTGGTGATTCACAGAGCGAACCCGTAGATGAGGGAAACCCTGCTCGCCCAACATAGCGCCGTCGGAAATGGACGATCACGCCGTATCGGATCAATCGATTGTGGTCTATGCTGCCAGGAAATAGAGTTGATGCCACCTTTTGAATGACTTATCACAGGATGGCCGTCGTGGCAAAATAAAATGATGATAGCCGCTTCCGGCATCCGGGCTCGAGGAATCGGTCAGGGTGGGGGGCCATCACACCAGCAAGCCATATTGGCGGTATGCGCCTGCGACGGCCGCAGCCATTCGCACGGCCCGTTTGATGGCCCATGCCCCACGCCTGTCGGGTATGCCGTGCGGCGCTGAAGGACTCAGAGCGGCAGATGTTTTATATACTTGCGAATCGTTTCCACGGCAGCATGCCATACATCCCCGTTCTCACTTTTGGTGATGCCGCTTTTCAAGTAATAATCCACAGCGTTGAGATAGTTTATTTTGGAAAGCGCCTCTTTGCGGACGATCTCCTGGCGTTTGTAAAGTGTTACGCCTAGCTGCTGGATCTGTTTCAATCGAGCAGCACCGTCTTCGGGCGACTTTTCGGTTTCGCTGAAATATTTCAGTACGACCAGATAGGACTCGAGAAAAGACGCCATAAATCCAGCGAAATATTTCAGTTTCCGGAATCCCACCGAGGTTATGTTGTAGGTGTCCGGCAGCTTGGGATGCGGCACGAGAATCGCGTCGGCAATAAAGGCTTTGATGGTCTTACGGATCCGAATATCCATGGCCTCGCCGTTGCCCGAAGCAAATTCGTTCTGGAAAAGATCCTGCAGGAACCGATAGTTGGTATAAAGATCATTGGATGAAAACTGAAAGGCATCCAGGGCGAGAATCGCCAACGATGTCAGGGCCGCCGGGACAAAGGGGCCGATACCGCTGTTTTTATAATAATCCAGGGTTGGTCGTTTGCCGATGGTCAGATGATAATGGCCATCCCGACGGATGACATCCTCCGCCTTGGAAACCGGGCGGAGAAATTTCTGCTGCACAAAACTGTTGATAATATGGGTCACGGCATGGCGCGTATCCACTAACAGCGTTTCCGCGCGTGCGACGTTCATGGCCTCCATATAGTTCATGAAGGCATTAATGTTGAAATCGATCTGCTCGCGGCTGATGACCGTATGCGCGCTGTTAAGAACCGCTGCGGACACGAGGGCCTTGGGTGTAACGACCGTGTGACGATCGATGGCGCGCAGCACCCGGTCGCCGAGGTCGCGTGTTAGTGTCCGGATATCTTTGCCACGCATATCGGGCACCGGCGCGCCGTATTCGTTTTCGAGATCTTGCAAGGCGATGGGCTCGCAGAATTTGATATATATCTTGCCGAACCGCTTCTTCAACACCTGCCGGGCCCTGATCATCTGCCAGAAACTCTCAGGTTCCTTTTTCGCGCCCTCCGCCTCCTCAAGGTAAGCATTGACCTCGGGCACCCGGTCGTAGCCGATATAAATCGGTACGAAGGTCACATGACGACAAGCGCCGTTCTGGATGGCCGTCAAGAGGATCGACAGCATACCCAGTTTGGGGAGCAGCAATTTGCCATTACGACTGCGGGTGCCCTCGATAAACACCTCGATGTTGAATCCTTGCTCCAGGAGCATGTGGATATACTCGGCAAACACCTTGGCGTAGAAAACAGCCCCCGTAAAAGAACGGCGCACAAAAAAAGCGCCCACCCGTCGGAAAACGGGTCCCATGGGCCAGAAAGCGAGATTGGCGCCGGCAAAGGTATGGGGGCAGGGCAAGTTATTGTGGTGCATGAGATACGAAATCACCAGGTAGTCCACATGGCTTTTATGGCATGGGATCAGGATCAGCGGACCGTTGCGAGAGGCGCGACGCACAGCATTGAACCCTTCCTGGTTGTAATCAACCCCCTCGAACATGTTATCGAGCATCCATCTTACCACCCCCATACCAAGCTTGACCACCAGCGCATTGGGTTTGGCGGCAATCTCCTCCACATATTGGAGCGCTTCGCGCTGCACCTGGGGAATCGACATGTTGCGGCGACGGGCCCATGACTTCATAAATGCGCGCAAGCGCTCGTTGGTCAGGAGATGTTGTTTGATCTCTTCCGCCGGCTTGAGAATCGGTCCCGTAATGCTCTGGCGATGCCGGGTGATCTGACTGAGCAGGCGATGCCGCAACGCCATGGCTTGGGCGCCGACCGTCTTTTCCTCGCGACCGACGTTGATCAGAAACCGCTGGAGGTTGATGGGCTCGGAGACCTCCACCAGAATTTTTTCCGGATTGAGGATGAGTTTCCATAATTTGCGCACCAAACTCGGACGGGGGTCCGACCCTACCAGGGGGGCTGAAAGCGACGACACCGGCCGGGTGCCGTAAAAAATCAGCTGCGGGACCAGCCAGATTGGCCGTTCCAACGTCTTTCCCAGTTCCACCAAGAACCGCAGGGGATCGGTCTGGGATTGGACATAGCGCCGATAAAATTCGTTGGACTCCACCAGCGAGAGCATGATCGGATGGCCGCCCGCCATCTGCCGGGCGATGTAACCGCCCGCCAATGGATCCAGCCGCTTGAAGTTGCGTCGGGGAAAAACCAGGTGGGCCACCAGAATGCGCAGCAGGCGTATCATCGGCTGCCACAGATAACTGCGGTAGTAAAGACCGGTTTCCGGGCAGGGCAAACCGTGGCGGTTCGTGTAGAAATGAAAGAACAACCGTTCCAGTCGGCTTTTGTGCTTGGTGACGTACACGATAACGGCATTGTCGGGAAGATTGCGGATAAGATCCAGTTGATCGGCTTCGATGGAGACATGCGAGAAGAGCAGCTTCATCATCAGCCGCCCGCCAGGCCCCAGAGGCGCCGGCAGGTGCCAGCTGTAGTAATCATATGTCCCCTGGAGAAAACGATCCAGGATTTTTCTTATCGATGGCATCATCGGCATAACGATATCCTCATCATTGGCCGCTGGGTAAAGCATCTCAAATTGTTGCGCCGGGATCCGCCCGCCCTCAACCCGGACCGATCAGCAGATCGGCAATGATTTTGTCCAAGGAAAGCACTTCAAAGGGTGACTGACCCGCGAGGATATCAGCCTGGCGGGGAACCGAATCCGTCACCCAGAAACGATCGAATCCGGCGTGCGTGAATTTCCGCCAGGCTTCTTGCGGAAAAACCGCATGCGTCACATAGGCACTGACGACACGGGCACCGCTCTCCTGCAACGCCCGGCGGCATTCCAACAGGGTGCCGCCGCTCATGGCCAGATCATCCACGATGACAACATGGCGGTCGCGCGGACGCCCTTCCCGTACACTGATCCTCCGCTGGCGGCCCTCGCGAACTTTGTGACAGACGATGAGGGGATACGCCTCGAACCACCGGCCGAAACGTTTCAGCGCCCCCTCATCCGGAAAAGCCACGGCGGGATGGTCCAGCAGGCGCAGTTTGTCGCGCAAAAGGGGGACACCGGATTCCAGGCGTGGAATGACCTGGTCGGAAAAATAGAACCGCTCCTGCAAGGCATGGATATCGAATATGACGATCTGGGCCGGACCCGAGAGGGTCATAGGGACATGTGACACCATTTTAGCTAGGGTGGCCGCGGTGGCGATCTGGCCGTCGTGGTCAACCCGCTCCATCGTACCCGTGGGATAATAGGGCAGAATGATTTTAAAAGACTTTACCGCATAGCGCGGGATTTCATAAATAGCGGACAGCTGGGGAAAAATATCGCCGGGTGTGTCAAAAGAGGCCAGGAATGCCAGATCATGGTTACGAATCGCCTCGACATTGTCGATCATGATGTTCGGGTAGCCGTCCGCAAATGTGTCCCAGCGGATATACCCGAGGTCTATTCCCGGGTGAACGGCGGCGATGCGTTCCGCCAGCGCGGTCATTTGGGGGCAAGCCAGAAGCGTGATCATCTTCGACTCCCTGCATTCTTTGCCGTGCTGGGATTAAAATTATACCTGCGTCGACCACACCTAACGCGGTCGCGAGAAATCACCCGTCGAGCAACCCCGGGGAGCTATGCCTTGAGGTGACAGGCGTGGCGTCCATGGCGTGTAGAATGTCCTGTTTACAGGCCGGACAATAGGAGTGGGAAAAGGAAAGATCCATGTACCGACCGACGTAATTTTCCACCGATTGCCAGTAATCCTCATCCTGTCGGATCTTCTTACATTGCGCACAGATGGGTACAATCTTGCGCAGCTCCGCATATTCACTGATATCCTCCAGAACCAGCAACGCCAGTTGGCGCTCCTGGTGCCGAAACCCGGAAACCGTGACCTGTAAAAAAACGTCCCGCCGCCGACCTTCCAGACTCAGATTCATGCGGGTGCGCAGACGCAAACGCGCTTTGCCGGCCAGGGCATCACCTACGGCGCCCCGGATGACACAATGGCTGCAATCAAGTGAATGGCCGCAACCGTCAGGGTGATCGCTAGCGTGCAGGCAATGCAACGCTTCGCCGGCGCGCAAGGGTTCCTGAGACGCAGGGCGAGAGGACCGGACCAGTTTAATAGCCGCCCGGTTGGCATCGATGATACGCACGTCCGCATCCACGACGAAAACCGCCGAAGGCATCGCATCCAGGATTGCGCGCAGCATTGCATTGTCAGAATCTTCGAAGGGGATCGGCACACAGGACTCCATACTAACGAATCGCAAGACCGTACCAAGGTCGACGACGCTTGGATACCAGAAAGCGCATCATGGGGGAACCTTTTTTTAATGGCACTGCAATTCGGACCACCCGAGCGTCATGGATGACGGACGGATCGGTTTTTTGACCCCTTCCCCGACCCATTGTGTATCACAACCCGTCAGGCACCCGCAAACGGCCGATGCGATCGTTGTAGAGGCTGCCACAATAGATGAAACCGTCGTGCTCTTCGACCGAGGTCACGGTGCGCAGATGTCCGCCATCGACATCGTGTAAACTCCGAACAATCTGCCCGGATTCGTCCAGGGCCAATACGAGTCCATACGGCTCGGGTTTGGGCCACATCCATTTTGGCAAGCGCGCCACCAGATTTTTTGCCCAAGGATGCGGATGCAGACGATCCATGGTGCTGTTGCGGACCGTGAACATGGCCACCCAGAAGGTCCCCTGCCGATTGGCCGAGACACCGTCCGGAAACCCTGGCAGATTGTCGATAAACAAGTCGTGGTGACCTATACGAGGGCCTTTCAACCAATACCGTGCGATCCGATAGCGATAGGTCTCATTGACCAGGACAAAATCCTCGTTTTGGGACAAGGCCACCCCGTTGGCAAAATATAAATCCCTCAAGAGGACCTCGGTTTGACCGGTTCGCGGGTCGAAACGGATCAGGCGGCCGTGGGGTCGCGCCTCGATGCAGTCCAGCAGATAGTCGTGAACATGAAAACGGGTACTGGCATCTGAAAAATAAATGGTGCCGTCGGACGCAATGTCCAGGTCATCGGTCAAACCCAAGGGCACACCCTCCGCTTCGGTGAGCAGAATCTGCACCTTCCCTTGCGCGTTGACGGACAGCAGGCCGTTAACCGCGTCGCAGACGATCAGGTTGCCCTGATTGTCGAAATGCAGCCCGAGGGGCCGCCCCCCAGTGTCGGCAAAGGTTTCCAGGCGATCCCCGTCGATACGCAGGATGCGTCCATCCGGGGTACCGCCGTAGATGCGCCCGTGATCGTCGACCGCCACATCCTCTGGCCCGATCACCCGACCCACACCGATGAGTTCAGCGGTTTTCAGCTGGTCGTTCGGTGTCAGTACCCCGGTTAGAGGCGGCGCGGGCGGTGGTCGATAGGCCACCGCGTCCACTGGTCCGGGAACCAGGGCAAGGTAAGCCACCACAAGGAAGCCACCACACAACAACCCCATAAAAACTTTCTTCACGGACTTCTCCTCTATGTCAGGGCAGATAATCCTTTCGAACCGGTGCAAAAACCTCCAGCGCCACCGAATCTTCATGGGCCACCGCGGCATGGGCAGCCCCCCCGGGGATGCACCAACTGTCGCCCGGACGCACTTCATGCACAACGCCGTCAATGGTCAGATCGATCCGGCCGGATACCAGGTAGCCGGTCTGTTCGTGAGGATGCTGGTGAGCCGGGAGATCGGCCCCTTTAGCCAGGCGAAATTCCACCATCAGTGTCTTTTCACCATACACCAGGGTTTTCATCTGGATTTTGTCGAGCACATCTTTGTAACCATCGGAAGACCCACAGGTAAACATGGATAGAAATTCCTTTCGAGCCATTCAGCCATAGCGGCGCCCATCATCACGCCTGCCCTGAAATACCATGAATCATCATTAATCCACCTATCGATGATTTATCAACAGATCTCTTGACCATAATTTACAATGATTCTCTGGACGATATCGATATCCTGCTGCCAAGCCTGATCCGCAAGGGGGGAATGATCCGGAACATTTTTGCGGAAACCCGTCCGGGTGCAATCGTCGTTCTGGCCAAATTTATCAACCTGAAGACCAGAAAAGGCGGATCCTGCCGGTCCGGGATCCGCCCCCTGCTTTTTCCACCCTTCAACGAATCAACCCGGCGTCGCCAGCCGGACTATAAGGGTGCCACAGACTAGTGTTCAGCGACAAGCTTGCGGACCGGTACCCGCTCCATCTGATCGTGCGTCCCGGTTCCATTAACGCGGGTGAAATCGTGGTTTTCGTAAAATGCTTTGGCCGGAATGCCTATGACGACACCTATCCAAAGGCATTAACCGGTGGCTTCCGAAACGCAACGACGTCCCGCATCAGTTTTTGCCGATCTTGTTTTTCCCATCACCGGCAAGGCACGTCTGGTCGACCGCCTGCCGGCTCTGATGGCGTAGAACGCTTAGGAAAACAAATCACCCGAATCTGGATTTCACCCCGGTTGATCAGGAGGCGTCTTTCTGCTGCTCCATATTGACCTTGAGCAGAAGAAGCGCTGCTTCGCGGGCCTTCAGCACCGTCTTGAGATCCATGCCGGCCATTTCTTTGCGGGTGAGGATATGCGACTGGAGCGCCTGGCGATAGAGGCGGTATTCTTCTTGTTCGGAGACGTCCGGCCGTACCCTGGCCGTAAACAAAAAAGTGTCGATGGGTCCGTTTTTGCCGTTCCGGTTGCCTTCCGTGAGATCCACTCGGACCTTGCCATCCGACAGGTAGCAATGCACCACGGGGATGTAGGGCAGGCCGTGATCGGCCGCGATACCTCCGGCCCCGCTGACAAGGGTCTCGTTCATAGCATAAATACCGATAGACTTTTCGATCGGCAAGCCCAGCTCCGCGGCCAGCAGTGCTACCGCCATGTGCTTGGTGGTGCAGCTGCCCTGGTTCTCACGGAACAGGATCAGGGGATCTTCCCGGGTGGTGTTGTACCCGTAGGGCATCTGGTGTACATGCCGGCAGGCGGCCATGAAGGTTGTCAGCCCGCGCGCCAGAAACGCCTCTGAGATCGGTCCGCTATCGGTTATCGCAGCATCAGTGAAAGCGTCGATCGGATCCATCAAGCCGTCCTTTTTCCTGGGTTGCCATCCATTGGTTGACCGCCTTTGGGCGCCCCGTCCACGAATGGTAATCTCATGCTAAACCGAGTTTGTTAGTTTGCAATAAGCGGCACCCCCTGACAAGCGGCAACCGCCCATATCCTGCCGACAGTTCCCCGGCAACCGACCTGTCAGGTATCGTCTTCAGGGCGCCAGGGTCCGTGCAAGCGCTCGCCCCGTTCTTTCCGCCGCCGCTCCCGTTCGGCCTTCATTTCGTCAAACCGGCGCTGCTGCTCAAGGGTAAGCTCTTTCCGAATCTCGGCAAACCCTTTTTCCAGGTGTTCCCGCATGAAACGGCGCCCCTCGCGCATCTTTTGGAAGGTTTCGGCCTGCACCCGGTCGATGATCGCTTCAATGCGGACTTTCTGGTCTTCGCTGAGATCCAGTTTGCGGGACAGGCGTTTCATGATAAACGCCTTGCGCCCCTCGGGCTGGCCACTGAAAAAGGGGTGTTGGCGCTTCAGGACCATACCGGTGCCCAAGGCCCCGGTCAGAGCACCCAGAACAAAGACCAGTAACAAACCGGCAATTATTTTCCATTTCTGCATGGGACCACCTCAGTAAAGGTAAGCCTGCATGATGTTTATGATTTCGTTTTCGTATATCAGAAAGGACCAGAGATCCGCATCCGGGATAAACTGAAAATTGAGCAGCAGAAAGGCCATCACGGCGGTGGCCACCCCCCCGGCCGCGAACCAGCGCCAGAAAAACGGTTCCCACAGCCAGGCCGTGGATACGGAGTCTTCGGAGGCCGCCAAATGGCGAACCCGACGCAGGGTCCGATGGGTCCATTGTGCATCGACCACCAGGTTTTCACGCGCCTGATGCACCCCGCGCAGCAGCTCCCGGAGTCTTTCCGACCGGTCAGACTTAGTTTTCATGCGTGCCTCCCGCTTTGCAAAAGGAGTTTGTTGATTTTTCGCCGGGCCCGGAAGGCGCGGACCTTGACATTGGCAACCGTCCACCCCAGGAGTCGGGCCGCCTCCTTCACCGGTTGTCCTTCCAGGTAGACCAGTTCCAGCACCATGCGATCCGCCGCGGACAATTGATCCAGGGCCCAGTCGAGAATTTCCCTGGCTTCCCGGCGTCGCGTGATGTCCTGCCAGGTTGTTTCCGACGCATCCGCCAGAACACGATCCAGCCACTCCCGGTGAGCCTCGGAAAGCGCGCTCATGGGGACCTCCCGGGTGCGATAGTGTTTGCGCCAGTAGTCGTAGCACGTCCGCACGGCGATGACCGACAACCATGCCCGGAAGCGCCCGGCCTGCCGCCACCCCTTCAGGGATTGAAAGGCCTTGATGAATACCTCCTGGATCAGTTCCTCGACCTGGTTCGGGGGGGCATGCCGTTTGACGATGGCCAGCACATAATCCTGGTAGCGCTCCATCAGGAGGGCAAAGGCATTTACCTCGCCCTCCAGGACCCGTTTGACAATATCCCGGGCCTCGGTCCCCGCACCATCGTGCATGGCCATCGTAACAGGCATCCTCAAGGCCGACTTTCTCCTGGTGGCATCCAGCATCTACTGCCCTGTAGGGGGCGCCTCCGCCGAACCGTCGGCGGGCATCTGCAGCCAGGTATCCATCATCGCCTCACGATACTGGCGGTGTTTGTGCCGACGGTCCCGGGCGCCTTCACGGCGTTCCTGCAACCGCTGAACCTGCTCCGGAGACAAAATATCCTTGAGGTCGAACACGAAGCGCGCCCGCAGGACCGCCATGTCCTCCATGATGGGTGCCATGGTCCGCGATGCCTCGCGAATAGCGTTTTCGTCCAGGGTCTCGGCCTTCATCAGGGTGTGCATGGTCTCACGGGCAGCCTGCCTTTTTTCCATCAGGGCTTCCTTTTCCTCACGGTAAGCGGGCAGCAGGCGGCCGATGGCCGCTTTCTGCTCCGAGGACAGATCAAGATCCCAGAGCATTCGGAGATGCATGCCGCCCCCCCCGCCATGCCCACCACGTGCCAGGGCAAAATTGGCGACCGACAAGCTGCCGACGACAATAAGGCCGATGAGCAGCAACTGCTGTGAACGTTTATAAATAAGATTCTTCATTGTTACCTCCCGGTTGAAATTAATCAAGTTGGATTCAAATCCTCTTTACAGAGGCGTGTTATTCGAGCGCTCAACAGTGATGTCGTATAGTCCGCCGGGAAAGTTACACCGGAACGATTGACCCGCTTCAGGGGGGACACGACGGTTTGACGATCTTACGGCCAAAAACCGAGGACAACCGCACGCATCATCATTTGATCGGCCGCCATAGCGTCAATTTTTGAAAAATATGGTAAAGACAATACAGAATGGATATGCCATAAATACAAAAGCATACCGATACGTAAACAAGATGAATCCGTAAAAAGCCATGTTTCGGACGGTTACGTAAAATGTTCGAGATACGGCATGCGAATCCCGAAGAATGAAGCGTACTTGCGGTACGCCGCAATGACGAGGGATACGCGTAACGCGGATATCGGATATTTTACGTAACCGTCAAACAAGAGGACGGCAAACCATGACCACCTGCGTGCAAGGCAATGTTTTAGAAGAACTGCTTAAACTTTTAAAACTGGAAAAAATCGAAGAAAACATCTTCAGGGGCCAAAGCCAGGACCTTGGGTTTGGCAATGTATTTGGCGGGCAGGTATTAGGGCAGGCCTTATCTGCGGCCAGCCAAACCGTACCGGTGGAACGACGCGCCCACAGCCTGCATGCCTATTTTATGCGACCCGGGGATGCCAAAAAACCCATCGTTTACAAC
>Ga0316195_10000838_pt1 | contig 13085 bp, 9 predicted proteins | sample Phised1_MG_FD_204937 | JGI IMG/M metagenome (GOLD analysis project Ga0316195, IMG submission 204937) | Coastal sediment microbial communities from Maine, United States - Phippsburg sediment 1 | ecosystem: Environmental > Aquatic > Marine > Coastal > Sediment | place: USA: Maine | collected... | reverse complement strand
ACCGGCCCGGAGCCCGACAGTTCCGCGAGGCAAAGTTCGATATAGACGGGGTGGCTGCGCATGTGTTGCGCCTGCTTGATGATCTGCATCTTGGCGAAAGCATGCGGGTCGGTGCGCAACATCTCCACGGCAATAGAAGGTTCCGGGAAAAGCTCTGCGAGCGGCACGAATATCTCACGCTCATGGGCCCAGGCCTTGATGAGGCCCTCCATGCCGCCGTAGTACTTGTATATGAGAGTCTTCGCGGCACCGGCTTCCTGCGCAACGGCCTGAATCGTCACGCCACTGGCGCCGTCGCGTATCAGCACCGCTTCGAACGCGGCCAGAATCGCTTTCTCCGTGCGCACCCGGCGCGCCTGGCGCACAAACTCAACGGGTTCCGGCATGACTCAGTCGCTCATAAAGTGTCGTGTTAGTACATTATCATTAATTAATTGATATAAAAAGTAAATAAGGAAATACCGACTGAATAAATGCATCGCTATGGGATTCTTATGGCGGCATTTTTGGATATTGGCGCCATTTTTCCGGGTTTTACTTGCCGAAAGCGCAAAAACCGGCTAGTAATGTGGACTATCGCGTCACTTTTCGCCGGGAGACCGGCATGCCGCGGGGGGAAAAATCCGGTGCAAAGAGCTATCAAGACCTCTCCATTACTGCTTGTCGCGGCAACGCTCATTGCCGGAGAGCCGGCTTTCGCCGAGCTTGAGGAAATAGTGGTGACTGCGCGCAAGCGCGAAGAACGACTCCAGGATCTGCCGATGAGCGTCACCGCGCTCGACGCAGCAACCATGGAACGGCTCGGGGTGAATGACCTCGCGGATGTCACGAAGTACACGCCCGGCGTCAATCTTGACAGCGCCTTTGGACTGAACGATCAGCGACTGGTGATTCGCGGGCTGTCACCCTCCCGCGGCCGGCCCAACAGCGCCATCCTGGTCGACGGCATCGACCTCACGACCGAGTCGGTCAGCACGGCCGGCGGCTCGATGCTGTTCAACTCACGCATGCTCGACGTGGAGCGCGTGGAGATCGTTAAAGGTCCGCAAAGCGCTTTATACGGGCGCGCCGCCTTCACCGGCGCCATCCAGTATGTAACCCGCAATCCATCCGAGGAAGTCGAAAGCGACATCGGCGTGGATATCGGCGACTACGGACGCCGCTACCTGACCGCCGGTGTCAGCGGACCCGTGACAGATGACTTTGGTTTGCGCTTCAACGCGTTGTCGTGGAATGAAGATGGCTACTACGATGAAGGTTTCACCGGGAGTTCGCTCGGGGGCGGCGATGGATACGGACTGGGTCTGACCGGCAAATGGGATGTCACCGAAACGTTCTCGGCACGCGCCCGCGTCGCCTATTCGAACGATGATTTCGATCAACAGGCAACTTTTTTCGATCCGGTAAACACACTGATTGATCCACCCGAGAGTGCGACCACTCTCGCCGCCGGGCAAACCAAGACCGTGATCAATCCCGGCACGCGGGTCGGCCTGTTCGCGGGTCGATCACGTGACGCCAGCGGCCGCACGCCCTACCTTACGGCTGATCCGGTGACCGGCGCCGCCTATCCCGGCGGCGAACAACACGTGCTGAATAACTCGCTCACGCTCAGTTGGGATATTAGCAATGGCACGATCACGTCCTATACGGGTTATGCCGACGCTGACAGCCGGCAAGTCCTGGATGCCGATTTCGATGTCCGGCCGAATGACGCGGGCACGATGGACATTGCACGCGGGGGCACCGTCGTGGATTTTTCGACCGATACACGCATGCTGAGCCAGGAATTACGTTATGCATCCAATTTTGATGGGCCAGTACAACTTACAGTCGGTGCGCTGTACTGGGACGAGAACGTCGACCAGACGGAACAGGGCTTGAGCGCCCTGGCTTTTCCATTTGGCAGCTCCGATCCCGGCTACTTTAATCTGCTCGCCGCAGAAGCTGCGCGCCAGCCCAATAACATCACGCGCGACACGAACAGTCGCTCTGTATACGGACTCATCGAATGGAACACTACAGACCAGCTCAAGCTCAGTTTCGAGGGCCGCTACGCGCGCGAGGCCATGGATGTGACCGGAACAGGTTGTGATCCTGACCAGACCTTCGCCGCTTTCCGCTGCCTGTTTTCTACACCAGACCTTGCGGCCGAGTTCCCGCCCGGTTCCGGTCTCTACGAGCAGCTGGATCGTGTATACACCAGCGATTCCAATAACGATTACTTTTTCGCTCCGAAGGCGCTGGCGGAATACCGCTTTACCGACGAGGTCATGACGTACCTGTCGGTCAGCAAGGGCGTTAAGCCGGGCGGAATCAGCACCGTTGCTTCGGGCACATGGATGGATACCGGGCCGGAGGGAAAGCCGGATGGCAATCTCGATGAACTCAAATTCGGGCCGGAAAAGCTGACGGCTTACGAAGTCGGCGCCAAAACGACGCTTTTCGACCGTACGCTGATTCTGAACGCCGCGCTGTTCTATCAGCAATACACGGGCAAGCAGATACCTGTGCAGAACGTCACTGAGAGCGACATCGCGTATACGCTGATCGAGAACGCAGGCGAAGCCGATGTGTCGGGCCTCGAACTGGAAGTCGTCTGGCAGGCTTCTGATAACGTACGCCTGCAGGCCGGTTATTCGTATCTGAACGGTGAATATACAAACCTCACGTACCAGACTAATTCATCGAACAGCATTGCGCGCGCGGGCAATTGCATACCGGATGCCAGCGGCAACGTCTGCACAATCAGCCTGGACGGGAATAGCCTGGAAGACATTCCGGAACATTCCGTGGTAGCGCTCGCCGGTTACTATCCGCCACTCGGCTTTATCGATGCTCCGGGCCTTAACGGACTGCTCGAAGCGGATGTCGAATACCAGAGCAGCCGCTACACCGAGGAGTTCAATGATCGGGAAGTCGCGTCATTCACACTGGTCAACGCCCGCATCGGGTTACAGAGCGAGCGCTGGGATGCATTGATCTATGTGAATAACGTGTTCGATGACGACACCATCAAGAGCTGGTCATCGAGTACCGGACTGGTCGCGACATCCGAACGCACAGATCCCAGCATAGCCGCGTTCCCGGCAGAAGGATTCGCAATCGCCCCGCCACCCCGCACCTGGGGGGTGCGCGCCAACCTGCGCTTTTGAGGCACGGTCGGGCTCCGAAATTCAGCGCTCCTTTAGGGTACGATGCTGCTTCCGGACTGTTGCCCGCAGCGACCGTCAGAGAGGATCGTCAAGCGCAAATAAGACGTGGGGTCTGCCCCCGGAGGTATTCCATGCATCGCCGTTTATTCTGCACATCGACAATAGCGGCGGCGGTTAGCGCCGGGCTGCCCTTATCGTCCGTATGGGCAAACGCCACACCGCAGGCAAAAATCAGCAGCGATATCAAGGCGGTTAAGCTGAACGGCGGCGAAACGACCCTGACGAAAGCCATGCTAAAGGAATTTGCCGAAGCGCAACGCGGACCGTTGCTGCTGCCCGGCATGGACGGCTACGACACGGCGCGCACGATCTGGAACGGCATGTTCGATCGCAAACCCGCGCTGATCGCGCAATGCTCCGGCACAGCCGATGTGATCAATGCCGTTAATTTTGCCCGCGAGCACGACCTGCTGCTGGCCGTGCGCGCCGGTGGCCACAGCATTTCGGGTCAATCAGCCTGCGAAGGCGGCATGCTCATCGACCTGACGCAAATGAATGGCGTATACGTGGATCCGCAACGAAGTACCGCACGCGCTGAAGGCGGCGCACTGCTCGGTGCGCTGGATCACGAATCGCAACGCTTCGGCCTGGCCACAACGGCCGGCACGGTATCGCATACCGGCGCAGCCGGCCTGACGCTTGGCGGCGGCCTCGGGCGCCTGGCGCGGATGCACGGACTAACCAGCGACAACCTGTTGTCAGCCGATGTCGTGACGGCCGATGGCAAGCTGCTTCGCGCCAGCGCTACGGATAACGCCGATCTGTTCTGGGGTCTGCGCGGCGGCGGCGGTAACTTCGGCATTGCCACTTCGCTCGAGTACCAGCTGCATCCTTTCGGCCCCGACATTCTCGCTTGCACGATGATGTACCCCATGGAACAGGCGCGTGACGTGCTGAATTTCATCAACGAATTTGCACCCAAAACGCAACGTGAGCTGACCATGAGCGGCGTTATCGTAATGCCGCCAAACGGCAAGGCCTTCACGATCATCAGCGCCACTGTCACGGGCGACCCGGTCAGCGGCGAGAAACAGCTGCAACCATTGCTGGCGTTCGGCAAACCGTTACGCGCGACAGTAAAAAATGAAAATTACCTGCACATCCAGAATGCCAACGACGGTAACCTGCCGTTCGGTCGCAAGTACTATCTGAAGTCCGGCTACATGCAGGAACTGGGCCCGACTTTTGTCGATGAACTGGTCGAGCGCTTCGAACCTTCGCCGAAACGCAACAACATCGTTCTCCTGAATCAGCTCGGCGGCGCCATCGCGGATCGCGCGGATGACGCTACCGCCTACTCGCAGCGCGGCGCTAACTTCGACCTGATGATCGGCGCCGCATGGGACAATCCGGCAGATTCAGACGCCAACGTCGCGTGGGGCCGCAACTACTGGAAAGAGGTTGCGCATTACACGAGCGGCTTCTATATCAATAATGCGATGGATGAATCCATGGCGAGAGTCAGCAGTAACTACCGGGGTAATTACGCGCGGCTGGTGCAACTGAAGGACAAGTTCGACCCCGCGAATCGCTTCCGGCTGAACGCGAATATCAAGCCCAGCGTTTAATGCGGCCAAGATTATCGCGGGTGCGCCAGCACCGGTCTTGTTAAACGGCCTTTTATTTCATGGCGTTTATCACGGAAAGTGCGCTGTGGCCGGACCACGTCGGTCATGCTGCCGAGTCCCCGTTCTGAGACACGCCGTGAGTAGGGCCCAGCAGGTCTGTTTATGGAAGTCGGTCATGCTCCCGGGTCCCCGTTCTGAGACACGCCGTGAATACGTCCATGTAGGCTTGTCGGCCGCGTCCCTGCGGCCAACAGTCTCAGAACGGGGACCCGGGAGCATGACCGACGGTGGCAGATCCGACCGTCGCGGAGCGCGCGCTAATTGCTAACGTATCGGCGGCGTGCGTACATACGGAAGGCCATCGCACCGGGCAAAAGGAGCATTGCGGCCGGATAGTTAGCGAGGCAGATCAGCAGCGTTAATGCAGACAGAGCGAATCCCCGCAGTATTGCGTGCGGTACGATTGCGTCCGTCAGCGTCGGTGAGACCCGGTAATACCAGGCGACAAAGTGGCGGCCAAACCGGTAGGGCAGCAGCCATTTATCCCGGAACTCCCGCAATCTGCCAAGCTGCGACTCCAGAAAGGTACCGTTGACCAGGTTGGAAATGATGCACACGCTGCCGCTATTGCCACCGGGTCCGATGACTGGCCCACCCGACGCCGTGATCACTGTCGTGTTGCCTGGATCGAAGCGCAGGTCGGTAATGTATTCCTCACCCAAGCCCACCGTTACCAGCGGCTCGACGCTCGGTATATTGTTGGCATTCTGAATCTGCCCCGTCCCGTTCGAATTGAGAACCAGCTGCGGCGGGTCATAGCGTCCGGTATTGATCTCACGGGCGTTGAAGGTAAGTACGGCACCAGTGCCAACCAGTTCGTCCACCTGCACCCCGTCGATGAGCACCGCGTTCCGGCTGATTTCAAAGCGCAGCGAACTGCCCTGCGCATAAAATTCCGCGCCGCTCATGTACCGCTGCAGATTGACGGTCAACTTACCCGAAGGCGTGCCGGGTGCCAGGGTGCCGCGTACCTGGTAAGTAACGTCGATGATGCGCGGGTTTACATACAGGCCGGAAGCGAGCGGTCTGTCGATCTCTACATCGATCGTGAAGAAGTCGATATCACTGAACTGGGGAGTCAAAATGAAATCGCTGCTCGACAGCGATAGCGTCATGGTATCGGCGAGAGCGGCCGACGACGCCATGAATCCGCTAAAAATAATGGGGGCAAGCAACCGCAGAGGCAATTTCATTGACACGGGTCCAGATCCAACAGGTGTTTATCGTCGCGACAAACAGCTCCCTCTGCAATAGCTCAAGTGCCTGCCTGATTCCTGTGATGCCGCGACTGATTATTGACAAGTCGAAAGCGTCGCCACGCGACATCACGATCGAGATCAGCTGCACGGTAGCCAGGCTTGCACGGCCTGACAAAAAAGCTGCACCGATGCCCGAACTACGGTTGGCACGCGCCGGTGAGCGCTTCGCCCTGCTCCCGCTACACGGCTGAAAAGTACCCCCGTATGCTGTAGGCTCACGTGCCTGAACGCACGCACAGCAGCAGGCCGCAAGCTACATGTCCGCAACCGTCCTTGAAATTTCCGATGCCCGCCGCGCATTTGCGGACCGGCAGGCGCTGGCCGATGTCAGCCTGCAGGTTGCGGCCGGTGAAATCGTGGCCTTGCTCGGCCCGAACGGCGCCGGGAAAACCACGCTGATGCGCGCGATCGCGGGCCGCTTGCGGCTGGACAGCGGCAGCGTGAAGGTAAACGGGCTGGAACCGTATTCCAGCCCGGCCGCGCGCGCAGCGCTTGGCATTGTCCCGCAGGCCATCGCCCTGTATACGCAACTGACGGTGCGCCAGAATCTCGAGGTCTTTGCGCGACTGGCGGGCCTTGCCGGCCCGCGAGTGGATGCATCGGTGGCTGTAGCAATGAGTCGTGCGGGATTGAGCGACCGCGCTGACGAGCGGCTGGTTAATTTATCCGGAGGCATGCAGCGCCGCCTTAATATCGTCGCCGGTACGTTGCATCACCCCAAACTGCTGCTGCTGGACGAACCGACCGTGGGCGTCGACCTGCACGCGCGGGAATCCATTCATGCGCTGCTGCGGGTACTGCGCGACAGCGGCATGGGCATACTGTTCAGCACGCACGACTTTGACCAGGCAGCCGAGGTGGCCGATCGTGCCGCGTTCATGATCGACGGCCGGCTGGTGTCTGCCGGACCTGTCGAAGACCTTATCCGGGATACTTTTGGTGAAGCGCGGGAAATTGTGGTGGTGTTTCATAAGGCACCCGCGGACGCTGCCCGGCAAATACTCGGGGCATGGAAGCTGACTGCCAGCGATGACGAGCACGAGTGGAACGGCCCGCAGTCCGGCGATTATTCGGCCCTTGCGCGACTGGAGGCCGACCTGCAGCAGGCCGGGGCACATGTATCGGAGATTCGCGTGCGTGAGCCCGGGCTGGGCGGCGTATTCCGGCACCTGACAGACCGGAGTCGCTTATGACGGGGGCCATGTTCCGCATCATGCTGTATACGCTCCTGAACGATCGCGGGGCGCTGATCATGGCATTCATATTGCCGGTGCTGTTTTTCGTGGTGATGGCAGAAATTTTCAGCAGTACCAGCGGCGGGCCTATACAGCTGCGTGTCGCCATTGCTGATGAAGTGCAAAGCGATTTATCCGGTCGACTGCTCACGGCGCTTAAAGCCAGTGGCGCAATTGAAATCGTGGGCGCGGCAAACAACACACGCGATGCTGCAGAAAAGCTGGTTGCCAAAGGCACAGCGGATGCGGCGCTTGTTCTGCCGGCCGACGCGCGCCGACTCGACGATATCGGCGGGATGGGTCCACCGCCCATTGTTATCGTCAGCGATCCGGTGCGCAGCGTGACGGTCTCGATGCTGAGCGGTCAGATTCAGAAGAACTTTTTCGAAGCGCTACCGGATGTTGCACTGGGTGGCGTCGTCGGCCTGATCGAAGATCAGTTCGTCGAACTGAATGACGACCAGCGCGATGACATCGCTGCAGGCCTTGCGGAGATGGGAGCGAACGCGCGGGCCGGCAAGAGTGGCGGCTGGTCGTTCGGCGACATGATCAGGCGGCAGGACGTGACGGGACGGTCAGCCGCGACCAACAACGTTGCCTACTATGCGGGCGCCGTTGCTTTCCTGTTTCTGCTGTTCTCTTGCATGCAGGGCGCAGTCTCGCTGGCGGAAGAACGTCAATCCGGCATACTCGAACGCATCATGACGGGCCCCGGCGGGATGCTGGTGCTCGTCAACGGCAAGTTCATGTTCCTGGTCGTACAGGGCTTCATGCAAATGCTGCTGATATTTCTGACTGCATGGCTCGTATACGGCGTCGACCTTCCGGCGCATTGGGCTGCGTGGTCAGTCATTACGCTGACAGCCTGCGTCGCGGCTGCCGGCATGAGTCTGCTGGTCGCCGCGACATGCCGCACGCCGAACCAGGCCCGCGACCTGTGGACCGTAATTGTGCTCATTGCTTCGGTGGTGGGCGGGAGCATGGTGCCTCGATTTTTCATGCCGCTGTGGCTGAGGGATCTTGGCTGGTTTACGCCAAACACCTGGGTACTCGAGGCCTACTCCGCGCTTTTCTGGCGGGATGCAGGTCCGGATGATCTTCTGCTACCTTGCGGCCTGCTCGCCGTTGCCGGCCTGGCAAGCCTGCTTGCAGCCGAGTGGATGGCAGCGCAACGCGCAAAGCTCTAGGAATTTTGCGACGCAGGGCTAGACATTCTCACGGAGCTGAGGCGCAGTCCACAAATTACGATCCCGCGGGGCCGGCTGCATGTAACGGTCCACGAGCGCCGCACGGGCCGCATCAAAGCCGCCTTCGACCAGGCCCAGAAGTTTTCGGCGCTTGCGCACGATGACGCGTTCCTCCCAGGCCGTCGCGCCGCGTTCACGCACGATCTGGCCAATGGCGCGATACACGCCCTGCGCCGCCGCAACTGCCCAGGCCGAGCGAAAACCGAGCGCGCGCAAGCCTTCCGGTGCAGACGCATAGTAACGGTCTGCTTCGTTCAGCAGGCGTTCAGCGACGGCCGCTAATGCGCGGGCATGTTCCGGTTGCTGAATCTGCCCGACAGGAATGCCCGCCTCGGCGAGCCAGTCCGCCGGCAAATAGACGCGATTGACTGCCGCATCTTCGTGGACATCGCGTGCGATATTGGTCAGCTGGAACGCGATGCCCAGATCGGTTGCGCGTTGCAGCGCCTGCGTATCCCTTGCACCCATTACGTAAGCCATCATGATGCCCACGACGCCCGCAACGTAATAACAGTACTGCAACGTATCATCCAGCGTTGCGTAGCGGTGATTTTCCGCATCCATCGCAAAACCGTCGAGCAATTGCAACGCGTAGCTGCCGGGAATCTCATTGCGTTTGAGCACGTAGCGCAACCCTTCGAACACGGGGTCATCGGACGGCTCATCATCGATGGCCGCCTGGGTTTTCGTGCGCAACTCGCGAAGAATGGCTTGTGTTACTTCTGCCGGCTGCGGACTGCTGTTGAAGCCGAGCTCCTGGTTGTCGATAACGTCGTCGCAGTGCCGACACCATGCGTAAAGCATGTAGGCATTCTCACGGGTTTCCTGATCGAACAGTCGGGCAGCCACCGCAAAACTTTTGGAGCCACGCTGAATGATCAGCCGGCTGGTATCGACAATTCGGGCCTGATCGGCCTCTTTCAGTTGGCTACCCACTCGTTATTCCACATTGTGTATGTTGCTTAACCAAAACCGGACCTGCGGATACGACAATTACACTGCTTATTCTATCCGTTGACGCAACCAGTCTTCCTGCATCAGCCCGGCCGTGGCCCTGGCTGAATTAACCACTCCGGGTATTCCTGCACCGGGATGGGTACCGGCCCCCACAAAATACAGACCCGCTATTTTACTGTCTCTATTGTGGACTCTGAACCACGCGCTTTGCAGCAACGTAGGCTGCAGGGAAAAAGCCGAACCCCACCAGGCATTTAACTGCTTTTCGAAGTCCGGCGGGGAAAAGATTCGCGATGTGACCATATTGGCGCGCAGCCCAGGCATGCAGCGGGTCTCGAGACTTGCAAGTATCCTGTCCCGCAGCTTCGGGCCGGCCGTATCCCAGTCGACTGAACCCTTGCCCATATGCGGGACAGGCGCCAGAACATAATGCGTTGAATGACCCGGGGGCGCGAGGCTTGCGTCCGTTACCGAAGGTGAGTGCAGGTAGAGGGAAAAATCGTCCGCCAGCACGCCGCGATCAAAGATATCCGTCAGCAATTCCTTGTAACGGGGCCCGAACAGTATCGTGTGATGGGCCAAATCCGGGTACTGCCCGCGGACCCCGAAATACACGAGGAACAGCGACATCGAATGATCACTGCGCACGAGTTTGCGCGCGGCCTGCTGTGCCGGTGCCACGTCGCGCAGCAAATGCCGGTATGTGTGCACCACATCGGCGTTGCTCGCGACATAGTGCGCAGCGATTACTTCGCCGGATTGGAGGCGCACTCCGGTGACCCGATCGCCAGCGGTCAATATCTCGTCAACCGCTGCGTTGACGCGCAGTTCGCCCCCAAGATCGGCAAACAACCTGGCGAGTGCAGCGACCAGCGCACCCGTGCCGCCCCGCGGGAAATGCACACCCCATTTCAGTTCGAGTGCGTGGATCAGCGCGTAGATGGCGGATGTCGAAAAGGGATTACCGCCAACCAGCAGGGTGTGGTAACTGAAGGCCTGGCGAAGCTTCTCGTCTTTGATGTAACTCGCAACAATGCTGTATACGGACCGGTAACTCTGCAGCCGCACGAGATTCGGTGCGGCACGAATCATGCTGCGGAAATCGATAAAGGGCACGTGCGCGAGCTTTTCATACCCCTCACGGAAAACCGCGGCCGAGTATTCACGAAAGCGTCGATAACCATCCAGATCACCAGGGCTGAAGGCTGCGATTGCTTCTTCCAGCTGCTGCTCGTCGCCGACGTAGTCAAAAGCACTGCCGTCCTGCCACATGAGCCGATAGAACGGGGTGAGTTGCTCAAAAGCGATATAATCGGCGCGATTCCTGCCACTCAATGCAAACAACTCATCGATTACACCCGGCGCGGTCAGGACGGTTGGGCCCGCATCGAAACGAAAGCCGTCCTGCTCATATACATACGCACGGCCGCCGGGTTTGTCGCGTGCTTCGAGCAGCAATACCGGTATGCCGGCTGACTGCAGACGAATCGCCAGAGCAAGGCCACCGAAGCCGCTGCCGATGACAATCACCCGCTGCCCGACGGGCACAGCCTTGTTTATGTTGGTGGTGTTAACGGCAGTGCTCATGGATGGTTTTCCAGCGTATAAAGCTCTATTCGAATTGGCGTGGTCAATGGATACATTGTTCCGTATCAACGGCCGTGCTTGTAGTCAAACACTGCCGCATAGGCCCGCGTCAGTTTGACCGGCGGTTTGCCCAGCAGGATGCGCAATTTATCGGGCAAGGTATTGCTGCCGGCATAAAAGCGCGCAATCAGACCGGCATTCAGGCCATAAAACCGCTCCAGCACGTGCCGGCGCTCCGGCGCTGCTGCAGCAAGAAATAACATGCGGTTCAGGATGCGGTAAAAAGCTGTGGCATTCCAGAGCCGTTCACTCTCGGCCCGCGTCCGCGCATAAACACTCGCTGCGGACCAGTCGCGCAGCTGCGCAAGTTCATCCGCGAGGCGCACGGCGCAGGGCAATGAATAACCTGTCGCCGGATGAAACAATGCCGCCTGCAGCCCGGACCGGGCAATGCGCGGCCCGCTGTCCCAATACGCACCGATGTCACCGCCCAGCGTAATCGGTAAAACACCGCTCTCCTCGCGCACGATGCGGCCGATGCGCCACCCCTGCTCGCCGGCATAGCGCTCGATCTCCGCGGCATATTGCTGCTGTGTAATGCCTGCGGAGTCGCTGTAACGCGTGTCCTCGATCAGGAGCGTCTGCGCGTCGAGCGGCAGGGTGTAAAAAAACCGGTAGCCGTCGTCCTGCGCAACGGTGGCATCCATGATAACCGGTCCGGCGAGCGCATGTGGCGCATCGAGCGCGACCACCTGGCCGACAAACTTCTGGAACCGCACATCAAGATGCGGGCTCGACCGCGGACCGCGGCCGTCGATCACCGCCTGCGCTGCGAGACGTGTTCCGTCTGCGAGCACGACATGATCCGGCTGCACTTCCCTGACGGCAGTGGCGGTGCGTACGCGGTCGCCGAGTCGCCGCAGCGCCTCCTCATGCAGACGTTCGGACGTAATGCTGTGATAGCTGCCCTCGAGCGAGCGGCGGCGATTCGGAAACCGCACCTCGTAGCGGTCCCAGCTGTACTGCGTAACCGGCGCCAGCCACTGCCGCTGTATCGCACTGAGGTCGGTGCCGTGAAAAGACCAGGTATGGTTGCCGCCGATCCGCACATCCTGTTCCAACAGCAGCACGTTGAGCTCCGGCTGCGCATCCACGAGCCGCAGCGCAATCAGCGTATTGGCAAGTCCGCCACCAACCAGGATCAGGTCTGCAGCACTCATGAAACAGGCGCTGCAGGGAAGTAGCTGCGCAGCGCCTCCGCAACCTCATCAACCAGCGGCCCCTTCGGACGGCCGCGAAATTGAGCGACGACATTGTGCTCGCCGTCGAGCAACAAGAGGCAGGGCTCGCGCGTATCCAGTTTGTAAGTGACGGCCCAGGTATTCTGCATGTCGATCAGGATGCTGATGCCGGGGGGAGCGCGCTCCCGCAGCAGCGCCGCAACCTCCGTTTCCGCCGGCTTCGGGTCATCCGTAATATCCGCAACGCGCAGGGACACCAATTCGGGTACCTTGGCCCGGATTGCTTTCTCCCACTGCCCTATCCAGCGCAGCTTGCGGCCGGACGCTACGATGACCAGCACGGGCCGGTTCGCGTAATTGTCGAGACCGGAGGTAACGCCGTACTGATCGGCCAGCGCGGGCGGCACAGCTGCAGCCACGGCGGTGTATGCCAGCAGGCTGAATAAAACGCATATTCGGAAGGACATGGCCGCATTATCAACTAAAATGCTACAGGGATGTCAGCCACCCGGATGCCAGACATGAATACTATACATCGACGAACAATTTTCACGCGCGGCGCTCGCAAGCCCGCCTTTAGCACAACAGTGCGATTGCCGGCGAGCCTGCTTGCAGTTCTGCTGGCCATATTTGCCGGTGCACTGGCAGCGCAGGATTCCACGGCACCTTCACCCGCCGCCGATGGCTCCGTTGAAGTGACGGTCGCGAACATTGCC
>Ga0316195_10000837_pt1 | contig 13086 bp, 11 predicted proteins | sample Phised1_MG_FD_204937 | JGI IMG/M metagenome (GOLD analysis project Ga0316195, IMG submission 204937) | Coastal sediment microbial communities from Maine, United States - Phippsburg sediment 1 | ecosystem: Environmental > Aquatic > Marine > Coastal > Sediment | place: USA: Maine | collected... | reverse complement strand
ACCTGGCGCGTTCATTCGCATACAGGTAAGCGGGCAGCGCGCAAGACAGGCCAATGGTCAGGTTGAATACGATGAACAACAACGGCTTCGGCCCTTTGCCTCGACGGTGTCTTGCAAACATTGCAATCCAGAAGACCACGGAACTGATCAGTAAGTCGGCAGTGAAGCCGGCGGCAGCCGGATTGGCAAGAACAGCCCCGATAAAATCACTGATGTCGAAACCAACGGCGGCAAAGTGCTGCACAAAAAAGATGTACGGCACGATTGCGCCAGCAATGGCCAGAACCAGAAGACTATTTCTTATTAACACATGTCCTCCTATCGAGCGTATTTTGACGCCCCCAGAAAGTGCAGGGATACGTATGGTTCGTTTCCGACGACCCAGCTGTCGTGGGGTTCCGCTGGCACGTAAAACAGGTCGCCGGGTTTCATTTCAGTGACCCGGCCATCCGGAAACGCCGCCGTCGCGGTGCCAGAGATGACCATACCGACATGCTCGACCGTACAAAAGGATTCGCCGATGCCTGGCCCGACATCCTCTGACCACTTCCAGCCGGGCAGATAGGTCGCCCTGCCGATAGTCATCCCGCCAAGAGTGACCGTCTCGAACTTGCCCTTGTCAAAGCGCGTGGTCTCGTCCGGTTCGTCAAAACGCTTCAGTATTACATCAACCTCTCTCATTCCTGTTCGCTCCTGAACCCCGTCGCTTTATGCGAACCGTCACAAAATGGCTTGTTGGCCGAATTGCCGCAACGGCAAAACGCCGCCTGATTGCCGCTCCAGGCCCTGCGGCCACCGGACGAAAAAACGGCCAGGTTCCCTTTCAACAGCAATGGCCCGTCTTTGACCGGCTTAATCGATAACGGTCCGCCCGGCCCGTCGACGCCGCTACCGGTATCGCCAACGGCACCGTAGTCCCTGAATCCGGCTTTTTCGTGGCTGTTGTCGCAAAACGGCTTGTTCCCCGAATGACCGCACCGGCACAGCGCCGCCCGAAAGCGAAGACCGGGAGCATCATCAGAAATTCCATCGATATTCAGATCGCCGCGCACAAACAGCGGACCGTTGCAGGTAACGTGCAGCGTATTTTCCGTGGGCGCGTTCTCGGGGTTAGTACCGTCAGCGAAACGTATCGAAAGTGCGCCGCTCGGGCAACGACTGACAACCTCAACGACCTCTTCTTCAGTGGCCAGGTCCGGCTGACACCATGGTTTCCGTCCGCCGACGAACAGGTCACCTGTCGCCCTGCCGCATTCAGCGACATGAATACAAAGGCGACCGTCCCATGACACGCTCGCCCGCTCGCCTGGATAGTCAAAAACGCTTTTTTTCGCCATCTGTTTTGCCGCCTCAACGGATCCGCATGCGGGCAGCAAATATACCGCAGTTAGCACCTGGCAATGATTTTGTGCGTTTTGTGCCAATTCGAAGATTGTCACGGCCACGGGTCTTCGGCGACTCTGACAATCCGACGTTACGAAATCTGCCTGGAGGGCAACCATGCTTGCCGTGATCATTGCTTCTATAAGCATGTTGATCGCCGGTGGTGACATCTCGCATCCCGGAGATGCCGCGCTGACATGCTCGGAAATCAAACAGAAGATTCGCTACATCCGGTCAAGAATGCGTGCTGGCTACACACGGGCCGAGGGCGAGAAGCTGGAAGCGCAATTGCGCAGGTACCGCGCACTGCGAAAAAAAGCCTGTTGAGACGCGTCTAGCCCGCGAAGCGCAGCAATTGGCGCGCAAGCGCTTCCAGGTCACCGGAATGCCGCCCGCCTTTGGCCGGATCGCCCGCCGTAATATTCATTCCTCTGATAACTTTTCGGCGCAAGCTCCTGTCATTGCTGTCGACGTCGAAGTCTATGACGTTGAGGCATCCGGTCGCCTGGTCGATCAGGCCGAATGCATTGAGCCCAAGCCCCGTCACCCAGCCGAGTATCGCGGCATTGGTACCGCCGTGTGCGAACAAAGCGATATTGTGCCAGTCCGGGTCCGCCAGAATGGCTTCCATTGCCGCGGAAACGCGTCCGTAAAATTCTGCATACAACTCCCCGCCCAGGAATCGACTTCCATGTTCACCGGCCTGCCAATGGCAGTAGGCGACATCGCGGAACAGGTCGAAATCCGCTTGCTGATCTGTCGCCGAATGAATTTCGTTCAGCGCCGCATTGATTTCGACCTCCATGTTGCGGCCGTACAGTACCCGGGTGGCCGTCTCCCTGGTCCTCTCAAGGCCGGAACAAACCGCGCGGTCGACCGCAACGTCGGCAAATAACCTGCCCATTGCGTCCGCCTCGGCCCGACCCTTGTCATTCAGCACAACGGCGCCAGTATCGGCAACGACTTTTCCGGACGCATCAACGTAGTCAACAGCGCCGTGCCTGAAAAGGTACATTCGACGCCGTTCCGCTCCATCCAGCGACATTCTCTTTCTGTCCATTAACTGCCATCTGATTGCGAAGCAGGAAGCAGCGTACTAGCATTCACGCACAAAAAAAATAAGCCACCAGGGGATTCAGACATGCGCAAAATGAAAGCCGGCTTCGCGCTGGCACTCGGGCTCGCCCTTGTTGCAACGCCGCTTTTTGCTGATGACAGCGATGTGGACAAACTGGTCGCGGCGATGCTGGGTGACACGCCGATCATCCGCGACCTGCAGTCACTCACGGACGATATCGGTGGTCGTGTGACCGGTTCAGCCGCCAATGAAGCCGCGATCGAGTGGGCGCTTCTGCGCTTCCATCAGGCCGAGGTGCCCGCGACGAAAGAAACATTCGAGATGCCCTATCAATGGCAGGAACGAGCTGTGAGGGCGACGATTTCCGGCGACTCCGGGTTTTCGCCCGGCGTCGTCGCGAAGCCGTTTTCGGCAGGCGCCGACGCTGTCACCGGCCCGCTGGTTGACGCTGGAATGGGTACGGCCGGCGATTTCGCTCGGCTCGGCAAGTCGGCAAAAGGCGCCTGGGTACTGGTCGAGACGGCGGTACTGAACGATGAAATTGGCCTCGGCGGCCTGTTCGGGGAATACAGCGCTGCGGCGGCGACAGCGCCGCTCGCGTATGAGGCCGGGGCCGCCGGCATTGTTTTCATGTCGTCCCGGCCGAAAAACCTCCTGTACCGACTACCCGTGCTCTCCGCCAAGGACCAGCAACCCGTGCTGTTGATGGAACGCGAAGACGCGCAACGCGCGCAGAGATTGTTGCGCGCCGGGCGAGCCTTGTCGCTCACCGCCAGCATCGATGTCGACAGCGGATACGCCTACGAATCGGCCAACGTCATTGGCGAGATCCGGGGCAGCGTATGGCCCGACCAGGTAGTACTAATTGGTGCACATCTCGATTCCCATGATCTCGGCACGGGGGCGCTTGACAACGGATCCAACGTCACGATGCTGATCGATATCGCGCGCCAGATTACGCGGCTCGGATTAAAGCCGAAACGGACGATCCGCTTTGCGTTGTGGAACGGTGAGGAGCAGGGCCTTGTCGGATCCTGGCGCTACACGGAACAACATCGGAACGAACTGGACGATCACGTTGTGGCGGCGTCGTTCGATATTGGTACCGGTCGGCTGCTCGGGTTTTATACGGGTGGCATGGACGAGCTGATTCCGATGGTCAATGACTTCATGCGACCGGTCGCAGGACTGGATCCTTTCGAGCATTTCAATGTGCCGGTAGTGGGTACTGACAATTTCGATTTCATGATGCAGGGGGTTCCGAACCTGATCGGACATCAGGCCGACGCGAATTATGCGTCGAACTACCACGCCGCGTCAGATACGTTCGACAAAGTCGACCAGCAGCAGCTCAAGCTCAACTCGGCGATCGTCGCTGCCGTGACCTGGGGATTTGCCAACGCTGACAAGCGTCTGCCTCGCTGGAGCCGACAACAGGTTGAAAACCTGGTTAAGAAATCCGATCTTGAGCAACAGATGCGGGATTTCGGCGTATGGGACGACTGGGCATCCGGCAAACGCGGTCGGCAGCGCTAGGAATCAGGCGCGCCGCCACGCCGCCACGCCGCCATTATTCGACCGCCAAAATCTTTTGCATCAGTAGCGGATCATCCGGTAGCAGGCCCGCGGCCGGTAGTCGCTGTACCAGTTCCCGATGCCGGGGCCAAAGGTCAAATGCCTTTTTGAACAGCGGCAGCGATTCGTCGACCTCGCCGGCTGCGGCAAGCGTGGCTGCGTGCCAGAAAATCATTTCGTGGTTGCCGGGCACCAATGCCTCGGCACCGCGATACGCCTGTACCGCGCTGGCGGTGTCCCCGTTGGTCATATGCTCGTCGCCTTCATTCATCAGTCGATAGGCCCTCGCCATCGTCAACAGGCGGCGCATTTCTTGCAGTGGCTCCGGGTGATCTTCGATGCGAAGATCGAATTGCCGGCCGGCCCAGGCCGGTTCGGCTATATCGCCATTGACGACCAGCAGGGCGACTGATTGCTTGCCGCGAACATCGCCGCCTTCCCCTTGCGCCGCTTCCAGTGCCACCATCAGGCGTTCCGCGAGGTCGCCGTCCGAGCCTTCGAACGCGGCGGCCATTGCGGAACATACCGTTGGCTTCCACATCATATTCGCCTGGACCGCGTAGTTGGCACCGAGCAGGTTACAGTGTTCCGCAATGGCGTTGCTGCCCGTGTGATTGGCAACATTGCCGGCCGCGTCCACCATGCCCACCTGGCGCACGTCTTTGTGCTCGTCGGACGCCAGTAACGACGTCAGCGCCTGTGCGGCCGTCTTGCCAGTTCGCATGAGTTGCAGGCCCAGCGGGCCATAGCTTGGTTCGACAAATGACTGCGTGGCAACGGCCCCTACGCCGGGCTCGGCCCAAATCACAATCGAGCCCACAGAAAACCAGTGCGACTGAACCGCGGCGCCCAGTTCGCCTGTCACTGGATCACGCGCGACGATTGAATAGGTATTGACTGGCCTGAGCGGACGGTCGGGACCTGCCGCTTCTGCAGTTCCCGCGATCCCTGTTAGCATCAGCATGAGTCCAACGAATATTCTTTTCATATCGGTCCCCCGGGACAATTGCTGGAAATTAGTGAACGTCGCGTTCGGCATACAGTCTAATCGCTCCACAAAAATCCCGCTGCAGAAACTGAATTGCGCACAGTCATGCAAATAACAGCTGTTCACGTTTGCCTCGCCGCTTGCTGTCTGTTGCTGTCCCAGGCGCCTTCAGTCGCGCAGGAATCGCCCATCGGCCCGGCGCCTGCCGACAGCAATACCGGTCCAGGGACATTCCGTTGGACTGACATTATCAAACCGCCGTCGATGTCGGGTGACGATTCCGGCGAGATTCGTCGGCAGTACGACAATTACTCCGACGCACTGGCTGTTGACGCCTTCGCGGAGGCCGAAGTAGCAGCGAAACAAATGGTCACGCTGGTGCTGCAGAGACCCGATAACGAGAAATTTGACGTATCACAGGCGCTGATCAACCTGGCCGCGGCGCAGCAGCTTGGCGGCGATCTCGATACCGCCATGCTTAACTATCAGGCAGCCGTCGACAATATCGAGTCGCAGGGCGATTTACTGAGCCAGCACCTGGTTTCACCGCTGCGGGGGCTGGCGGCAGCGCAGGCGGACAGGGACGGCCCGGTTGTGGCCGTGCGAACGCTGGACCGGGCGCTGCACATCAGTAATGTCAATTCCGGCCCGCACAGTTCCCAACAGGTCCCGATACTCGAATCCATGCTGCAAATCAGTCTCGAACACGGTGATGATGCCAGCGCCAAAAACATGCTTGAACGCATCTATACGCTGGCTTTGCGCGAGTATTCCCTGGGCGCCGAAGAGCTTTTGCCAACGCTGATGTACAAAGCCCGGGTGGAAAACCAGCTCGGCATGCAGCTCGCCGAACGTGAGACCTACCGGCAAATTATCAAAATTACATCCAGAACCCGGGGTGCAGAGGACTTTTCACTGATCGAACCGTATCTGAAGATTGGCCGGACCTATGTTTACGATGCGGCGGGGGAATCCTACCGCTCTCTGCCAACCGCGCCCACGGCAGAATGGTATTTCAAAAAGGCCGTTCGCATTGCGGAATCCAGCCCCGATTCCAATATCAGGACGAGATCGGCCTGTCTCCTCTCTCTCGCCGACTACTACACGGTAGTCGGCGTCGAGGGGAAGGCTGATTCCTTGTATCGCTATACGTGGAAATTGCTGTCAGCCGATGATTCCATGCATGCGCAGCGCGATGCTGATCTCTCACAGCTCCGGCCACTGGCGTTCCGGCGGCCACACAACTACGCCAATTTCGGCTACAAATCCGACATCCACGAGAGCAGCCCCGACGAACTGCTGACCGGGGTCCTGACGGTGAGTTATACGATTGAAAAGGACGGCACGACGACGGCTATCGAGATCATCGAAGCGGACCCCGCCGGGTTTGAACCGATGGAGCTTCGGGTTCGACAGGCCGTCAAGAAATTCGTCTTCCGGCCACGCTACATTGACGGTGAGGCGACGGAGGCGGCGGATCAGCATTACCGCCACGAGTATTTCTACCGACTATCGGATTTGCCCGATGCCGTGTCGAAAGCCCGGGACGGCGCGACCGGGAAAGCACCCCAAATCCACTGACAGCACCCCCAAGCGACGGCAACCCGCGTATGTTGCACTTTAGCCACAATAAAACTTTTTCTTAATCTATTGTTTTATATATAAAAAATAACGATATTAGCCGATTCCGGGCGATTAATATTCAATATAACCACAAAGCATTGCTATTTTTCATATAAATCGCGATCATGCGTGCACATGCGGTCCGGTTGTGCATTTGTGTGCTCCATATACCCCCGGGTTATGGGCCAGGCAAACCGCCGCGACGTTTACGGTAGGAAAACGATACATCGGGGACTCACTCTCACGAGAGCCTACGGTCTTCGAAACTTTGGGAGAAAAACAAAATGTTAATCGAGAAACGCGGTTGGCGTTTGCTTGGTGGGGGGACGCTGCTGCTTGCCAGTTCGCTGTTCCTGTCGCCAGCGCAAGCGCAGGAAGACGCAACTTCGGGTGACGCTCCAATTGAAGAAATCACTGTAACCGGATCAAGAATCCGGCGCGATGAATTTTCAAGCCCTTCACCCATCCAGGTACTGGACGTTGACTCCGGTCGACAACTCGGCATTACCAGTATTTCAGAAATGCTGCAGCGAGCCACGGTTGCCAACGGCCAGCAGATCGACCAGTCACTGAATACGAACGCGGGTAATTCAAACGCAACGGAAGCTCCGGCGACCGGCGGTGTGGGCTCGTCCAACATCGACCTGCGTGGCCTCGGCCCCGAGCGCACACTGGTCATGGTAAACGGCCGGCGCATGGGTTCAGTCGGTGTTCGTGGTGCTCCGGCACAGCCAGACATCAACATGATTCCGTTTGCCATGGTCGAACGGGTGGAAGTCCTGACCGAAGGCGTTTCCGCCGTATACGGCGCTGACGCCGTTGCCGGTGTTGTGAACGTCATCATGCGTGACGACTTCGAAGGCTTTGAAGTTTCCGCAACGACGGAAATCCCCAACGACTCTGGCGGTGGAATCGGCAAACTGTCATTGATTGCCGGGTCGCAAAGTGACCGGGCCAGCATCATCTTTGGCGCCGAAGTTGCTACCCGTGACCGCGTCAAGACCGGTGATCGTGACTTCAGCTCCTGCTATCGCGAGATCGAGCAGACGGAAGCCGGCCAGATATTGTCGACCTGTTACCAGACATTTTTCGACAACGTGATCCTGGCGCCCGGTGTGGTCGATCAGAACACCGGATTGGTATCGGGTGAAGACTGGTTCTTCTATACGCCTGGCCAGACCAACCTGGGTATTCCGGGATACAGCGACTGGAACGCACTTCCGGACCCGCAGGCCATGAACCCGGCTAACGGCAATACCAATACCTTCCGGAACTTCGGTTACTTCGACTTCTACAACGATCAGGATGAAAGACGTCGTGCAGACCTCGTGGGCGAGCTGAATCGTTTCTCACTGGTCACAACCGGCAAGGTCAATCTTGACTGGTGGTCAAACGAAGAATTTTTCTTCGAAGCGTACTACCTGAACAACCAGACCTTCAGCATTGCATCCACGGAGCAGATTTTCCCGGACATCCTGGGCAGCATTCCGCAGGAAGATGCAAACGGCAACATCATTGTTGACGGAACCGGTGCACCAGTCCTGGTACCGAACCCGTTGAACCCGCTGGGCGTAGACGCCCTGCCGATTCTGACGGTTGAAAGTCTTCCGCAGACGCGTGACGTCGAACGCCAACAGGCGCGATTCGTTGCCGGCCTGCGCGGCGACATTGGTGACACCTCCTGGTCGTACGAAGGTTACTACTCCTACGATCGCGGCACCGGTTTCCAGGCACAGCCGATTCTCTTCGAGAACAACCTGATCCTGGCAACCCAGACCATCCGTTTGAATGCAGCCGGCGAAGTTGTTTGCGGTGTACCTAACCCGACCGCAGGATTCGGCGGATTCGATACGCCCAACGCCTGCGTTCCGCTTGACATCTTCGGTGTCAACAGCAACGGCGCAACCTGGGATGGCGGTGTCTACGGTGATGGCACACTTTCACCGGAAGAAACCGCTTACCTGATTGGCAATCGTACTAACCGTACAGTCGTTGAGCAGACCATGGTCAGCGGATTTGCCACTGGTGACCTTTTCTCGATCGGCGACAGAATGATCGCCGGCGCCGTCGGTGCAGAATTCCGTACGGACGCCATTCGGTCACAAAACGACATCACCGGTGTGATGGGCTTCAACGCCGCGGAAAACCCGCTGCAGGAAGGCGAGACCATCGGCGAGCGCGACGTTGCTGAAGTTTTCGGCGAGATCAATATTCCGCTTCTCGACAACCTGGCTTTCGACGCCGCGGTTCGTTTTACGGATGAGTCGAATTTCGGTAACGAAACCACTTGGCGTGCCCGTATTGCCTATACGCCAACAGACAGCCTCACGTTGAGCGCGTCTGCGGGTACTTCGTTCCGTGCACCAAACCTGCGTGAGCAGTTCCTTGCTGACCAGGGCGGTGGTATCGGTGGTGGTGCGGATCCCTGTCTGGCGACCAATATTGACGCAATCGACCCGGACTCGACCGAAGGCATGCTGCTTATCAGCCGCTGTATCGCCAGTGGTGTCGCATTTACGGACGAGAGTGGCAACGGCAATCCGGATACAACAGTACTCGGAACCCAGGGTGTGACGACCATTCCTATCTCGACAGGTGGTAAGAGCTCACTGAAGGCCGAGACGTCAGACTCCTACACGGCAACCATCCAGTTCACGCAACCATGGACCGACAGGTTCGATTTTGACATTGCGATGAGCTACTGGTCGATCGACATCGAAAACACAGTTGAGGAACCGGATGCTGGTTTCATCATCAACAACTGTTTCACGAACGATCAGCTGCCGGACTTTGCCAACAATCCGTTCTGTGACCTTCTGGGTCGTCCGAACACCGGCAACCCGGCCGGCAATATCATTAACTTCGTTGACGTATCGTTTATCAACGTCGGTAAAGATACGGCCAAGGGCATCGACCTGAATACGCGCATGCTGTTCTCGATGGATTCGTGGAACACGGATTTTTCGTGGGCAACAGCAACCACGCATCAGCTGGAGCGTGATATTCAACCGTTTGGACCGGAAACCCTGTTCGACAATGTCGGCACGATCGGCACTCCGGAATGGAAGTTCACGAGCACTTTGTCGGCAATCGTCGGCAACTTCGAAGTGTTGATGCAGAACCGGTTCATTGGCGAAGGTCAACAGCTGAACTCCGATCCATACGTGGTCAACGCACGCACTATTTTTGCAGAAAGCCTGCAGGGTATTGCGAGCCGCGACGTGGACTCGGTCGATTCAATCTGGTACACGGATCTGTCTGCAACGTACCTTCAGGATCAGTGGTCTGTCACACTGGGTGTAAACAACCTGTTTGATGAGACACCGCCGTTGATCAACGTTGGTGAAGGCCCGAACCGTAACAATGCAGTTTCGTCGACGGGTTACGACTTCTTCGGTCGTACCATCTTCGCATCGGCATCGTTCAGCTTCTAAAGCCTGCTGCAAAGAGAAAAAGGACGGCGCGCCTTCGGGCGCGCCGTTTTTTTTGCCTTCTTTAGTTTAGCCGCCGGACTCTCAAGGTCATATTCAACTCCGGAATGTGCATTCGATATCCACCCGATCTCGTTTCCCAGAGCTCCACTGCAAACGTCGGAGTATTTCGTAATTTCGTAATCGCGCGAACCCTGTCACCATCCGTCTGTTGCCATACCTGTCCGTTATCGAGCTGCACTCTGAGTTTCTGGTAGCCGACTTCGGCATGCGAGACGACCATTACCGTGACTCGCGGCGCCTCCTGCTTCTCTCCCTTGCGTACCGCAACCTGTTCCGCACCCAGCTCACGCGCGAGTTCGCTCTCGCCATCCTGCGTGGTGTCCGTTGCAGTATTTACCGGTGTCACGTCGTTTGCATCCGCTGCCTGAGGCTCCGGCGCAGTCATGATCACGGCGGCCGGCGATGGCTCGCCGGAATCCGCTGCATTGTCGGTTGAACGCGATGTTGCTGTGCCCGGTTCCTGCGTATCCGGCGTCCCCGTTCCGTCGTTCGACGGCAGTGGCTTGGCCTCAGTGGCGGCAGGTTGCGTCGTGTCACCGGACATATCCCTGATGACCCGTTCGAGGCACGCAATCCTTTCGCTTTCCGATTCCGTTGCCGCGCAGCGCGCCATTTCGATTGCCGCATCCTGAGCGAAGGCGTAAGGTGCAGCCAATTGCAGCAGGACCAGACTGGAAATTCGTGTTTTGATGGGCATCGTAATATCAATCTCCTGCGAAATCGCGGCGCCTGAACGCTGCAAGTATAACGGTACAGATCAATGCTAAGGCAAATAGTGGCGTGCGTACTAGTGGCAAGCCTCTTTGGATGCAGCGGCGGGGGTCGCTCGTTACCGAGCAGCACCCGGGAAAATGAACTCGTTTGCGCGGAAAATATGGTGCTGAAATGCGCTCATATGACCCGGATCGAAAATGTCGACAGGGACTGTCGCTGCGAGGCGGAAAGACAGATCCTGAATACTACGATTGAGCCGTAGAGATTTTTCCCCGGTCAGGCTCGCCGCATGGGTTGCAGTTGCCAGTAAGTCAGCGAACGCCACAACCACTCAGCCGGTCCGAACCGATATTTTCCCAGCCAGTAAGGACTCAGCCACAGCTGGAAACCCAGCATCGCGACGACAAAGCCCATCTGCCAGATGCGGGGTATCTGGCCATAAAGTCCAAAACCATAGCCGTAGAAAATTGTTGTCAGGACGACTGAGTGCATCAGGTAATTGGTGAACGCCATCCTGCCCACAGCGGTAAACCTTGCTGTCAAATTCTTCAACCTGCCCGAACGAACAATTGTCATCACCAGCGCGATGTGACCAAACGCTACCAGGATACTTCCAACGTAGTTTGGAATTCCGCCCACCCGGAACATCCACAGGAAATCCCATTGATGCACATAAAGATTCCATGCGCTGAAACCGGCCAGCGGCAGGCCAAGTCCGTAGCCAAGCAATATCATATTCCGGTAAAAACCATCCGACCGGCTGCCTGACAGGATACCGAGTTTCATCAACGCCATACCCAGTAACATCAGTCCGCCCACGCGCCAGACCACGAATCCAATGGTTCCCTGTGTCTGCATCATTGCGACCATCGGCGCACGATACTCCACGATGCCCTTGTAGCTGCCAGCATACGCGGCGATATCTTCCGCAACCTGTTGCTCCGGCGGCTTCATGAATACGGCCGCCTCCTGCCACTCCTTGAGCAATGCCGCTTGCTCGTCGTTGAGGGATTCGCCGGCCGCCTGCAGCTGCTGAATTTCGATACCAGCTGCGTGCAGCTTTTGCATATAGCTGCCTCCCATAAAAGACATCAGGAGGCCCATGCTGAGCATCACGCTGGCAACGATCATCAACGTGCGAGGTGATCGATTACGCAACGGAAAAATGATCATGCCTACCAACGCGTAGTGAAAAAGTATGTCGCCGAACCAGATCAGGTAGCCGTGAATTGCGCCGATCGCAAGCAACCAGAAGTTGCGTCGAAACCAGTTTCCCGCGTACGTCGCACCGCGTGCATCAGCGCGTGCCGCCATCATGACCAGTCCAGCCCCAAAGAGGATGGAAAATATGGTCATAAATTTCTGGTCGAAAAACAGGTGTGTGAAATACCAGGTGCCGAGGTTGTACCACTCCGTGCCGCCAAGCGCGAGCGGATCGGAGTAGGCCGCGAACGGCATGGCAAAACCGTAGATGTTCATGACGAGGATACCCAGAACGGCCACGCCTCGAAGGGTATCGATTGAACTTATGCGCTCAGTGCCGGACACGGGACCGAGCTCGCCCGCACCGATTTCTTTACGAACCGGTGTCATGAGCTACACCTTTGACCTTGAATGGCGTGAGGTCAGAAATGTTCCTCCGGCATACCCGTTACTGTTGCCGGACTGGCCATGGCCGCCCTGCTGTAGGCCGTGGACCGTGGCAGGATCTGTTCGCAATAAAAGCGCGCTGTCTGCATTTTTGCAACGCAAAATGAAGCGCCATATCGGTCATGGCCACTGCTTGCCGCGAGGGCTGACCGCGCCATTTGCCATCCACCGATGACCGTGCCGGCAAGCATCAGCATGTTGACTGATGACGTTCCCAGCGCATTTGGGTCACCGGGCGCCGTGCGAATCAGCCAGGCAATCGCTCGTTCGAGATCCTCAATGGCGCTGTCCAGACCGGGCTTCAAATCAGCCAGTTCTTGATCCGCCCCCAGCCTGTCGGAGGTCGCGCGCATATCCGCGATCAGGGACTGCATTGCCCTGCCCTCGTCAAACAGAACTTTTCGGCCGACAAAATCCATGGCCTGGATTCCCGTCGTACCTTCGTAAATCGGCAGTATTCGGGCGTCACGCAAATGCTGAGCAGCACCGGTCTCCTCAACGTATCCCATGCCGCCGTGTATCTGCACACCGAGCGACGTCACCTCCTGGGCGACCTCGGATAACCATCCTTTGATGATTGG
>Ga0316195_10000836_pt1 | contig 13087 bp, 11 predicted proteins | sample Phised1_MG_FD_204937 | JGI IMG/M metagenome (GOLD analysis project Ga0316195, IMG submission 204937) | Coastal sediment microbial communities from Maine, United States - Phippsburg sediment 1 | ecosystem: Environmental > Aquatic > Marine > Coastal > Sediment | place: USA: Maine | collected... | reverse complement strand
TCGAGTCGGAACGACCGAACGTGCGACCCCTTGGGGGTCGCGTACCCGCACCACCCTCAGCGACGCTTCAATTCGTCCCGGATTTCGCGCAGCAGCACGACGTCCTCGGGGGTGGGGGGCGGGGCCACGGGGGCGGCGTCGAGGCGGCTCTTGACCCGGTTGACAGCCTTGACCATCCAGAAGATGACGAAGGCAAGGATGACGAAATTGAGCAGCACCGTCGCGAAGTTGCCCCAGGCGAACACGACGCCGGTCTTCTGGGCCGCTTCCAGCGAGGCGCCGGGGGACACGGTGCCCGAGAGCACCCAGTACTTGTTGGTGAAGTCGACCGCGCCCCCGAAGAGCGCATTCACCACGGGCATGATGACGTCCTTCACCAGCGAGTCGACGATCTTGCCGAATGCGGCGCCGATGATCACGCCGACCGCAAGGTCGATGACGTTGCCCTTGACGGCGAATTCCCGGAATTCCTTCATGATTGCCATCAGTATTCCCCCGTGGCGATGGTTGTCTGGAACCGCGTTGACCTTGGCAAGTGTAGCGGCGGACCGTGCACCGTTCCGGCGCGCTTTCCGGGGGGGTCGGAGGCGAGGGGCGGATCAAGTAGAATGGCGGGCTGCCGTCGGGTTGTGTCCATGGCTAGGGTGAGATGGGCGTATCTCGTCCGGCCACCGGAACCTTCCGGATCCTTTTTCACACTTCGGGGTTTTTAATGTCCACCTCCACATCCGCAACGGGTGGCCAGGCGCCGGATTCGGCGTCGGTCGACAAGGAGCGACGTACGACCATCATGGTGGCCGCGGCCGTCGGCGGCGCCGGCGTCGTCGCCGCTGCCGCTCCATTCGTGGCCTCCTTCGCACCGTCCGAACGGGCGAAGGCTGCCGGCGCCCCGGTCGAAGTGGACATTTCGTCGATCCCGGCGGGCGAGAAGATCGTGGTCGAGTGGCGCGGACTGCCCGTGTGGATCCTGCGCCGCACCCCCGAGATGCTGCAGTCGGTCAAGAAGGCAGACCCCGAGGTGGCCGACCCGAACTCCCAGCGCACGCAGTACCCGACGCCGGAGTACGCGCGCAACGAGTACCGCTCGATCAAGCCCGAGTTCCTCATCACTGTCGGCGTCTGCACCCACCTGGGATGCTCGCCGACCGGTCCGTACGCAGCCGGTTCGAGTGCCCAGCTCGGCAACGACCCCGGATTCGTGTGCCCCTGCCACGGTTCGACCTTCGACCTGGCCGGCCGCGTGTTCAAGAACAAGCCAGCGCCGGACAACCTCGCGGTGCCGCCGCACAAGTACCTTTCCGACACCGTCGTGCTGATCGGCGACGATTCCAAGGCCTGAGCGGGGACGACGATGGCAGAACAGAAGAGCCAATACACGGGCGTGCTCGGCTGGGTCGACGAGCGCATGCCGACGCTGATGGCGGAGTACAAGAAGCACCTGTCCGAGTACTACGCGCCGAAGAACTTCAACATCTGGTACATCTTCGGCGGCCTCGCGATCACGGTCCTCGTTATCCAGATCGTCACCGGCATCTTCCTGGTGATGAACTACAAGCCGGACGCGAGCCTCGCCTTCGCCTCCGTCGAGTACATCATGCGCGACGTGCCGGGCGGCTGGTTCATCCGCTACATGCACTCGACCGGTGCCTCGGCGTTCTTCATCGTCGTGTACCTGCACATGTTCCGCGGGCTGATGTACGGGAGCTACCGCAAGCCGCGCGAACTGGTGTGGGTGTTCGGCTGCCTGATCTTCCTGTGCCTGATGGGCGAGGCGTTCTTCGGCTACCTGCTGCCGTGGGGGCAGATGAGCTACTGGGGCGCACAGGTCATCGTCAACCTGTTCGGCGCGATCCCGCTGATCGGGCCGGACCTGGCCGTGTTCATCCGCGGCGACTACGTGATCGGCGACGCCACGCTGAACCGCTTCTTCGCCTTCCACGTGATCGCGATCCCGCTGGTGCTGCTCGGCCTGATCGTCGCGCACATCCTCGCCTTGCACGATGTCGGCTCGAACAACCCCGATGGCGTCGAGATCAAGAAGCACAAGGACGCCGCGGGGCGCCCGCTCGACGGCATCCCCTTCCATCCGTACTACACGGTGCACGACATCTTCTGGACCGCGATCTTCCTGATGCTGTTCTTCGCGGTCGTGTTCTTCGCGCCGGAGATGGGCGGCTACTTCCTGGAGTGGAACAACTTCATCCCGGCCGACCCGCTGACGACGCCGAACCACATCGCGCCGGTCTGGTACTTCACGCCGTTCTATTCGATCCTGCGCGCGACGACCGAGCAGTTCATGATCTGGATGGCGGTCGGCACCATCGGCATGGCGGCGCTGCTGATCCTCACCATCTCCCACACGCTGGTGCGCGCCGTGGTGCCCGTCGCCACCATCCTGCTGCTGCTCGGCTACTTCACGCTCGATCCCAAGTTCTGGGGCGTGGTGCTGATGGGCGTATCCGTGCTGATCTTCTTCGGCCTGCCGTGGCTGGACCAGTCGCCGGCCCGCTCGATGCGCTACCGGCCGGGCTGGCATTTCGCGCTGATGATGGTGTGGGTGGTCGCCTTCCTGTGGCTCGGCTACCTCGGCACGCAGCCGCCGACTCCCGCGGGCACGCTCGTCTCGCAGGTGCTGACGCTCGTGTACTTCGGCTTCTTCGCGTTGATGCCATGGTGGAGCCGGATGGGCACGTTCAAGCCCGTTCCCGACCGCATCACCTTCGTGGCGCACTGAGGAGAACCGGGATGAAGACGACTCTTGCCCGTGTTGTTGCCGTGCTGGGTGCGCTGCTCGTGAGCGGAACCGCGCTCGCGTCCGGCGGCGAACTCGCGCTGGACAAGTGGCCGGCCGAACGCGCGCGCAACCTGGCGTCGCTGCAGAACGGCGCGCGCCTGTTCGCCAACTACTGCATCGGTTGCCACAGCGCCGCGCTCGTTCGCTGGAACCGGCTGCAGCAGATCGGCCTGGACGAGAAGCAGATCAAGGACTTCCTGATCTTCGGCAACCAGAAGGTCGGCGACACGATCCGGATTGCCGCCGCGCCGGCGCAGCAGAAGGCCTGGTTCGGCAAGACGCCGCCGGACCTCTCGGTGATCACGCGTGCCCGCACCTCCTTCGACTACAAGGGCACCGACTACCTGTACACGCTGCTGCGAGGCTATTACCGGGACGCCAGCTCGCCGACCGGCTGGAACAACGTCGCCTACCCGAACATCGGCATGCCGCACATCCTGTGGGAACTGCAGGGGCCGCGCGAAGCGACCATCGAGCAGATCCATGCCCACAAGGACGAGAAGACGGGCCATGCGGCACTGGTGAAGACGGTCACGGTGTTCGACGAGAACGGTATCGCCACGAAGAGCGAGCCGCAGCCCGTCAGCGCGGGCCGCGAAGGCGTGAGCCACTCGTTCAAGCCGGCCGAGCCGGCCAGGGCGCGCCAGTTCGATGCGGATGCCGCCGACCTGGTCGCGTTTCTCACGTTCATCACCGACCCTTCGGCGGGAACCCGCGTGAGCATCGGCGTGTGGGTGATGATCTTCCTGGGGCTGTTCACCGTGATCGCGTGGCGGCTGAACGCAGTGTTCTGGAAGGACATCAAGTAGCGATGCGCTCGCGCGGACGCGACCCTTCGCGTCGCACGAGCGCGCCCTGCGGATTGAATTGAGCTGCGGGCCCGGGGCGGCCCGGAGCCCGCAGCCCTGACAAGAGGCAACGAGCGGCGCGGAGCGCCGCCAGGCCGAGGCCCCACCGGCGACCAGCCCGGTCGACTTCAAGGAAGACAAAGATGATGGTGCTTTACTCCGGAACCACCTGCCCGTTCTCGCAGCGCTGCCGCTTCGTGCTGTTCGAGAAGGGGATGGACTTCGAGATCCGCGACGTCGACCTGTTCAACAAGCCCGAGGACATCAACGTGATGAACCCGTACGGGCAGGTTCCGATCCTGGTGGAGCGCGACCTCGTCCTGTACGAGTCGAACATCATCAACGAGTACATCGACGAGCGCTTCCCGCATCCGCAGCTGATGCCGGCGGACCCGGTGATGAGGGCGCGTACTCGACTGTTCCTGTTCAACTTCGAGCGCGAATTGTTCGTGCACGTCCAGGTGCTGGAGAACAGCAACAACCAGAAGGCGATCGAGAAGGGGCGGGCCACGATCCGCGACCGGCTGACCCAGCTGGCGCCGATCATGCTCAAGAACAAGTTCATGCTCGGGGACGACTTCTCCATGCTCGACGTGGCGCTCGCGCCGCTGCTCTGGCGCCTGGATCACTACGGCATCGACCTTCCGAAGACCGCCGCGCCGCTGATGAAGTACGCCGAGCGCATCTTTTCGCGGCCGGCCTACATCGAGGCGCTCACGCCGTCCGAGAAGGTGATGCGCCGCTAGTCGAGGCGCGGACCGCACTGCAATGGCCGAGGTGTCCACCAAGCCCTACCTGATCCGCGCCATCCACGAATGGTGCTCGGATTCCGGCTACACGCCGTACATCGCGGTCGTGGCGGACGAGCTCGTCAACGTTCCCAGGGAGTTCGTGAAGAACGGCGAGATCGTGCTGAACATCTCGCCGCTGGCGACCAACCGTCTGAGCCTGGGCAACGAATTCATCGAATTCCAGGCACGCTTCGGCGGCGTCGCCCGCGACGTGTCGGTGCCGGTCGAGAAGGTGATCGCGATCTACGCGCGCGAGAACGGACAGGGCATGGCCTTCGACGTGCCCGGGGCGGCAGTCGTCGCGCCGGCCGGCGTGCCGGCTGCGTCGGAAAGGCCCGCGGACACCATGCCGGCCCCGGGGAGCGCACCGGTGGCGCTGGTACCTGTCGCCAAGGCCGGGGTGCCGGCGGCGCAGGGCGACGATCCCGGCGAGCCGCCTCCGCCCCCGCGCGCGGGCGACCGGCCCAAGCTCACCCGCGTCAAGTAACCTCTTGCGTGCGCCGCCCGTGAAGGGCGGACGTCCGCGCCCGCGCCGGCATAGCTCAGTTGGTAGAGCAACGGTTTTGTAAACCGAAGGTCGGGGGTTCGAGTCCCTCTGCCGGCACCAATGCCCCTTCGCGAGATTTCGGTTTGCTTCCTGTTGAGCTGGGCGTTTCCCGGCCGCTTTGCCACGTCATGCGGGAAATCGAACCGGGCCACGTTATGGCGGGAACCCTGTTGCTGGCGCGGTAGCGGGAAGACGGCTTCCGACCGAAAGCTGAAGCTGCGACCCCGCAACAAGCGGACGCGCTTCCTACGTATCGAAGCAGACTTCAATGCAACGCTGCTTCTGCCCGGTGAGCAACGGTGAGCGGGCTTCGATCAGCGCACCGTCGCCAGTCGTACTAGCCGTGCTTCAGTTTGTCGCGCTGTTCCTGGGTGAGCACCGCATCGATCTGCCTCCGGGCGCGGAGTGACAGGTCGAACATCTGCTGCCGCAGTTCTGACATGTCGCGGTAACTCTTGCTGAGCGGTGCATCATCGCGTTGGTCGGAGTAGTACTGCTCGTTCAACTTCGCTTGCTCGTCCTGCATCTTGCCCATCAGTTCCCAGTGCTTGCGCCGCACGTCGTTCCGGATGCTGGCGATCTTGCCGCGCTGTTCCGCGGTGAGATTCAGATCAGCCCTCGAACCATACCCGTCCATCATGCCGGGCCCCATGCCGTAGCCAGAACCCTGAGCGTAGCCACCCATCATTCCAGGTCCCATGCCGTAGCCACCCATCATTCCGGGTCCCATACCGTAGTCCGGGCCGAGGGTGCCCTGGGGCGGGTTCGCGACAGCACTTGCCGCCACAGCCGTTGCGCCCACCAGAAAGCCGGCGCTCAATGCTTTACGTAGATTCATGCGTTTCATGGCTCGATTCCATTCAGATTCAGTGATCCCAAGTTCTGTTCAGTTACCCCTTCTTGCTGGTTCGATTGACGACCCAGACCACGAGGCCTACCACCACGGCGGTCAGCAGGATCGGCACCCAGATCCCGCCGTATCCACCCATGCCGCCGTATCCACCCATCCAGCCGCTGCCCCACCCGGTGCCATTCATCATGGTCCCGTTCTGTGCGAAACAGACACCGCCGGACAACAGGCCTGTCGTCCCGGCAGTCATCGCAATCAACTTCCTCATGACCGACTCCAAATTTGAATACATGAAACCAGGGAGCACTCCGGCAACCGGCGCGTGACTCGAGGGATTGCACGCGCGTCCAACAATTCCGGTCAGTGCGGGCTGAGCGTCCGGATCGCAGTGCTAGAGCGGTCCGCTGCAGATGAGCGACGACGTCGGAATCCGAACCACTTGAGTAAAGGTACAGCGGGATGACGGTCGCGGTCTGTACGTCACCGAACATGGCGCTGTCGCTTATGGCAGCTGATGGCCGGTTGCTGACCTGCGCGATCGCAGCCAGAATCGCCCATGCAACAACGACGTCGCCTCTGGCCGCCGGTCGCATCGACCGCCGGCACTAGCATCCCCGGTCCAGCAATTCGCGGGTGTGCGCACCTGGCGCGCAGGACGGACTGACCATGGCGCAGTTGCCCAGTGACCACCCCCTTCGACGCGACCTGGCTGACGAAGTCCACGCGCGGCCGCCCGCCGTCGTGCCCTGCCCGGCCGTGGTGTCGATGCTCGCCCTGACGGACACCCCGGCGGAGCCGATCGTCGAGGCCATCCTGGATCTGGCGCGCATCGGTGGCGCCCAGGCGCCCGACACACCACGAGCGGCGCATGCGGTCATCGAGTTGCCCGGGTTGCGCGTCAAGTGGGAGCGTCATGGAGAATTCTCGAGCCTCACGCTGGTCGGGCCGCTGTCAGTCGCAGCGCCCGAGGCCTGGGCCGGTGCTGCCTTTCCGTCCGCTTTCGACCGCTTGCCGGGCGACTGGCTGGCGCTGCTTCCAGGCCGCGTCATCGCAGCAGCCGACATCCTCGTGCTGCCCCATGGCGACGAGCCGCCGCGGCCCGACGCCTTCGCGCAGTACTTCGACTCCAATGCGCTCGCGGGCTCGTCCGTGCTCGACGGCGCCGCCTGGCTCTTCACCGATTTCGTTGTTCGCCCGGACCGTCGCAGCCGCTGGCTGGCGCTTAACGTCCGCATGGGAGGAGCGCAGACGGCCCGCACCGTGCAGCGGGTGATCGACATCGAGGTCTACCGGATGATGGCGCTGCTCGGCTTCCCGCTGGCGCGGTCGGCTTTCGGCGAACTCAACCGCGTCGAGCACGAGCTCGAGACCATCACCGCCGCCACGGCTGCACTGCACGCGGAGGCCGCGACACAGGCTACGCGGGACGAAGAGCGGCGACTGCTGGACGAACTATCGCGCGTCGCCGCCGAAGTCGAGCGGTTGACGGCCACGACCGCATTCCGGTACTCGGCATCGCAGGCGTACTGGGAGATCGTGCAGGCGCGGGTGGCGGAGTTGCGGGAGCAGCGCCTGGGGGACCTGCGCACACTGAGCGGTTTTCTGTCACGGCGGCTTGCCCCGGCGATGAATTCCTGCGCGGCCGCGGCCAAGCGGCAGGAGGCCCTTTCGGCACGCATTGAGCGCGCCGGCAGCCTGCTGCGGACCCGCGTCGACATCGCGCGCGAAGAGCAGAACCAGCAGTTGCTCTCCGCGATGGATCGCCGCAGCAAGCTGCAGCTCCGATTGCAGCAGACCGTCGAGGGCCTTTCGGTGGCCGCGATTGCGTACTACATGGTCGGGCTGGCCGCGTACCTGCTCAAGCCACTGACCACCGTGTGGCCCGGCCTGAAGTACGAGTGGATCACCGCCGCGCTGGTGCCGGTGGTGGCCTTTGCCGTGTGGCGCGGAGTCGCACGGATTCGCCGCCGGGTTCGGATCGAATGAAACCGGCCATCACGAAAGACGTCGAGCTTCCAGGTCGCCGCCGAATTGCTGAATGGAAACTGCCATGAAACGGGTCCTCGGGCTGCTTGCGCTTGCTGTCCTAGGACTGGTCGCCTACTTGTCCTTCTGGCCGGTTCCGATTCGAGCGGTCTCATGGAAAGCACCTGGTGCTCCCGGCTACACAGGCGCGCACGCAGCCAACGACAGACTTTCCCGCCTGAACCTCATCCCGCTTGGGAGTGAAGCAGGCCCCGAGCACATCGTTCTGGCGCGCGACGGCAAGCTCTACGCGGCCGTTGCCAGCGGCCGGGTGCTCAGGATGAATCCCGACGGCACGGCGCAGGAGGTGTTCGCGGAAACCGGGGGGCGAGTGCTTGGGTTCGATTTCGATCGCGCGGGCACCATGATCGCCGCCGATGCGGTCAAGGGCCTGCTCGCCATTGGTCCGGATGGCCGGATCACGGTCCTTGCCGATCAGGTGGCCGGCGATCCCATCCGGTATGCCGACGCTGTCGTCGTTGCGAGCACGGGCAAGGTGTATTTCACCGATGCGTCGGGACGATTTTCGCCTGCGCAGTGGGGCGGCACCTTTGAGGCGGGGGTGCTGGACATCCTGGAACAGGCGGCGACCGGCCGCGTTCTCGAGCACGACCCGGCGAGCAGGGCAACGCGCGTCGTGGCCAAGGGCTTGAGCTTTGCGAACGGACTCGCGCTGAGCCGTGACGAACGCACGCTGTTCGTCGCCGAGACCGGTCGATTCCGCGTGTGGACGATCGACGCTGCGGCTTCCGATCTCGACGTGGGCCAGCCCTCGCCCCAAGCCAAGGTGCTGCTGGATAACTTGCCCGGGTACCCCGATAACCTGATGCGGGGTCTGGATGGCCGGATCTGGCTGGGGTTCACGGGGCCGCGCAGTCCCAAGGTCGACGCGATGGCCGACAAGCCCTTCCTGCGCGAAGTGACGCTGCGCCTGCCCCGGGCGCTCTGGCCTTTGCCGAAGAAATACGGACACGTCTTCGCGTTCACAGAAGACGGCAGGGTGGTGGTCGATCTGCAGGATCCGTCGGGAAGTTACCCCGAAACCACGGGTGTCACTGAGACGGCCGATCGGCTCTATGTGCAGAACCTGCATCTGCATTCCATCGGCTGGCTGGCGCGCTGACGCCCAGTAGCGGAAGTTCGACGCGTACGTGAGAATTTGCTGGAAGCGGCCCCGCTTGGGCGCTCCAGGAGAGGTGCAAGTGCGCGTCGATCGATACGCCGATGCCGGCGACTTCCTGGGCGCAGCCGAGTCCTGGCTGTCGGCGGACGAAGTGGCGAACAACGTCATGCTGTCCATCGCGCGGTCTCTCGCCGATGGAACCCGCACGCTGACGGAGCCGCCTTACTTCGCGGCCGTCACCGAAGGCGGCGAGATCGACTGCTGCGCCATCCAGACCCCGCCGCATCGCATCCTTCTCACGCATGGGACTCCTCGCGGATCGGCGGCACTGGCAGCCGATGCCTTCGAGGCACGCGGCCGCGTGCCCGGCGTCATCGGACCGGGGGCTGCGACGGCATCATTTGCGGAGGAATGGCTGCGGCTGGCGGGTGGGCAGGCCCGCGTCAGCATGCGGCAGCGCCTGCACAAGCTCGAGCGCGTGAATGCCGACCTGCCGCACGTGCCAGGGGTGCTGCGGGAAGCGGAACAAGGTGACCGCGGGCTCGCGATCGAGTGGGTGTCGGCCTTCGCGCGGGAGGCGCTCCCGGGCGAACCGAGCGAGGCGGAACAGGGTGTGGACCGTCACCTGAAGGCCCGGTCTCTCTACTTCTGGGATCGTGGCGGCCCGGTGTCGATGTGCGCAAGTGCCGGCGTCGTCGGCAGCGTTGCGCGGATCAATGCCGTCTACACGCCGGCGGCCTTGCGCGGGCGAGGCTACGCGACGGCGGCCGTTGCCGCGCTGACGCGCAGGCTGTTGGCCGGCGGCTGTCACCACTGCTGCCTCTACACGGACCTGGCGAACCCGATCTCGAACGGCGTCTACTACCGCATTGGCTATCGGCCCGTTTACGACCTGGACCAGTACACCTTCTGCTGATGCGCATGACCTGTTCCGGCCAGCACCCGAGTTCCGCAGTGGGTCGCGAAGCGTCCGTGCGCTCAGGAACACTAGGCGGCCCACTCCGGACATCGACCAGCACGACCCAACCTGCCAGGTAGCGAACCTGCCAGCGCAGCGCACGGCCTTCTGACCGCGAGCTGACTGACATTTGCCGAGGACATGCGCCGGGCAGACCACGAGGTCCCCACATGTCGCGGGCTTGGACGGGTACGATGCCGCGACCGACAAGAACCGATGAGCATCGCGTGCGGCCAGCCGCGCGCGTTCAAGGCTCCCTGACCATGAACGAACTCGGATACCTGCGCCAGCCAGCAGTGCGCGGCGACACAATCGTCTTCGTCTGCGACGATGACCTGTGGCAAGTCGACGCCGCCGGCGGCGTCGCGCGCCGACTGACCGCCGGGCTCGGCGAACCAGGCACGCCCGCGCTGTCGCCCGACGGCCGCTGGCTCGCGTATGTGAGCCGCGACGAGCAGCACCCCGAGGTCTACGTGATGGCTGCCGACGGTGGTCCTGCACAGCGCATGACGTGGCTTGGTGCGAATTTCCTAAACGTAGCCGGATTTGCGCCGGACGGTCGTATCGTGTTTGTCACCACGCACGGCCAGCCGTTCTACCGTTACTTTCGTGCCTATGCGCTCGCTCCTTCCGGCGGGCTTCCCGAACTGCTGCCACTCGGGCAGGTGAACCATCTGTCGTTCGGTCCCGGCCAGGCAAAGGTGATCGGCCGTAACACCGCGGACCCCGCGCGCTGGAAGCGCTACCGTGGTGGCACCGCCGGCCATCTCTGGATCGACGCTATCGGCTCGGGCCAATTCCGCCGCATGACGGAGTTGAAGGGCAACGTTACCTCGCCGATGTGGGTCGGCGACCGCATCTACTTCCTTTCCGACTTCGAGGGCGTCGGCAACCTGTACTCCTGCCGCCCCGATGGCATCGATCTGAAACGCCACACGGATCACGATGACTACTACGCGCGCTTTGCCTCGACCGATGGACGGAGCATCGTCTACCAGTGCGGCGCCCGGATCTGGCACTTCGACCCCGCTGCCGACGCAACGCGGGCTGTCGACATCCGCGCAGCGGGGCACCGAACTCAGGCGGCGCGCCGCTTCGTGACGGCGGCTGATCACTTGGGGGGCTACCAGGTGCACCCGGCCGGCCACAGCCTGGCAGTCGACACGCGCGGCAAGTTCTTCACGTTCGCGCTCTGGGAGGGCGCCGTGCTACAGCATGGTTGCGCCGACGTCGCGCGATTGCGCCTGGGTCAGTGGCTGGCCGACGGCAAGATGCGCGTCGCGGTCAGCGACGCTACTGGCGAGGAGCGCGTCGTGGTGTTCGACGAGGCGAGCGAGCGCACGCTGGACTGGGACATCGGCCGCGTGATTGCGCTGCGCGCCGCTCCGGTGGGAACGCGCCTTGCGCTGACCAATCACCGCAACGAGATCTGGATCGGCGATGTTGCCACCGGCGAAGCATGGCTGGTGGACCGCAGCGACGCCGGACGCGGCGACGAAGTCGCGTGGTCACCGGATGGGCATTGGCTCGCGTATTCGTTCTGGGTGGGGCTGCGGCACTGCGCCATCAAGCTGTACGACACCGCAGCACGCACGTCCGTACTGGTGACGCGCCCGGAGTTTCGCGACTGGTCGCCGGCATTCGATCCCGAGGGCAAGTACCTCTACTTCCTGTCGGTGCGCACCTTCGATCCGGTGTACGACAACGTGCAGTTCGAACTGAGCTTTCCACGCGCGGCCCGACCATACCTGATCGCGCTGCAGGCGGACGCCCGGCCGCCGTTCGAGCCCGAGCCGAAGAGCATGCGCGCTGAGCACGTCGAGGCCGGAGAGGCTGCGAAGGCCGCCGACGCACAAAAGGACGAACACAAGCGCGTGCGGATCGATGTCGACGGCATCGAGTTGCGGGTCGCGCAGTTTCCGGTGCCGGAAGGACGCTATGGGCAGATCGCCGGGGTGCGCGGCAAGGCGCTGTGGACGGTGTTTCCGATACCGGGCGCGCACGGTCGGGGCGGACACCGAGAGACGCCGGGCCGACTGGAGTTGTTCGATTTCGTCACCCAGAAGACGGAGACGCTCGCCGAGCGTGCTGATGACTTCGCTTTGTCGGCCGACTGCGGCACGCTTGTCGTGCGCGACGAAAAGCGACTGCGCGCTCTCGATCCGACCTGCAAGACCGAGCCGTTCAAGGACGGCTCCGACAACACTCCTTCCCGCGCCAGCGGCTGGATCGAACTGTCGCGCGTCCGTGCTTCGGTAGACCCGCGCAGCGAGTGGCAGCAAATGCTGCGCGAGATCTGGCGACTGCAGCGCGACCAGTTCTGGGTGCCCGACATGTCCGGCGTTGACTGGGAGGCAACGTACCGACGTTACCGGCCTCTGCTCGACCATGTTTCCACGCGCACCGAGCTGTCAGATTTGATCTGGGAGTTGCAAGGCGAACTGGGTACCTCGCACGCGTACGAGATGGGCGGCGATCACCGCAAGCCGCCGGCGGTGGCGGTCGGCCAACTCGGTGCCGAGCTGGCACCCACTGCTGACGGAGCTGGCTACGAGATCAAGGCAATAGTGACGGGCGATCCGTGGGAGACCGGCGCGGACTCACCGCTGAACGCGGTTGGAGTGGCCGCACGGATTGGCGAATGCATCATTGCTGTCAACGGCCAGCAGGTCTCGCGCGACAAGCCGCCACAGGCGCTCCTGGTTCACCAGGCCGGCATGAAAGCCGAGCTGACGCTGGCGGCCGCAGATGGCTCGAAGCGCTCGGTGATCGTAAGGCTGCTGGCCGACGAGGTGCCAGCGCGCTACCGCGAATGGGTCGAGCGCAACCGGCGCTGGGTGCACGAGGCTTCGGGCGGACGCGTCGGCTACTTCCATCTGCCCGACATGCAATCCGCAGGCTTCGCCGAGTTCCACCGGTACTTCGCCGCCGAGTGCGACCGCGCGGCACTGATTGTCGACGTGCGCTTCAACCGGGGTGGCCATGTATCGCAGCTGCTGCTGGAGAAGATCGCGCGCCGGCGCATAGGCTATGACCTGCAGCGCTGGGGACAGCCAACCCCGTACCCGACGGAGTCACCGGCTGGGCCGCTGGTCGCATTGACCAATGAACACGCCGGCTCCGATGGCGACATCTTTTCGCACTGCTTCAA
>Ga0316195_10000835_pt1 | contig 13091 bp, 10 predicted proteins | sample Phised1_MG_FD_204937 | JGI IMG/M metagenome (GOLD analysis project Ga0316195, IMG submission 204937) | Coastal sediment microbial communities from Maine, United States - Phippsburg sediment 1 | ecosystem: Environmental > Aquatic > Marine > Coastal > Sediment | place: USA: Maine | collected... | reverse complement strand
CTGTCGTGTGTTCAGTGCCATGCCAGCCTAAAAGGAGAAAGAACCTGTAACCGCTGCCACCAGGATAGCCGTGAAATAGATTTTAAACAGGTGGCTCACAAAGGGACGGATTTCAGCTACATGGTTTCCAAGGGCCGCGATGTCAGCCACCTGATCGGCTCGACGGATTACATCGATTTCAAAGCGTTGGGATACAAGGGGGATCCGATTGTCACGGGTGGCCGCTTTAAAAAGTTGCCCATGGGGTACCGAGTGCAGAAATAAATAGCAGGGAAAATCAAGATCTGGTCGAAAACGAAGTGCCCATCAAAAATTATTCGACTTTTTATTGTGCGCGCAACAATTCATCTGGCCATTCGTCCGATAGACCGCTACGCGTTTTTTTGTCTCAATCCGTTGCAAACCCGCAGCAAATAGAGGCTATGCCTTAAAGGTTGGAAGTTCCAACGCGGCTGCATTGAGAATACTGGGAGCCGCCTTGGGAGGGGAGGGCACTAGAAACGGCAGGATATCGGAAACCGGCCATACCGGGTAATCCATCAAGATCGCCGCAACATTGCTGGCAGCAAGGGTCGCCATACCCTGGCGGGTCCAACTGGTTGCAGAAGCAATATGGGGAACGATGACCACGTTCTCCAACTCCGTCAGACCTGGTTTCATTGCTGGCTCATCTTCAAACACATCCAGGCCGGCCCTAAAATCCGGGTGCTGTTGGCAGTGGGCCACCAGCGCCGCTTCGTCGATGACCGGCCCGCGGCTGGTGTTGATCAAAATCGCAGATTCCTTCATTAACGCCAGACTTTGGGTATTGATGAGATGATGCGTAGAATCGTCCAGAACCGTGTGAACGCTGACGACGTCGGCTTTCTCAAGCAGCGCTTCGATCCGGTCAGCCCTTTTGCACGTGACCGGCGGCATGCCTTGTTGCTGCAGAAATTCGGCGTATGCTTTGATATGATTTTCCAGGGCCTGATTTTGGTATAGATCGTAGTAAATCAGGTCCATCTTGTGGCCTTCGATCATCATGCGGGCATAGGCGTCGCCGATTCGTCCGGCACCAATGATGCCGAGGGTTTTGTTCCACAGCAGTTTGCCCAGGAAAAGGGTCGGCAACCAACCGTTGTATTTCCCGGTCCGCAGGAAACGCTCCGATTCGCCAACCCGGCGTGCCGCGGCAAAGGTTAAGGCAACCGCCATTTCAGCGGTGGTTTCGGTCAACACACCGGGCGTATTACCCACCGGGATACCGTGCCGGGTAGCTGCCGCGATATCGACATTATTGAACCCAACCGCATAATTGCTGTAAACTTTGGCGCCGGCTTTTTTGAGCGCCGCAAACAATTCGTCGCTCCAGTCTTCAGTCAATTGCCCAATGGCTCCGTCACATTGGGTTCCCAAAGCGGCTTTGATAGCACTCACGCTCAACACATCGTTGGAGGTCGAAATTTCCGCCCGGCAGTCGGCGGCAGTCAATATCTCCAACCAGCGCTGGCCGGGTAGTTCCTTGGTAACGATCACTCGTTTGCTTCCCGACGGGTTAACGGTTCGCCATTTGGGGGCACTCATTGGACGATCCTCCTTTGTACGTTTAAAGTCGATGGGTTCATTCAAAACGTTCAGCTTGGGTTTTGGAGCGACACTGTCGCGTTCAATAAAATCGTCATACGATTTAGCTTTGCTTACGCTTTAGCACCGTTTCCACGGCTGTAACAATGTGGCGGGCGGTCAGGCCGTATTTGTCAATCACCTCCAAATAAGGGCCTGACTCGGCAAAGGTGTCACGGACGCCGATGCGCTGCATGGGGACGGGGTTGTTTTCGACCAGCACTTCCGCCACGGCACTGCCAAGACCACCATAAATTACATTGTTTTCGGCCGTGACAATGGCGCCGGTCTCCGTTGCCGCTTTGAGAATCAATTCGACATCCAATGGTTTGAGGGTATGACAGTCGATCACCCGCGTGTCGATACCCTTGGCCGCCAATTTTTCGGCGGCAATCAGGGACTGAACCACGATGTCGCGGTTGGCGATAATGGTGACATCTTTACCGGACCGCACGGTAACCGCCTTGCCGATCTCAAACGGAAAATCGTCCGTGTAAAGATACGGCACAGGATCACGTGTAAAGCTTAGATATACAGGACCTTCGTATTCAGCCGCAGCCCGGACGGCCAGTTCAGTGGAAACCGGATCGGCCGGTGCAATCACAGTAGAATTGGCAATCGAGCGCATAATGGATAGATCTTCCTGCCCCTGGTGCGTTACGCCGTCCGGACCGGGTGTGATTCCGCTGTGACTGGCCGCAATCTTGACGTTTAGCTTGGGGTAGTGAATGCTGTTGCGGACCATGTCCAGGGCGCGCAGACTGGCAAAAACCGCATAGGTGCAGGCAAAGGGAATCAGGCCTGTGGTAGCCATGCCGGCGGCCGCAGCCATCATATTTTGTTCGGCAATGCCAAAATTAAAGGCACGTTCCGGGAACTTCTCCGCAAATTTGTTGGTGCCGATTGATTTGGACACATCGGCGTCCAGGACCACGATTTTTGGGTTTTGCTCACCCAGTATAAGCACGGTTTTGGCAAAAGAAGCCCGCGTCGGCAGCGCATCCGCGACACTAAACAGGTCATCGGATGCCAACTGCACCACGACTTCGGGGCGCACATAGCGATAGGGTGACGAGGATTGATTAGCTTTCACTGCTGCACCTCCTGATTTCATTCAGAGCCTCTTGCGCCTGGTCTTTGCTGGGAGCCGTGCCATTCACACACGTTTTCCATATAAGAGACACCTTTGCCCTTGATGGTGCGGGCAATAATAATGGTCGGCCCTTCTTTTGATGCCTTGGATGATTCCAATGCCTGGACAACGGCTGCCATGTCGTGGCCGTCGATTTCCAAAACATGCCATCCAAAAGCCCGCCATTTGTCGGCGACCGGTTCGATTGGCATGAGTTCGTCAACAAAAGCGTCGTTCTGCAGGTTGTTGCGGTCCATTATTACGGTTAGGTTGTCCAGCTTCCACTTGGCCGCCGACATGGCCGCTTCCCAGATGGAACCTTCCTGGGACTCGCCATCGCCGATAACGATCCATACGTGAAATCCCTTTTGCTGCAGTTTGCCGCTCAGGGCCATACCCAACCCGGCCGACAGGCCATGCCCCAGGGAGCCGGCCGTCATGTCGATGCCAGGGGTTTTGTGCATGTCCGGATGTCCCTGCAGAATACTGTTGAGTCGACGCAACGTGCCGAGATGGGCTTTGTCGAAATAGCCGCGCTCCGCCAAAGCAGCGTACCATACCGGGCAGGCGTGGCCTTTGGATAGAATAAAGCGATCGCGCTCAGGCCAATGCGGGTTTTGGGGATCGATCCGCATGACACGAAAATAAAGGGCGGTAACGACATCGGTGGCCGAAAGCGAACCACCGGGATGACCGGCCTGGGCTGTGCATATCATTTCAATAATGTCACAACGGATGGTTGCCGCCATCTGTTCCAATTCTGTTATTGACATGGGTTCTTGAGCCATATCCATCATTACTCCTTTTTATCAGGTTCGTTCTTTATTTGAAGCCAAAGAAGTTTTTTTCGATAAACCGCCACATGGGCAGATAATCGCTCTGTTGCATGAGACGATTCATTTCATCGGTATCGATTTCATCGAGCCGTTGCCAGATATTGTTGGTCATCCGGCTGTTGGCCTCAAAGGTGCCTCGGATGTCCCAGCGCGTGGGTGAGGTGTCCGACGTCAGGTAATCGTTGTACCCGTATTTTTTTAAAAAATAGAGAAATTCAACATACTCGAGAAAGTGTTTGGTGCCGCAAAAATAGTCCCAGTCCCATTTGCCGTCATTGTCGTTGACGTGGATATAAAGCTTGTAAGGACTTTCGGCCAGCAGCACCAGTGCTTCGGCCGGATGTTCATTGCCGTATATGGAATGACCGAAATCCAGCGTAACTCCCATATCCCGGTTTTGAATGTCATTGAGCAGACAAAGGGTTTTGGCCGCTGAGTCCACAAAACAGCGGCCCCGGGTTTCACTCGGTTTATATTCAATATACAGTGGGATTTCCGGTTTGTACCCGCCGGCTTCACCGAACGTTTCCACCAAAGACTTCCAGGCCTGGGCATAGTCGTATTGAAACGAAAATTCATACCCGTCACCAAGCGGGCAGCAGGTCACCTTGTCGGCCCCTGCTTCTGCGGCAAAATCCTTGGCTTCTTTGATGAACCGCACGGCTTTGGCTCGGACGTCCTTATCATGTGAGGTGAGTCCGCCGTTGCGGAACTCCGGTTCGGCTTTGACATTGACGTTGACAGCGGCAATGTTCAAATCATATTTACGCAATAACGCTTGGGTCGCTTGGGGGTCTTTGACCTCATAGGGATAGACAAGCTCTACGCCGTTGTAGCCCTCGATTTGGGTCATCAGCTCAAACTTGCCCTCCAAGTCGAGAGGTTCGTTGTATTCGTGAAACCGGTCTTTGGTTTTGGATAAAAAGCCGGTGATGATTCCCATCTTTAACATCGGGTCCTCCTTTATTTGTCGACGGTGTCTTCGTCAAATACCGTTTCGCAGGATTTGCGTCTCAGAATCAAATCCATAAGTTTGGTTTTAAATCGTCGATAAAATCGAAATTGGCTGATGATCGTCCATACAATGATCAGAAAGAGGATCAAAGAGACCGGTCTCGTAAAAACGGGCATGAAACTGCCCTGCGATACCATCAGCGCCCGTCGCAGGTTTTCATCGGCCATGGGTCCGAGAATCACACCGATAACCAATGGCGCGATCGGATAGCCCATTTCGGTCAAAAAGTAAGCGACGATGCCCACCGGTAGCATCAGATAAAGGTTGAAAATACTCAGGCCCAGCGAATAGGAGCCGATGATGCACAACACGCCGATAATAGGCATAAAGATTTGCGTTGGGATCCGCAGAACCTTGACCACCTGTTTGGCCAGCAGCATGCCGGAAACCCACATGGCTATGGATGCCAGCAGCAGAATGGCGGCCACTTCCGAGATGAACGTCGGGTGTTCGAAAGTAATCATGGGGCCCGGCGTAACGCCATGCAGCATGAGCGCACCCAACAGCATGGCGGCGGGCGGACTTCCGGGAATTCCCAGGTTCAACAATGGAATCTGTGCGCCCCCGACACAAGCATTGTTGGCTGTTTCGCTGGCCAGAACGCCTTGGATTTCGCCTTTACCGAAGGTCTCCGGGTGTTTGGATGTGTTCTTGGCCGTACCGTATGAAACCCAGCCGGCGATGTCTTCGCCGATACCGGGTACGGCCCCGATGCCGACACCGATCAACGCCGAGCGGATGATGGCCGGAATGTTGCGGATAACCGTACCGATTTCCGGCATAATGCGCTGCAGCTTCTGCGCTTCACCGATCTGAAAGCGATCTTTAAGGACTTGGATGATTTGGGGTATGCCGAAAGCCCCGATGAGCACCGGTACGACTTCGACGCCGCCCTCCAGCTCGGGAATGCCGAAGGTAAAACGGGGGTAGAACTGCAACAGATCCCGTCCCACACAGGCCAGAAAGAGTCCTAAAAAACCGGCAATCCATCCCTTGATGACCAAATCCGGGCTGGTCAGGGTGCCGCTTATCAGTATGCCGAAAAAGGCCAGCAGGAAAAACTCGAATGAAGTGAACTGCAAAGCGAAGTAGGAAATCAGCGGTGATATACTGACCACAAAAATGATGCTGATGGCCGTGCCGATAGCAGAAGCGGTGGTCGTCAACCCGATAGCTCTTCCGCCTTCGCCCTTACATGCCAGAGGATAGCCATCCAGAGCCGTGGCTGCCGCAGCGGCCGTGCCGGGAATGTTGATCAGGATGGAAGAATAGGACCCGCCGTAGGTGCCCCCGACGTAAATGGCCAGCAGGCAGATCATGGCAAGGGAGGTATCCATGCCGTAGGTCAACGCGGTCAACAGGGCAACTCCCAGGGTGGAGGTCAGGCCCGGCATGGCACCGAAAATGATCCCCAAAATAACGGAACCAAAAAGGATGGCCATATTCAAGGGATCCGATGCAAGATGAAACATAATTTGAAAAAAAGACCAGATACGGTCAAAAATCATCATAACGATCAGCACTCCTGCATACCAGAGTTTAGAACTCCCAGTACCAAATGGCATCCATTACCGCCACAATCAATCCTTCGGTCGGCATGGGTACGAGTAAAAGATATTTAAAAATCGGGCCGATCAGAAACGGTGTCGTGACAGCCAGGATCAGGCTGGTTCTATATTTTTTCCGCAGTGCCGGGGCGCTGCGAATTAAGGTCCAGGTATAGGTACAATAGGCGATAATAAAGGCGAGGGTGAGCCAGTCACTTGCAAAGGGCAGGGTCGGCTCAAGCAGGGCGGGAAGACCCACAGAAAAGTAGCCGATGAAAACTGCGATTCCGACCAGATAGAAAAACAGCATTTTTTTGAGCAGGTCGTCATCATAAAAGTAAAACATGCTGATAAACACCATTAGAAAAAGAACGCTGCACAAAAAAAAGTCGATGCGTGCAATATATAAATAGACGAAACTGAAAAATAAAATGGTGATGGCGTAAAACCTGATATTTGACGGGGATTTTAGAAAACGGTTCAGTTCCTTGGAGGCCAGCCATCCGAAAACATTCCCTATTGCTTTCAGCCCCACGTCTTTAATAGCGATTTTAATCAACAGGGCGCCCAGCAACATGATCATGGCGCCGACAAACAGAGGGAAGAGGGCCGGTGAGACGTACCAGACGTTTTGTACGCCCCCCCAGGAATCTTTCATCGGCATTTTAAGGGCCTGACTGATAATCCACAGTCCGAACAGACAAATAATGCCGCCGGAAAACATATCTGCTTTGCGGAGTTTATCCTTTTCCATCATGATGAAAGTTCCTTCATTTGGGCCAAATAGCTAGTTTTGAGACCGATGCGAATTAAAACGCCCTTGTAAGGGCCGGCATCCTTGCGGCTACCGGCCCTTACATTTTTGCTGAAAGAGATGTCGAGGCCTTTTAGAAATAACCGTCATTCCTTTAGCGCCTAACCCGGCGCATGTGAGAACCATTAATCCAGGCGCTCATGAAACGGGTTCTTTGGCTACTTTCTGGTTCTGGCAAGACGAGACAATCCCCCGACCATCTTTGTTTGCATTAAGGTTTCGGGATGCCGAGGTCGGCCGGATTGACCGTTGCGGCTTTCAATTCCCACAAGGTCCAGGCAAAATTCGATTCAAGGGCGCTGAATACCGCCTTTGACTCGGCCCCGGTTTTTCCCGAAAGCAGGTAGTAGTTTTCTTTGGCCCAGGATTTTACTTTATCAGTGGCCATTGCTTTCTTGAAGGCATCCACCAGAACTGCTTTGGCGTCTGCCGGTGCATCGGCCGGAACCGCGAACCCGATGGCCTGAGAAATCGGCAGGTACTTGGACAAGCCAGGATACGAATCAAAGGAAGACGGAATCGTTCCCAAGCCTTCAACGTCAAAGGAATCCGGGATCAGCATGCCCAAAGCTCTTAATTTGCCGCCCCGCAACAGTTGCTGTTGTTCAGCCAAGGAGGTGACCACGACCTGGACCTCGCCTGTCATGGCTGCATTCTGGCTGGGAGCCGAGCCTTTGTAGGGAATGAAGTTGAAATCAGCCCCGGAGCCGTTTTCCACAGCCAGCAGGTTGAGATGGTGGATGGAGCCGGCACCACTGGCAGCCGCTTTGATGCTGTTGGGGTTTTTCTTGGCGGCTTCAATGAGATCTTTAAGGGTTTTGTAAGGTGTGTTGGGAGTGACGGATATGACATCCGGAGATCCGCCCACAATGAAGGTGTCCCATACGTCGAACCGCTTGTCCCAGCCACCCTGAACACCAGCGGTGACATTCGATTCGGACAGGCCGCACAGCGTGTAGCCGTCGTGGGGCTTTGAGTAAGCATAGCTCATCCCCACGGAGCCGGCAACACCACCGGTTTTGTTGATGACATTGACGTTTACGCCCAAGACTTTTGACATCTCAGCATGGATGATCCGGTTGCAGGTATCGGTTCCGCCACCGGCACCCCAGACGACCACAGCCGTGATGTTACGCTTGGGAAAGCTTTTGGCAAATACAGCGGGCGTAATCGCCAGTAGCAGTACCAGACAAATTAGAATAATCTTTTTCATTTTTTAAATCCTCCACCTTAAGTTGTTGGTTAAATGGGCTCAAAGTAATTCCGGTCACCTTTGCGGCTTTAGGCTCCATAAAAAAGCCAGCCTTAAAACGCCACTTTGTTTGCTCACTGAATCGTCTGTTAAAGTTTTGTTGATCTTTTGTGTGGGCAAACTTTGCAGGTCAACAGGCATTGTTTGAGCGATCCCTTTTATCCGTTTCACCCCTCCTTTGTATTCCTCCTTTCTGGTCGATGCATTCTGCATAATTCCAATAAGAATCCTCGATTAAAGTAGTCGTGATTGGCTTAATGTTTGATAGCGATTGCTTCCTTTTCGATTTCATTTTTCAAAAACCCGATGGTGCGACGGAAGTGCCGGCGCATGAGCGCTTCGGCGTCATCCGGTGCGTGACTGCAGATTGCATCGATCAACGCCCGATGTTCATGGATGGTTTCGTCCGGCGGCCGTACCAATCCTTCTGAAGAAATCACCTGATAGGAAAAACTGATAATGTTGTAGGTCTGTAAAATGCTTTTTAGAAATTCCTTGGATCCGATTTCAGTCACATAGCTGTGAAATTGACGGTCCGTCTGGGCATAAGCCTTGTATTGGGTCGGGTCGATCGGGGGGAAAAACTGCTTGAAGAAACCGTCAAGCTTGCTTGATTGACTGTCGGTTATGCAGGTCGCCGCTCTCCGGGCTGCCAGTCCTTCCAATACTTCGCGCAACTCAAAGATGCTGACCATCTCCTGGACGGTAAACAGGCGGACATAAAAGCCCCGGCGGGGCTTGGCCTCAACCAGCTTTTCTTTTTCCATGTATTTGAGCGCGCTGACCAGCGGGGTGCGGCTGATGCCCAGTTCCTGAGCCAATTTTTCCTGAGGGATTTTATCACCGGGCAGAAGTTTGCGGTTGGTGATCATGTTTTTGATAATCAGGTAGGCTTTTTGATCCAGATTTTCGTGTTCTGTCCCCAAGTTTTTCATCTATCTCTCCTTGTATGAAAATCAAATCGCCAATGGGCTAAGTCTGAGGAACAGCCAGGGGTGTTTATAACCGCAGATTGCATTTTGTATGCAAAATTCAATATGCAAATCGCGCATGTGTGTCAAGAAAAATGTTCATCTTTTTACCTTGGGTTGCGACACGGGCGTACGGTCAGATATGGATACTGTACAACAATATAGATAGATATCTAATTAATATTAGATTGTTAGATAAGGTTTAGCACAACCAGCAGGACCGGTAGCACCACGACCAACATGGCTGTTGTAAAAAACCAGCACGAGTTGGCCAAATCGAGATCCAGATCGTATATGGATGGCGGGATCAGGGCGTTGAAGGCCACCGGCATGGCGGAAAGAATCATGACCACTTTCAAGGGCAGGCCGTTGTCGATGGTTCCAAAGCCAATGAAATAGGCCAAAGAGGTGGCCAGAACAGGGACCAATAGAAATTTGATACAGGCTACGGCCACGCATTCTTGAAGATAGTCCCGGACGCGTCTGAACCTGAGAGCCATGCCGATGGAAGCGAGCAATAAAACGGTGCCCAAGGGTACACAAACAGCTACGATCGACTTGAACATAACCGGGCGGTTTAAGCCACTGACATTGAGGAGACCGCCCAAAATGATACTCGATAGAGCAACAATAATAAATGGGTCGCGGGCCAAACCCTTTAGTCGCTGGCCAATCTGTTCGTCTTTCGCGCTGCTGCTGAAATACTTGGCAATGGGGAAGCCGACGCTGTAATATGAGAGTTCCTCAAACAGCTTATAGATGGGGACCAGGGCAAATCCGGTTTCACCTAAAAACACGAAGCAAATCAGCGCACCAATAGAACCGATATTGGTAAACGAACCGCAGCCGAACATGGCACCGGTTTTGCGCGGTTCCAGGGCGAGAGACCGGGCGGCCAGCAATGCCAGGACCCCACCGGCCAAAAGCGCAAAGAGGCCGATAAAAGGTAGCGTCACCAGCCGCATATCCTGAATGCTGACGACCCAGATGGCACCGACAATGGCAATGGGGTTGATGAAAAGAAGAGCTATTTTCTGGAGCAGTTTGCGTAAGTCATCGATCGCCATGGGCAAGGCCAACCGACCGCGTTGAACCAGGATTTGAATGCCGTAGCCTGACAGCAAACCGAATAAAATGATGCTGAAGGAATAGATAAATTTATTTATCATTGCATTGCTGGAAATGGTGTAAATTAATCCGGGCTTTGGATTGTATCGGAACAAAAGCTATACACGCTGAACCGGTCTTTTGCAACGGGCATTGTCCAGATCCACTGTATAAAGGTTACAGTAATATTGGATTATTATCGACACTGTCGATTGGCATCAGGTAGGTTTACAATCGATCGGGGCATTAGCTTCGAACGTGAACTAAAGGCTGCTTATGTTTGACAACCGAATGCTTTCTTTTTACTATCTTTCAAACTGTGCGCGATTTTTTTTAATACAGATAAAGGATACAAAGAGATGATAAATAAGCACCGTAAAATTATTGTATCTGTGGCGCCCGTGGGGAGAGAGGTGTCGACGCCGTCGATTAATCCGATCACACCCGGTCACGTGGCTGCCGAAGTAGCCGCCTGTGCCGAGGCCGGCGCCAGCATGGTGCACCTGCATGTGCGCGACCGCCGCGGAAATCAAACCGCTGATATGACCGATTTTTCACGTACGCTCGATCATATCCGGGCCACATCGGATATCATTATCCAGGGATCCACCGGCGGATTGGTGGACCTGACGATCGAGGAACGCAGCACTGCCTTGAATGACCAGCGGGTGCAAACCGCCTCGCTTAATATGGGGTCGGTCAATTTTGGCGATGAGGTGTATGTCAATACAATGCCGGACATTCGCCACTGGGCCCGGCGCATGGCAGCGGAAAAGATTGTTCCCGAACTGGAGATTTTCGAAGCAGGCATGCTCCCTGTCTATAAACAGCTGATGGACGAAGGGGTCTTAAGCCACCCGTTTTCTTTCAACTTTATTCTGGGTGTTGAATGGGGGCTGCCGGCGGTTCCCAACAGTTTGTTTTTCCTGACCTCATTGTTGGACGCACCGTTTCCGTGGGGCGTTACCCATGCGGCCATGCAAGATTTTTCCATCCTGGCAATGGCGATCGGTTTAGGGGCCGCCGTTGTACGCGTGGGGTTTGAAGACAGTGTGTTTTATGCGCCCGGCAAACCCGCGTCCACCAATGTCGAACTGGTTAAGCGGGCGGTCGCATTGATCCATAACATGGGATTCGAGGTTGCCACGACCGAGGAAGCTCGGGTAATTCTAGACGTTTTGAAATGATGTATTCGCCGCAAAACGGACGATATTCAACTGATCAAAGATTACCGGCTCGAGGGCTTAGCCATCTTTAAAATGGATCAGCAGCGTGGCCGGCGCGTCAGCGAGGGAAACAAGATATGGTTTTGTTCCGTATCGGACAAGAGCGGCACAGATTAATTCTTGTTGTGCCTCGATTATGGCGCAGATATTTGAAAAAATTCGGCGTTTAGTCGGAAATTCTCAACATAATATGGCTTCCCTATATTTTCCTTGATGGCATCGTATTAAAGCGAACCTGGGCCGATCAGGTCAGGCAAGTATCGGTTCTTGTGGCTATCGGTGTTTCTGAAGATGGATTTCGTCAGGTCCTCGGGCTCGCTCGCCACCCCGACATCTCCCCCGCAGGAATGGTACTAGAAATCACACATTTTTACCAGGTTTAGCGACTACCATATATGGCGGTGGAGCCTATTTTAGTGATTGTTTATTAATAGATCCAATTTGGCCGATCTTTGAGCCATTCACCAACAGTTTTTCGTATCCATGCATCCATTCCATTCTCAATGTAGAACTTTGGAAACAACAGGTCATCATCAGACGATATTTTTCCAGAACGTTTAGCATGGAGGGCTAATTCGGTGGCCGGATAAATGCGAATGCCAATTGTCACTTTAACTATTTCCAGCTCAAGAGAATCTGCAAATTCGAGACTTTCCAACACAGTTTGCCTGGTTTCACCGGGACCACCCAAAAGCAGAAATCCCATCCGGCGGATACCGCTTTTCTTTAACAAATCTGAAGCACGGCTCACATCTGTAGTACGATACTTCTTATTCATCTTTCTTAATATGGTATCCGAACCACTTTCCATTCCAAGGCTAACCTCGACGCAACCGGATTGTGCCATTTTTTCTACGAGTTCTTTTTCGATCTTGCCTGGATAAATAATACATCTCCAAGTAATATTCAAACCGGCTTCGATCATTTGGTTACAAAGCTCTTTTGAATACCCTGGTGGTAGGTTAAAGGTGTTATCCACAAAAAAGAAATGATCGAAGCCAGCGGACACGTATGCAGACAGCGCATCGATTATTAGAGCCACAGAACGTTTGCGAGTGGTTTTCCCTTCGATCAATGGGGTTGAACAATAGCTACAGTTTAAAGGGCAGCCCCTGCGGGTTTGAAACGGTAACCAGATGATTTCATCTCCAGCATGTTCCAAGGCAAATATGTGCCGGCCGATTTTAGGAAAAGGATTCTGATCGATTTTCTTGAAAGTCGCCGGAGGGTTGGCAATGCCTTGCTCGGCATGATACAGGCCAGGAATATTTGATAAATCGTCATCATTTTTTAGCCTGTCCAGAAGTGTGATAAAGGATTGTTCACCCTCCCCCTGGATACCCATGTCGGCATCGAGATATGATAATGCTTGTTTGGGAAAAATGCTGTATCCGGCACCACCGAGTACGATCTTGGCCTTAGAGTTCTGCCTGCATGTAGAGATGATAGCTTTCACCGGATCGAGAAGAAACCGAGGCTGAAACGAAACCTGATCATCAATGTTTCTGACGGATATGCCGATTATATCCGGCTGAACCTTTTGAATGCGCTCCGCTAACGTTTTCAACGCTTCTGGTTCCGCCATC
>Ga0316195_10000833_pt1 | contig 13091 bp, 14 predicted proteins | sample Phised1_MG_FD_204937 | JGI IMG/M metagenome (GOLD analysis project Ga0316195, IMG submission 204937) | Coastal sediment microbial communities from Maine, United States - Phippsburg sediment 1 | ecosystem: Environmental > Aquatic > Marine > Coastal > Sediment | place: USA: Maine | collected... | reverse complement strand
GAATCATCATTGCGATTTTGACTGTTATTACGCGGTCGTCCCTGGCCGCCCCTGGACTTGCCACGACGACTGCGATTGCCACTGCGAGGCGGTCGCTTTTCGGTCTCGGCCGGCACTTCTTCTTTTGCTTCGACAGGCGCGGCCTTTTCGCCGCCACCGGTCAGGAGATTTACCAGTTTGCTGATAATGCCGGGTTCACGCGCAACGGGTTGCGCGGGTTCGACGGCGGCGACTGGCCGCGGAGCAGGGGGTGCTATTCGTTTTACCGCGGCAGTTTCGATATTCGGCGTGGTACTGCTCGCCATATCGATGAAATCCACCTCTTCTTCCTCGGTGGTTAGCTCGTAAGACTTTTTATAATTCGACTCGTGCCGGTGAGTATCGTTATCCTTGACGCGCTCGATAACGTAGTGCGGAGTTTCCAGTTTCGGATCCGGTATCACGACAATTTTCACCTGCCGACGCTGTTCGATATCATCGACTTTGTCACGCTTTTCGTTAAGCAGGTAAGTAGCGCACTCAACCGGGATTTTCGCCAGGATCTTGCCGGTGTTATCCTTTAGCGACTCCTCCTCGAGTAAACGCAGAACCGCCAATGAGAGCGACTCGACATCGCGAATAGTGCCCTGTCCACTGCAGCGCGGGCAGACGATCTGGCTCGATTCGCCAAGTGACGGACGCAGCCGCTGACGCGACATTTCCAGCAATCCAAACCGGGATATCCGCCCGATCTGAACGCGCGCACGATCATCGTAGACTGCATTGCGCAGGCGGGTCTCGACCTCGCGCTGATTCTTGTTTTGCATCATGTCGATAAAATCGATAACGATCAGGCCGCCGAGGTCGCGAATTCGAAGCTGGCGCGCTAATTCATCAGCGGCTTCCAGGTTGGTATTCTTGGCGGTTTCCTCGATATCGGCGCCGCGCGTGGCGCGCGCCGAGTTGACGTCAATCGAGGTCAGCGCCTCGGTGTGATCGATCACGATCGCACCGCCCGAAGGCAGGTTGACCTCGCGCGAGAATGCCGACTCGATCTGGTTTTCGATCTGGAAGCGATTGAACAGTGGCATCTTGTCTTCGAACAGTTTGAGCTTGTTGAGCGAGCCCGGCATGACCATGGTCATGAAATCCTGGGCCTGTTTGAAGGCTTCCGGTGAGTCGATCAGGATTTCACCGATGTCGTTGCGATAATGATCGCGTAACGCGCGTATGACGATATCCGACTCCTGGTAAATGAGAAAGGGTGCCTTCTTCTCGCCGGCGGCCTGCTCGATAGCGGCCCAGACCTGACTCAGGTAATCCAGATCCCATTGCATCTCTTCGGTGGAACGGCCGACACCGGCGGTGCGCACGATCACGCCCATGCCTTCCGGCATCGTCAGCTCGGATAATACCTTCTTGAGTTCATCGCGATCCTCGCCTTCGATTCGCCGCGATACACCGCCCGCGCGCGGATTTTGCGGCATTGCGACCAGGAATCGTCCCGCCAGGCTGATAAAACTGGTGAGTGCGGCGCCCTTGTTGCCGCGCTCTTCCTTTTCCACCTGGACGATGATTTCCTGGTCGACTTTGAGCGCGTCCTTGAGTATGGGTTTACCGGCGCTGTCACGAGGCGCGTCGCCGTAGTACTGCTTGGCAATTTCCTTGAAAGGCAGAAAGCCGTGGCGCTCGGCGCCGTAATTGACGAAAGCAGCCTCGAGGCTGGGTTCTACACGGGTGATTTTACCCTTGTATATATTCGATTTTTTCTGTTCCCGGGACGGTACTTCGATATCGAGATCGTAGAGCTTCTGGCCATTGACCATAGCCACCCTGAGCTCTTCTGACTGGGTGGCATTGATTAGAATACGTTTCATGGGATTGATTATCCTGATTGAACGGCCGGTACCTGCGACTCGCTTGTTGCACAATCAGGATCTCCGCTGCTATCTGCGTGGGCATAACGCCCATCAACTCAAGCCTTCGTGACTCGAGTGCGAGATAAATATTCCTGATCAGAACAAAACTGTATAAGAGGCAGTGCATGGGCCTGTGTGTGACCTGGAGTCCGTCGGTCAGGCACGAATTGAGCCTGATCGGACTAATTCATCAGGGAAACAGTCACCTGGGTGCTTGTTTCCTGTCAAAAAACTGTATTGGTAGTGTTTTGCCTGGATGATAGGCAGTACAATCCTACGTCGGCGAATATATCACAGTTTGTTCTAACTGCCATACCTTGAATTTAAATAAACCACAGAAAACCGCGGTCAGCATGATCGAGATAACGACTGCGCAAATCGGCCAGCGACTCGACAATTTCCTGTTCAAACATCTCGACAGCGTGCCGCGTACCCGCGTGTACCGCATCATTCGCAAGGGCGAGGTGCGCGTCAACAAGAAGCGATGCAAACCCGAATACAAGCTGCAAATCGGCGACCAGGTGCGCATTCCTCCGTTGCACATCGAGGCCGAAAAAAGCGCCGGCCTGCAGCCGTCGGAGCGCCTGCTGAATGAGCTCGAGCAGGCCATTATCTATGAGAACCCGCACATTCTGGTACTGGACAAACCGGCCGGGCTGGCCGTGCACTCCGGTTCCGGCATCAGCTACGGCGTTATCGACGCAATGCGTCGGTTGCGTCCCGATAACGAGATCGAACTGGTGCATCGCCTCGATCGCGACACCAGCGGCTGCCTTTTGTTTGCCCTGCACCGGCAATCCTTGCTGGCGCTGCAATCGATGCTGCGCGACAACAGTCTGCGCAAGCACTACTGCGCGGTGGTTCGCGGTAGCTGGCCAGCAAACCTGACCGAAATAAATCTGGCGCTGCAAAAATACCATCTCGCTAATGGCGAAAGACGCATGCGCGTCGACGCTGCAGGGAAAGCGGCGCAAAGTCGGGTGCAACTGTTGCAGTCCGGCAAACAATTCAGCGTGATCCGGGTGGAACTCATCACCGGACGCACGCATCAAATACGCGTGCACTGCCAGGCGCAGGGACACGAAATTGCCGGCGACGACAAGTACGGCAACGCGGATTTCAATCGCGATATGCGACGACGCGGCATTCGCCGGCTGATGCTGCATGCCGCAAGCCTCGAATTGCCACAGACTGACTATACTTCCGAGATCGTCATCAATGCGCCGCTGCCGAAACCTTTTGAATTATTGATGAACGCAAGCTGATCTGGTGAACCTGCCGCGCGCAGCAAGCTGAAAACAACTGACACAGGAAACAAAATGAGCACAACCCAGGATAACAACGAACAGCCCGAATCGACGGATCACAGGAAGGACCAGGCCGTCGTCGACAGGCTGGTTTTCGCGGCGCTGCGAGAGCAGACCCGGGCGCGCCGCTGGCGCATCGGCTTCATGCTGTTTTTCATCGGTTACCTGAGCGTCGTGACGACCATGCTGTTTGTCAAAAGCGATGGTGGCTTCGTCATCGGCGGCGAAGCGGATGGTGAGAAACATACTGCCGTCGTCAGATTATCCGGCGTGATCGCCAGTGGCGAAGAGGGTGGTGCGGAAAGCGTCATCGCCGGACTGAAGGCAGCCTTCGAGCATGAAGATACCGCCGGCATTGTTATCGAGATCAACTCGCCGGGCGGTTCACCGGTGCAGGCGGCCTACATTTACGATGAGATAAAGCGCCTGCGAAAGCAATATGACTCGATTCCGGTGCATGCGGTGGTTGTCGACGTTGCTGCTTCCGGTGGTTACTTCGTGGCGGCGGCCGCCGATCGTATCTACGTCAATCCATCCAGCCTGGTCGGTTCCATCGGTGTGCGCATGGACGCGTTTGGATTTGTCGACCTGATGGATAAGATCGGGGTCGAGCGACGCCTGCTGACGGCTGGCGAGAACAAGGGCATGTTCGATCCTTTCCTGCCGGAACAGCCCCTGCAGAGAGCACATCTGCAAACCATGCTGAACGAAGTGCATGCTCATTTTATCGAGGCGGTGCGTAACGGCCGCGGCGATCGACTGGTCGAAAGCGAGGAAATTTTCAGCGGTTTGATCTGGAGCGGTGAAACCGCGCTAACGCTTGGGCTGGTAGACGCTTATGGCAATACCCAAAGCGTCGCTCGTGAATTTGGCGCCGAGGAGATCGTGGATTTCACTCTGCAGTCGGGCTTGCTGGAACGCATCGCCGACCGGCTGGGCGCGAGCATCGGTCAAAGCATCAGTCAAAGCCTGGCCGGCGGCCTCGGCCTGCACTGAGCAAAGATCGGGGCGTTCGGTGCAGCAGCGCTCGTGTCAGACGACCTCGATACCTGCGGCCTCGAGCATTTCCGTCAGTTTGAACAACGGCAGGCCGATCAACGCATTGGGGTCATCGCCGCGCATACGCCGGAACAGGCAGGCGCCATAACCCTCGGCCTTGAAGCTACCGGCACACTGGTACGGTTCCTCCATGCGCAGGTAATGATCGATCTGGTGATCATCGAGTTGCCGAAATTCGACTTCGAATGGCGATTCTTCGAGCAGTTCGAGACCGCTGGACAAACACATCACACAAACGGCAGTGTGAAAAACAACGGTCCGCCCCTGCGCGCTGCGCAACTGTTGTAGCGCCTTGTCGTGATTGCCCGGCTTACCCAGGATAACGTCATCCAGCAGGGCACACTGGTCTGAACCGATGACTATCGCGTCACTGTGCTGTTGCGCGACCGCCAGCGCTTTGGCCCGTGCCAGACGGCAAACATAGTCGACTGCTGATTCCCCGGCACGGGTCGACTCATCCACGTCGGGACTGACACAGTCAAAGTCGAGATGCAGGCGCTGTAAAAGCTCCCGGCGAAAGGGTGAACTGCTGGCGAGAATGAGTTGAGGTTGCACGAGTGGAATTCCAGGGCTAACGGGTGACTGTAAGGGCCGTCCCGATGGGGATTCGGCGCCGGGGGCGGAGTATATTACAGGCGCTGCCTGAAAGGCTAACGCAGCAGTGAATTGTTACTGCTTATTTAGGGCGAATTTGAATAGACAATGTTATCCACAAGCATGTAAAATCGCCGCCCTATGCGGGACAAGTTGCGTAAACGCTACCAGGTTCAAAAGGAAATGACCCAAAGTGGTCGTTTCGAGGGCGAAATCCCATTAGCGGATATGAAGCGTTTGCAGGAAATGCTGTATCTCGAGGACGCTGATCAGCAGCAGCGCAAGATTAGCGTGAAATTTGAATTTCTGCGCAGTGAGTTCGATATACCTATGCTCAAAGGGCATTTGCAGACCAATCTCGCACTGGAATGCCAGCGCTGCCTGCAGCCATTGGAAATGCCACTGGAACTGGGTTTCAGCTTGCTGATCGACGCCAGCGACGAGATTGTTCAGCACAGCAGTCAGGATACGCTGTACAGCGACGATGGCTGGATCGATATCGTCGAAGTTGTCGAAGATGAGTTGATTCTGGCAATACCCCTGGTGGCAATGCACGAGAACCGCGCCTGTAATAGTAACTGGCAAGCTTCGGCGATAACGGCCGAACCCGCCAGAAAGGAAAATCCGTTTGCAGTTCTACAACAGCTGAAAACGACAGATTAAGTTAACTGGAGATAGCCATGGCTGTTCAAAAAAGTCGCAAGACTCCCTCGAGACGAGGCATGAGACGTTCGCATGATGCGCTGGAAAGCGCAACGCTGTCGGTCGAGCCGACCACGGGCGAAACACATCGCCGGCACCACATCAGTGCTGACGGTTACTACAAGGGCCGGAAAGTCATTGCCGACAAAGTCATCGAAGATGACGACGAGTAGTATCCTCTGTTCTATATCTTGAATACGGGCGGCAATTACCGCCCGTATTCATTTTCGGATGCAGTCTGAATGGGACAAAAAGTAATTGCACTGGATGCCATGGGCGGCGACTTCGGTCCGCCCGTGACCGTGGGTGCGGCCAAGCTGGCGCTGGCAGAAATTCCAGAGCTCGAGCTCGTGCTGGTCGGGAACCAACAGTTGCTGCAGGCCGAGATCGACAAAGTCGGGCTGCGCGGACATTCGCGCATTCGCATTCAGCATGCATCGGAAGTGGTCGACATGGATGAACAGCCCGTCGTTGCGCTCAAGCAAAAGAAGGATTCGTCGATGCGCGTGGCCATCAACCTGGTCCAGGACGGCAGCGTGCAGGCCTGCGTCAGTGCTGGCAATACCGGCGCGCTAATGGCCACCAGCAAGTTCGTACTCAAGACCATCCGCGGTATCAGCCGGCCGGCGATTTGTACCGCTTTGCCGGGCATCAAGGGACCTACCCACATGCTTGACCTGGGCGCGAACCTGGAATGCGAGCCCGAGAACCTGGCCGAATTCGCGCTGATGGGCTCAGTGCTGGCGCAATCGGTGGAAGGCATCAACAATCCCACCATCGGATTGCTGAATATCGGTTCGGAAGCGGTCAAGGGCAGTGATTTGATCAAGCAGGCAAGCAAGCTCATCGCCGCGAGCGGGCTGAACTACCAGGGTTTCGTCGAGGGCGATGATATTTACAAGGGTACGGTTGATGTAATCGTCGCCGACGGTTTCGTTGGTAACGTCTCGCTGAAAACTGCCGAGGGCCTGGCCGCGCTGGTGAACCACGTGCTGCAGACCGAGTTCAAGCGTAACTGGCTGACAAAGCTGGCGGCGCTCTGCGCACTGCCGGTGCTGTCCGCGGTGCGCAGACGGCTCGATCCGCGACGCTATAATGGGGCCAGTCTGCTTGGTTTGAACGGCATTGTTGTGAAAAGCCACGGTAGCGCTGACATCAGCTCTTTCCTGAATGCCATTCGAATAGCCTCCATCGAAATTGATAAAGACGTGCCGCAGCGCATTTCCGCCGTCATCGGGGAATACTTCAGCCAGGCAAAGGAAGCAGCCTCATGAAATATGCTCGAATCATCGGCACCGGCGGTTACCTGCCCGACAACATCATGACCAACAAGGACATGGAGAAACTGGTCGACACCTCCGACCAGTGGATTCGCGAGCGCACCGGCATCGAACAACGCCACATTGCAGTAGACGGAGAAACCACCGTCGACCTCGCTGAAAAGGCGTCGCGCCTGGCCATCGAAGCCGCCGGTATCGAGGCATCAGATATCGATCTGATCATCCTGGCCACGTCTACCCCGGACAAGATCTTCCCCAGCTCGGCCTGTATTCTGCAGGCGCGCCTCGACATACACGGCTGCCCGGCTTTTGATATCCAGGCAGTGTGCACCGGCTTTATCTATGCGCTGACGGTCGCCGAGAAATTCATTCAAAGCGGCAGTGTGCGTACCGCACTGGTGGTGGGCGCAGAAGTATTCTCGCGAATATTGAACTGGCAGGACCGCGGTACCTGTGTATTGTTCGGCGACGGCGCGGGTGCGGTCATCGTGCAGGCCAGCGAAGAAACCGGCATTCTCTCCAGTCACATACACGCCGATGGCCAATACGAAAACCTGCTGTGGGTACCGCATGGCGTCGGTGATGGCTATGACCAGGTAAAGCAGGGCAAGGCCTTCGTCGAAATGCGCGGTAATGAAGTTTTCAAAATGGCGGTCAACACCCTCGGCCGCATCGTCGACGAGACGCTGGCCGCAAACAATATGAAAAAATCGGACATCGACTGGCTGGTTCCGCACCAGGCCAATATACGTATCATCACGGCGACCGCACGCAAGCTGAAGATGTCGATGGATCAGGTCGTTGTCACCGTCAACAAGCACGGCAATACCTCCGCGGCCTCGGTACCGCTGGCGCTCGACGTGGCGGTGCGCGATGGCCGCATCAAGCGGAAGGAACTGGTGTTACTGGAAGCCTTTGGCGGCGGTTTTACCTGGGGTTCGGTACTGCTGCGCTTCTAGGCCTCAGCTACACCTTCCGCTTTGGACTACAGCTAGTAGGAGGCCTGTGCTATGATCTGCCGACATGGCGCAGCCGCGCGCCGCCTGTCCGGATCACCGTTTCATGATAGACGTACTGCTCACCGACGATCACGCCCTGGTTCGAACCGGGATTCGCCGCCTGCTGGAAGACAGCAAGCTGGTCAACATCGTCGGCGAGGCCGATAGTGGCGAAGAGGGTGTCGCACTCGCCCAAAAGCTGAAACCAGACGTCATCCTGATGGATATCAACATGCCGGGCATTGGCGGTGTCGAGGCCTGTCGGCGCATCCTGCAACGTGACCCGAAGCAGAAAATCATCGTGCTTACGATTCACAACGAACAGACTTTCCCCAAGCGCATGCTTGAGATCGGCGCGCGCGGCTATCTGACCAAGGAATGTGGGGTAGACGAAATGTTGCTCGCCATCAAGCAGGTATACAACGGCAGCGCCTACATCGCCCCGAGCATCGCCCAGCAGCTGGCAATGTCGCTATTGCCGGGCAACAGGGACAATCCCATCGACCGCCTGTCACGGCGCGAGTTTCAGGTTATGTTGATGATTTCACACGGTCTGACCAATGCCGAGATCTCGGCTAAACTTTGCCTGAGTCCGAAGACGATCAGTACCTACCGACTTCGCCTGCTGGAAAAACTCGGCGCCCAGAACGAGGTTGACCTGGTCAAGATCGCGGTGGAGCAGGGGATGGTTGAATTCGGCACCGCGGAATAGGGCGCAGTGGAAGACCTTCAAGCCTGCCGGCTGTGTCCGCGACTGAACGATTACCGCAAGGAAATCAAACAGCGCCATCCGCACTACCATTGCCGGCCCGTCAGCCCCTTTGGTGTCGCAGGGGCGCGATTGCTGATCGTCGGACTCGCTCCTGGTTTGCACGGCGCCAACGCCAGCGGCAGGCCGTTTACCGGTGACGCCTCTGGCGACCTGCTGTTCCGCCAGCTCTATGCCCACGGATTTGCCAGCCAACCGAGTTCACGCTCGCGCGACGACGATATGCAACTCATCGATTGCCGCATCACCAACGCGGTCAAGTGTTTGCCGCCGGGTAACCTTCCCGTGGCTGCTGAGAAAAATGCCTGTAATCGATATCTTGCCGAGGAAGTCGACGAATTGCCCGATGGCGGCGTGTTGCTGAGCCTCGGTGGAGTTGCCCACGCGATGGTGTTGCGGGCACTCGGGTTGCGCCAGGCGGAGTACCGGTTTGGACACGCGCGGCAATACAAATTAGAACGCGGAAGGTATCTGCTAGCCTCGTATCACCCCAGTCGCTACAACATCAACACCGGCAAACTCAGCGCCGGGCGCTTTGCTCGAGTGATTGCGGACGCGCGCGGGCTGCTGCAATGAGCCAGAAAGAAGCTTTCGACCACAGGGAATTTCTTGCACACGTCAGCAGCAAGCCCGGTGTGTATCGCATGATCGACCGCAACGACAAGGTCATTTACGTGGGTAAGGCGAAAAATCTGAAGAAGCGTCTGGCCAGTTATTTTCGCAAGACCGGGCTGGCAACGCGCACGCTGTCGCTGGTCAACAACATCCATCGCATCGAGATCATCAATACGCGCACTGAAAGCGAGGCGTTGTTGCTCGAAAACGACCTGATCAAGAACCTGAATCCGCGCTACAACGTGCTCTTTCGCGACGACAAGAGCTACCCCTACATCTGCATCACCAATCATGAATTTCCGCGCCTGACCGTGTTTCGCGGCAAACCGGACAAGCGCAAAGGGACTTTTTACGGACCATTTCCAAGCGCCGGATCGGTACGCTATACGATCAACCACGTACAGCGCCTGTTTCAGCTGCGCAATTGCGAGGATTCGGCGCTATCGAATCGCACCCGCGCCTGCCTGCAATACCAGATCAAGCGCTGTACCGGCCCCTGTGTCGGGCATACCGGCAAGGACGAATACCAGCGCCAGATTGCGCAGGCGCAAATGTTCCTCGAGGGCCAAAGCAGCGAACTCATCGACCAACAGGTCGTACTGATGGAGCAGTTTGCCGAACAGCTCGACTACGAACAGGCGGCGCAGGTACGCGACCGCATCGAAACCTTGCGCCGCGTCACCGAGAAACAGTTTGTCACCGACTTTCACGGCGATATCGACATCATCGCCTGCGCGCTGCGCGACGACTTCAGCTGCATCCAGCTGTTCATGATCCGTAATGGTACGTCCCTCGGTAACAAGCCTTTCTTCAATCGCGCCCGCATCGATACCGATGCTGCCAGCCTGATCGAGAGTTTCATCATCCAGCATTACTCCAGTCATCCCGCACCGGGTGAGATCATCGTCAGCCATGAACTCGACAACATCGAAGTGCTCAGCGAATCGCTGAACCAGCTGAATCAATCCCGCGTCCGCATCTCCCAGCGCGTGCGCGAAAAGCGCCGACACGCGCTGGAAAGCGCGATAGGCAACGCCAACCAGGCGCTGGAAAGCTACCTGCTCTCGGCCAGCCTGCTGAGCAAGCGCTTACAGAACCTGGTGGAAATCCTCAATCTCGAAAGCGCACCGCAGCGCATCGAGTGCTTCGACATCAGCCACACCATGGGCGAGGCAACCAGAGCATCCTGCGTGGTGTTCGGCCGCGAGGGTGCGATCAAGAGCGATTACCGGCGTTACAACATCAAGGATATCGAACCCGGAGACGATTTCGCGGCCATGCGCCAGGTGCTGGAACGACGCTACAGCAAGCTGCAGGAACTGCCCGAGCAATTGCCCGACCTGATCCTGATCGACGGCGGCAAGGGGCAGCTCGGTATCGCGCTGGATGTGCTGGAAGCGCTCAACATTCCGACGATAAAACCACAGCTGCGAGTTTTCGGCGTCGCCAAGGGCGCCGAACGCCGGGCCGGTTACGAAGACATCATCGACGAGGAAATGAGCACTTTGAACATCCCCATGGACTCGCCGGCGCTGCTATTGATCCAGCAGATCCGTGACGAAGCCCATCGTTTTGCCATTACCGGGCACCGCCAGGCACGCGCCAAAGCACGGCGACGCTCGCGCCTCGAGGAAATTCCAGGCATCGGCGTGCGCAAGCGCCAGCTATTGCTGAACACATTCGGCGGGCTGCACGGCGTGCAGGCTGCCGGTGTCGAGGAATTAATGCAGATCAAAGGTATCAATCGGGAAACGGCGCAGGCGATCTATGATTGTTTTCACGGCTGAATGCCCTAAGCTATGAGCATGCGACTTAACCTACCCAATTCCATCACGCTGTTTCGAATCGCGCTCATTCCGCTGTTCGTCATCGTGTTTTACCTGCCGGTCAGCTGGGCCAACGTCGCGGCCACGATCATCTTTTTCATCGCCTGCGTGAGCGATTGGGTGGATGGTTACCTGGCGCGCTCGATGCAGCAGGAATCCCCTTTCGGCGCGTTCCTCGATCCGGTCGCCGACAAGCTGATGGTGGTGGTCGTCATCGTGCTGCTGGTCGAGGCGAATCCGAGCATCTACGTCGCCTTGCCATCCATCGTTATCGTCGCGCGCGAGATTTCCGTGTCGGCCCTGCGCGAATGGATGGCGCAGATCGGCAGCAGCACCACGGTCAAAGTCTCCTTTATCGGCAAGGCCAAGACCACGGCACAAATGCTGGCGCTCGGGTTCATGATTTTTGCCGAGCCGTTAATGGGGATACCGAACTTCCAGGTTGGTCTCGCGATCTATTATATCGCCGCCATATTGACCATTGTCTCCATGGTCATCTACCTGCGCGCGGCCTGGCCGGTGCTTACCCGCGAGGGTTAGCAAAATCAGTGCCTTGCCGGCTTGACAGGTGAGGGCGAATCGATAGAATAGCGGCTCTTTTGCGGGAATAGCTCAGCTGGTAGAGCACAACCTTGCCAAGGTTGGGGTCGCGAGTTCGAATCTCGTTTCCCGCTCCAGTTTTCAGGCCTCGATTCGATCGGGGCTTTTTATTGGTCATCTATATCCTATCGGGTAATATAGCGGGCTGGACTTGACGTTTCGGGCGACAATCCGAATTCCAGTCGGGCGAAAGTGGGGATAGTTTGGAGAGTTGCGAAGGCTGGGTGGCAGAGTGGTCATGCAGCGGCCTGCAAAGCCGTGTACGGCGGTTCGATTCCGCCCTCAGCCTCCATATCCCACCACCTCGTCCCGCAGGCTAACTTCAGCTCCCAGATTCTGGATGTCACTGCAATTCCATCTAAGCCCGGATGGCGAAATTGGTAGACGCAAGGGACTTAAAATCCCTCGGTGGAAACACCGTGCCGGTTCGACTCCGGCTCCGGGCACACCTTTTAAAATCAATAATTTATAGTACTTCATTCAAGTATTTTATTGGCTCTGGATTACTGTCTGATAAAGCGCATGAAATTACCGCAAATCTCCACTGATGTTGTCCAGGTCATTCTGCAGTTCGGATCAGTAGAAATAAAATAAATTATACTAAATGGGTTCACTCTAGCTATACTAAATGTATAATTAACGGCGTGAAAATCCGATACAGCAAGAAAGCTTTGAAATACCTGTTGAAGCTACAGCCGAAACTGCAAGACCGGATTCGGAATACGATCAGAAAGATTGCGGACGGTAATACTCAGGGACTGAACATCGTCGCCATGCAGGATGTGGACGCGTTTCGGGTAAGGATTGGCGATTACCGGGTAATCTACGAGATCAACGATGACGAACTCGTCTTGATTGTAATCAAGATCGGAGCTCGGGGAGATATTTACAAATGAGTGCTCAAATTATTGAAAAAGACGGTATCCCGGCGTTCGCGATTTTACCTTTTGCTGAATACGAACAACTCGTGGCAATCGCGGAAGATAAAATCGATGCTGCCGATGTACTGGCGTATCGCCAGGCCAGGGAAGAAAGCTTTCCGGATACGCTCATCGATTCGCTGGTGAAAGGCGATAATCCCATCAAGGTTTATCGCAATTATCGTCGTCTGACCCAGCAGGAATTAGCGGATCGGATTGGCAAGTCCAAGCCTTACGTTGCCAAGCTCGAAGCCGGCGAGCGCACAGGTACGATCGATGTCCTGCTCAGGATAGCCGAAGCGCTCCAGGTCGACCTTGATCAACTGGCATGAAACACATGCATTAACCGTCCTAAATACTGGCGCTGATCTTCGCCATACCGATCCTGGGGCCATATAAGTAGTTGAAATCAAAATCCGATTCGACTCGGGCTCCGGGCACCATCTAAAACGATCGTTGCTACTGGAACCTGCGGGCCCAGGGTCAACGACACAATCATCGATTCCACCAATCAATCCGGACG
>Ga0316195_10000832_pt1 | contig 13094 bp, 11 predicted proteins | sample Phised1_MG_FD_204937 | JGI IMG/M metagenome (GOLD analysis project Ga0316195, IMG submission 204937) | Coastal sediment microbial communities from Maine, United States - Phippsburg sediment 1 | ecosystem: Environmental > Aquatic > Marine > Coastal > Sediment | place: USA: Maine | collected... | reverse complement strand
AACGGCAGCACCCGCTCGAGCCAGCCCTGACCGAAGGGCGGGTCGAGGAAGACCAGGTCGAACCGCCGCCCCGCGTCGCGCGCATCCGCGATCGCCGACAGCGCGTCGCGGCGCAGCAGCGTCACCACGCGAGCGTCCAGGCGCTCCATCACCGACGAGATCGCGCCCACCGCGCGCCGATCGCTCTCGACCAGCAACACCTGCGCCGCGCCGCGCGACGCCGCCTCCAGCCCGAGCGCCCCGGTCCCCGCGAACAGGTCCAGGCAGTCGAGGCCGTCGAGTTCCCTTCCCAGCCAGTTGAACAGCGTTTCACGGACCCGGTCGGGCGTCGGACGCAGCCCCTCGACGTCGGGCACCGTCAGCGGCGTGCGCTTCCAGCGCCCGCCGATGATCCGGATCCGGTGCGCTGGGCCACCGGCCTTGCGCGCGTCGGCCCGCGAGTGGCGCACCGGCGACTCAGCGCGCCGCCGGCACGCCGGCGCCGACCACGACGGTGGACAGCGCGTCGAGCTTCAGGTGCCGGGCGAACGCGTCGCGCACCTGCTGGACGGTCACGCTCTCGACCCGCTCCGGCCAGCGGTCCAGGTAATCGAGCGGAAGCTTGTAGAAGCCGATCACCGACAGGTAGTTGAGGATCTTGCGGTTCGAATCGATGCGCAGCGCGAAACCGCCGACGAGGTTCGCCTTCGCGGCGCTCAGTTCCTCCTCGGTCGGCCCGTCGTCGAGAAAGCGCTTGAGCGTCTCGCGCACCAGCTTCAGCGCGGTGTCGGTCTGCTCCTTGCGCGTCTGCAGGCCGATGGTGAACGGGCCCGGCTGCACCGCCGGCGCGAAGTAGGAATACACGCTGTAGGCGAGCCCGCGCTTCTCGCGAACCTCGTCGTAGAGCCTGGACACGAAGCCGCCGCCGCCCAGCACGTAATTGCCGACGAACAGCGCGAACTGGTCCGGGTCGCCCCAGGCGATGCCCGGGGTCCCGACCAGAATGTGGCTCTGTGTCGCCGGATGTTCGATGCGCCGTTCCACGCCCTTCGACGCAGGCTCCACCGGGGGCAGTGCCGGCGGATCGACACCCTGCGGCAGGTGCGCCGTCAGGCGCTCGGCGAGCGCTTCGGCCTGCGCGCGGGGGATCGCGCCGATCATCGCCACCACCGCGCGCGACGCCGCGTAATTGGCTCGGTAGAACCCGACCAGATCGTCGCGCGTGATCGCGGCGACCGACTCCGGTGTCGCATAGCGGCCGTAGGGATGCTGCGGGTACAACAGCTTGCCGAAGGTCTCCTGCGCGATCGTCTCCGGCTTGGTCTGCGCCTCGCGCAGGGCCTGCATCAGGCGCTGCTTCTCGCGCTCGAGCACGTCCGCGGGAAACGTCGGCGCGCCGACGATCTGTTCGAGCGTATCGACCGCGGTCGCGAACTCCGCCTCGCTGGTCAGCGTGCGCAGCGACACGGTCGCGCGATCGTCGCTCGCCCCGGCGCTGCGCTCCGCGCCGACCATCGCGAAACGCTCGGCGATCGCGCTTTCGTCCAGACCCGGAGCTCCCTTCGCGAGCATCTCGCTGGTCAGGCTCGCGAGTCCTTCCTTGCCCGCCGGCCCGTGCCGGCCGCCGGCGTCGAAGCTGACGCTCACGTCGAACATCGGGATCGACGGTGCGTGCACGAAGTAGACCCGCGCGCCCGTCTTCGTCGTCCAGTGCTCGATCGGCAGCACCGCGCCGGCCAGCGCGGGCCAACCCGCGAGCACCAGCACCGCGAGCGCTCCCGTGCGCCGCCAGGCCGGCCGTCGACCGGCCGCGAGGCCGCGCCTTTCCGACCGGCGCATCGAGAGGAGCAACGAGCCGAACCCGGCCGCAAACCGCGAAACCTGCAGATTGATCATCGCGTCGACTCCTCAGTGCCGCATGCCGGGGGCCGGCTTGGCAGGTGCCTTGTCGAGCGGCTGCGGAAGCAGCGCGACCACGGTGAGCGAATCATCGTCGAAATACTTGCGCGCCACCGCCTGGACCTGCTCAGCGGTGATCGCGCGGATCCGATCGAGGATCCGATCCGCGTCCCGGTACGAGAAGCCGAGCACCTCGAGCCCGGCGGCCTCCATCGCCTGCCCGAACACCGAGTCGCGCTTGTAGACGCGGTCGGCGACATACTGCGCCTTGACGCGGCGAAGCTCGGCCTCTCCCACGCCCTGTTCCGCGATGCGACGGATCTCGTCGCGCAGCGCGCGTTCCAGTTCGTCGGTCGTCTTGCCTTCGGCGGGCGTGCCCGTCAGCAGAAAGAGCGTCGGCCCGCGCGACGTCATGTCGTAGCCGCTGCCGGCCCGGTCGGCGACCCTGGAGCCACGCACCACCGACCGGGTCAGGCGACCGTTCTCGTCGAGGTCGAGCACCGACGAAAGCACCTCCAGCGCGTACGGATCGCTGTCCTTTTCGACGTCGTCGAGCTTCGGCACCCGAAAGCCCATCAGCAGATACGGGTTCTTCGCCGGCGCCTTGACCCACTGCCGGCGCACCCCGCGCTGGGCCGGTTCGATCTGCGGCTTGCGCGTCGGCAGCGCACTCGACGGAATCTTTCCGTAGGTCTGCTCGGCGAGCTGAAACACCTCGTCGGGCTGGACGTCCCCGGCAACGATGAGCAGCGCGTTGTTCGGCGCATACCAGTTGTGATACCACTCCCGCGCGTCGCCGGCGGTCATCGCCTCGAGGTCGTTCATCCAGCCCACCACCGGCCTGCGCGTCGGCGACGCGATGAACGCCGCCGCCATCAGTTCCTCGTAGACGAGGGACTGCGCGTTGTCCTCGGTGCGCAAACGGCGCTCCTCCATCACCACCTTGATCTCACGTCCGAACTCGTCGTCGCTGAGCACGAGGTTCGCCATCCGGTCGGACTCGAGCGCCATGGCCTCGGCGAGCCGGGACTTGTGGATCTGCTGGTAGTAACCGGTGTAGTCGCGCGAGGTGAAGGCGTTTTCGCGCCCGCCCATCGCCGCGACGCGCCGCGAGAACTCGCCCGGCCCGATCGTCTTCGTGCCCTTGAACATCATGTGCTCGAGCACGTGGGCAACGCCGGTCTTTCCGTTGACCTCGTCGATCGACCCGGCGCGGTACCAGACCATCTGCGCCACCGTGGGCGCGCGATGGTCCTCGATGACGATCACCTTCAGCCCGTTGGCGAGCACCCGCTCGGTGGTCTGGGCGGCGATCGGTCCGGCGAAAAGGGCCAGTACGGCGAACAGCGGGAGCGTTCTCAGGAATTGCATTGTCGTTGCGTTCGATGGCGTTCGGTGGCGAATAGGCGGCGGCGCGCTCGGGCCCATCGGGCGGCCGGTCGGTCGATGAAGTTAGAATTGTGGCCCAAGTCGATCGTCAGCACGGGCGATCCCTGCACTGTCGATGCGGACGCGCCCCGCCTGACAGTCTTTCTCGCCCACCTCGGATCCGTCTCTCCCGCATCATGTTCGGTTTTCTCAGACGCAAGAAGCCCGCGCCCGCGCCGGAAACGGCGGAAGCGGGCCAGCCGCCGGCCGCGGCATCGCCGCCCGAACCGAAATCCGACCCCGCCGTCGACACGCGGGCGGGCGAAGCCGTCGGACCAGCACCCCCGGGATCCTCGGCCACGATCGAGCCCCCCGCGACGCTCGAACCGCGAAGCGCGCTTCCCGTGGCGCCCTCGCCGCCGCCGCCAGCCGCGGCACCCTTGCCGCCGACCTTGCCGGCCGCGCCGACATTGCCAGCCGCGACGACCCCACCGGCCGCGGCGGCCGACCCGTCCGCCGAGCGCCGGGGATGGGTGACGCGGCTTCGACAGGGGATGAGCAAGACGCGCTCGAACCTTTCCGGCCTGTTCGGTGGCGCGAAGATCGACGAGGCGCTCTTCGATGAGCTCGAGACCGCGCTGCTGGTCAGCGACGCCGGCGTCGAGACCACCGCACGCCTGCTCGAGGCCTTGCGGACCCGGATACGGCAGCAGCGACTCACCGATGCCTCGCAGGTCCGCGACGCGCTGCGCCAGCTGCTGACCGAGCTGCTGCTGCCGCTGGAACAGCCGATCGACATCGACCGCGCGACGCCCCTGGTGATGATGATCGCCGGCGTGAACGGCGCGGGCAAGACCACCTCGATCGGCAAGCTGGCTCACCACCTGCGGCGCGAGGGCAAGTCGATCCTGCTCGCCGCGGGCGACACCTTCCGCGCGGCCGCGCGCGAACAGCTCGCCGAATGGGGAGCGCGCAACGACGTTCAGGTCATCGCTCAACAGGGCGGCGACCCCGCCGCGGTCGCCTTCGACGCGGTGAGCGCCGGTCGCGCGCGCGGGCTCGGCGTGGTGATGGTCGACACCGCCGGCCGGCTTCCCACGCAGACCCACCTGATGGAGGAGCTGAAGAAGATCCATCGCGTGGTCGCCAAGGCCATGCCCGGCGCGCCGCACGAGGCACTGCTCGTGCTCGACGGCAACACCGGCCAGAACATGCTGGCCCAGGTGAAGGCCTTCGACGAGGCGATCGGGCTGACCGGCCTGGTGGTGACCAAGCTCGACGGGACCGCCAAGGGCGGTGCGCTGGCCGCACTCGCCAACCTGCGCCGCGAGCGGCCGATTCCGGTCTACTTCATCGGCGTGGGCGAGGGCATCGAGGACCTCCAGGCCTTCAGCGCGGCAGAGTTCGCGTCGGCGCTGCTCGACTGAAGCGCGCCCGGCCCCGGCGTCAGCCGGCTGATGCCCGCGCGGCCTGCTGCTCGTTTGCCCGAGCCCTGGGCGACGGGTCATCGGCCACGACAGTGCGGCAACGGCCTTCCTGCTTGGCCCGGTACATTGCCGCGTCGGCGCGCCCGAAGAAGGTCTGCACGTCGTCGCCCGACCTGAGCTGCGCCAGCCCGATGCTGACCGAGAAGAACGGCCGCGTGCCATCGGGCGCGGTCGGACTGCAATTGGTGAACTCGCGCATGATCCGGTCGGCGATTTCGAGCGCCATCGTCTTGTCGAGGCCGGGCAACAGCACGACGAACTCTTCACCACCGTACCGGAACGCGTAGTCGGTCGAGCGCACGCTGTTGGCGATCGTGGCGCCGAGCATCCGGATCACCGAATCGCCGAAGCCGTGCCCGAAGTTGTCGTTGACCTGCTTGAAGTGGTCGATGTCGACCACGAGCATCGACGCGGTGCGGCCGCGCCGCACGCAGCGATCGATCTCCACCGGCACCACCGAGTCGTAGGCGCGGCGATTGCTCAGTCCGGTCAGCGGGTCGAGCTGCGAGAGCAGCGACAGCTCCCGCGTCTGCGCCGCAAGCCGCTGCTGCTGCCCGCGCAGCGCCTTGACCTGTGTGCCCACCGCGGCCGCGAGCATGATGGACTCGATCCAGGTGCCCGCCGGAATCGCCTGCAGCAGGATCGGCGACCAGGGAAGCAGCCCGATATACAGGCCGATGTAGACGAGCACCGAGAACGCGAAGACGCTGAACGCCGCGAGAATCACGCGCGCAATCGGGTGCCGCTGGCGCACCGCGCGCACGACGTCGACCACCATCGCGACGATCGCGACAGACGCGACTCCGATGGCGATCGGCGGAATCATCGACCCGTCGATAAAGGGCACCGCGACCATCAGGATGGCCCACGCAGCGAGCACGGCCCCGGCAATGGTCCTTCTCGAGGTCACCGTCGCAGCGCTCAGCGTGGCGCCCACGGTGACCAGCAGTCCGCGAACGAAGAGCCAGTGGAACAGCGCCGCGGTCAGCCCGAGCGCCCCGCCCACGTGGATCACCAGCATCCGGACGTCGACCCCTTTCCCCCCGAACAGGGCGATCAGCGGATCCAGCAGGCCCACCGTCATCGCGTAAAAGCCGGCCAGCGCGAGCGCCGACACCGAGAACGCGAGCAGCCCGCTGAAGCGGGTCATCGCCGCCAGCAGTGCGCAGTAGATCGCCAGCGCGACGATGCCGCCGGCCAGCACCCCGCCGAGCAGGCTGCGCTTGATCGCATCCAGGTGAAGTTCGGACGCCGGCACGATCGCCGGCCTGAACATCACCGACGACGGCCCCGCGACCTCGACGAGAAAGGTGGTCTTGCCGGTGGGTTCGAGCCGCAGCGGCAGCATTGCGTAGCGAATCCGCGGGTTGCCGTCCGAGGCCAGCGGGTACTCGCCCTCCGGGACGATCGCCCAGACCCCATCGGCGCCCTGGCGATGGAGCGAGACGCGATTCGCGAAGGGATTGCCCAGCTGCAGCAGCATTGGGCCCGTGCAGGACCCGGGGGCCAGCGACAGCCGCAGCCAGACCGACCCGTCGATGATCCCCCGATTGGACGAAGCCCCCGAAAGCGGCCTGAAGGATGCTGCGAGCACCTCTTCGACGTTGTGCTTGCCGGCCGGAAGCTGCGCGAACTCCACCTGCCCCGCGTCCAGCGCCATACGCTCGCAGGACTGCATTCGGAGCGGCCCCGCCGACCAGGCGGGCAGGTGGAACGCGAGCAGCAATGCCACGAACACGCCACAAGTGCGGGCGGCTCGAATCCATGCAGCTGCGCGGAACGCGGTCATCGGAACGGGCGAAGCAAAATGCCTTTGGCAGATCGACGTCGTCAGTCTGCTTCAGCCAGTCAGGGCCTCCACAGCACGTCCTACCGACGGCGCAAACGGCCGGATCAGCGGAAGCCGCCGGCAAAGCCCTGCAACGCCGGTGCCGCCGGCCGCGATCAGCCTGCCCGCGCCGCCTCCGGCTGCACCGACGGTTGTGCGTCGCGGAACGCGGGCAGCTGCATGCAAGCGTCGAAGACCCGCATGGTCCTCGGATAGCGGGACAAGTCCACCGAAAACCGCTTGGCATTGAAGACCTGAGGCACCAGACAGAGGTCGGCCATGGTGACCGACTCGCCGTGACAGAAGACGCCCCCCGCGCCGCCCGTCAGTTCGTCCTCGAGCGCCCGCAGCCCCTCGTCGCACCAGTGGCGGTACCACCCGTCGACCGCTTCCTGCGACTGGCCCAGCGTTCCCTTCAGGTACTTGAGCACCCTCAGGTTGTTCAGCGGGTGGATGTCGCAGGCGACCAGCAGCGACAGCGACCGCACCCGGGCGCGCCCGATCGGATCGGCCGGAAGCAGCTTCGGCCCGGGCCGGGTCTCGTCCAGGTACTCGATGATCGCCAGCGACTGGTTCAGCCGATGCTCGCCATCGACCAGCGTCGGCACCAGGCTCTGGGGATTGACCGCCCGGTAGGCCTCGCCCGTCTGCTCGCCGTCGGGCAGCCAGACCACCGCTGGCTCCCATGCCAGGCCCTTGTGGTTGAGCGCGATCCTGACGCGGAAAGCGGCCGAACTGCGGAAATAGGTATAGAGCTTGAACATGCGGGCTCCGGGCAAGGGAGAAGGGGAACGGGAAAGTGTAGCCGCAGGGGATTGTCGGCGTTCCATGCGGCACGAATCACGGATTGTTTCCATCCAATTCAATGAGTTATCAATTCTGTAGTAAAATACTCAACTAATGCAGGCAGCACCCCAGCCGCCTGTCAGGTTTTGGTTAGCACTCTCGACTCAGGAGTGCTAATCTTTATAGAGACGCCGGATAATGCGGCGCAACAGAAAGGATGCGATTGATGTCCAACAGGAAGACGACTGCGCTTGTTCCCGCCGCCGCCACCGGCGGCGCCATGGCGTTGCCCGCCATCGGCAATCTCGACGCGTACATTTCGGCGGTCAACCGTCTGCCGATGCTCACCGCCGAGCACGAGTCGGACCTCGCGCGACGTTTCCGTGACGACAGCGACCTGGATGCGGCGCGCGAACTGGTCATGTCGCACCTGCGTCTGGTGGTGTCGATCTCGCGCCAGTATCTCGGCTACGGCCTCCCGCACGCGGACCTGATCCAGGAAGGCAACATCGGCCTGATGAAGGCGGTCAAGCGCTTCGACCCGGAGCGCGGTGTGCGTCTGGTGTCCTTCGCGATGCACTGGATCAAGGCGGAGATCCACGAGTTCATCCTGAAGAACTGGCGACTGGTCAAGGTCGCGACCACGAAGGCGCAGCGCAAACTGTTCTTCAACCTGCGATCGTTCAAGCCCGACGCCCATACGCTGTCGGCGGAAGACGTCGAGACGATCGCGGAGCGACTGAACGTGCGCGCCCGCGACGTGGTCGAGATGGAGACCAGGCTGGGCGGCCACGACATCGCGCTCGAACCGCAGGTCGACGACGGCGAGGAGAGCTACGCGCCGATCGCCTACCTGCGCGCGCCGGAATCGGAGCCGACCCAGGTGCTCGAACGTCGCCAGTACGACCTGATGCAGAGCGAAGGCATCGAGAGTGCGCTGGCCGCGCTCGACGCCCGCAGCCGGCGGATCATCGAGACGCGCTGGCTGCGCGACGCGAGCGAAGGCGGAACGCTGACGCTGCACGACCTGGCGAGCGAATTCGGCGTGTCCGCCGAGCGGATTCGGCAGATCGAAGCCAAGGCGCTGCAGAAGATGAAAGGTTCGCTGGCGCAGTACGCCTAACAGTCAGTTGGCCGGCTCGGGACGGCGTCGGCGCATCTGCGCCACGGCTTCCGGGTCGGCTGGCAGCCGGTGACGCTTCACCGGTTGCCGTACACGCTTCCTCCTCCTTTGCCGCCCATTCACCCCCTCGGGCGGCTTTTTCTTTTCCGGCGACCGGCGCGCAACCGGCAGATCGCGGATGTGCGCGGATCGCCCTGGCTCAGGCCCGCCAGAGAGCGGAATACGCGCCGGTGATGCCGTCGAGCACCGCGTCGCACTCGCCAAGGGCCGGCCAGACCTCGAAACTCACGCCTGCATGACGTTGGCGCGCCTGCGCAATCAGTTCCGGGACGTCGTGCTTCAGGTGTCCCCCGGGCGCCCAGAAGACAGGCGCAACGACCACTCGACGCGAGCCGGCGGCCACCGCGGCGTCGATCGCCTCGATCAGGGTCGGCGCCATCCGTTCGAGAAACGCGGGTTCGACCCGTGTTTGCGGCAGCGCGCGCCGGATCCGGTCCGCCAGCGCATCGACCGGACCGCGCCATTCAGGGTCGCGCGCGCCGTGGGCGAACAGAATGAGTGATGCCGGTGCGGTGTCGCGCTCGCTGATGCTCATCGCGCGAGACTAGCACGGCGCCTCGGCCGCCGGTCGCGATCGTCTATGCTGGCGCCCCGATGAACCGCAGCCTTCACGTCCACCAGCCGCTCGCGCCGATCGCCGCGCTGCTCGTCAACGCCCTGATCTGGGGCTTGTCCTGGTATCCGTTTCGCCATCTCGATTCGCTGGGACTGCACAGCCTCTGGACGACCGCGTGGATCTACGCGTTCGCCGCGCTGCTGATCGGTGCGCGATATCCGTCGGCGATCGCCCGGGTGCTGCGTTCGCGCTGGCTGCTCCTGCTCGCCCTCGCTTCCGGGCTCACCAACGCCTTCTTCAACTGGGGTGTCACCGTCGGCGAGGTGGTTCGGGTGGTGCTGCTGTTCTACCTGATGCCGGTATGGGCGGTGCTGCTTGCCCGCTGGTTGCTCGACGAGCCCGTCGGTGCCGGCGCCGTGCTTCGCGTGCTGCTCGCGGTCGCCGGCGCGTCGGTCGTGCTCTGGCAGCCCGGCGAAACGTTTCCGCTGCCCCGCTCGCTGCCCGACTGGCTCGGCCTGGCCGGCGGCGCGGCGTTCGCGCTGACCAACGTGCTGCTGCGACGCCAGGCCGCGGATCCCGCCCCGGCCCGTGCGATGGCGATGTTCGCCGGCGGAGTGCTCGTGCCCGGCACGCTGGCGAGCGTGCTGGCCCACTCCCCTGCGACCGCAGCGCTCGTCGGCGCGCCGACCTTCGGCGCCGGAATCGCGATCGTCGCAACGCTGACCGCCGTGCTCTTCCTGGTCGCCAACCTGTCGCTGCAGTACGGCGCCGCTCGCCTGCCGACCAGCGTCACCGCGGTCGTGATGCTCAGCGAAGTGCCGTTCGCCGCCCTTTCCGCAGTGGTGATCGGCGGCGAGCAACTGTCGGCGCGAACATTGGCCGGCGGAGCGATGATCGTCGCGGCGAGCGCGCTCGCCGCGTTCTCGACACGGCCAGGCACGCAGGACTGAGAGGGCCGGCGCGACACGCGCCGAGGCCCGCCGGAACCTCAGCCCTCGTCGATCAGTCGCAGCAGGTCCTGCGCGAGCGTCTGCGCCCCCTGGCCGTGCTTGACGAACAGCCTGACGCGCCCCCTGGTGTCGAACACGTAGCTTCCGGCCGAGTGGTCGACGGTATAGATGTCGGGCCGGCTGCCGGGGACCTTCTGATAGAAGACCTTGAATTCCCTGGCCACTTTCGCAGTGGCCTCGGCGTCGCCATACAGGCCCAGGAAGCGGGGATCGAACGACGGCACGTACTGCGCCAGCAGCGCAGGGGTGTCGCGTTCCGGGTCGACGGTGACGAACAGCACCTGGACCTTGTCGGCCTTGTCGCCGAGCAGCTTCATGACCTCGGCCATTTCCGCCAGCGTGGTCGGGCACACGTCAGGGCACTGCGTGTAGCCGAAGAACACGGTGACGACCTTGCCCTTGAAATCGGCCAGGCTCCTTGGCCTGCCGTCGTGGCCGGTCAGCTCGAAACCGCGGGCGAAATCCGCGCCGGTGATGTCGGTGTTGTTGAACGCCGGCCTGCCCGAATCGCAACCCGGCAGCGCGGCGGCGAGCATCAGCATCACCACGCATGCGACGAGCAGCCGGGCGGGCGAACGCCAGTTCTTCAAGTTGATCACCGCCGCCGCGGCCGGTCCCGCCGCCATTTCACATGCTCTCGCGGTCGTGACTGGCGCCAGGCCGGCTGCAATGCTCACAGATAGTGGTCGATCAGCAGCGCGCCGAACAGCGCCGCCAGATAGAAGATCGAATAACCGAAGGTCTTCTTGGCGAGCGCGTCGGAATACTCACGCCACATCCTGTACGCATACCAGGTGAACACGCCACCCAGCACGAGCGCGCAGCCGAGATAGAACCACCCGCTCATTCCGATCACCACCGGCAGGATGGTCGTGGCCACCAGCAGCAGCGTGTAGAGCAGGATGTTCAGACGGGTGAACTCCGAGCCGTGGGTGACGGGAAGCATCGGAAGGCCGGACTTGCGGTAGTCCTCTACCCGGTACAGGGCGAGCGACCAGAAATGCGGCGGTGTCCACACGAAGATGATCAGGAAGAGCACCAGCGCCGGCGCATTGACGTCGTTGGCGACCGCCGCCCAGCCCAGCAGCGGCGGCATCGCGCCCGAGGCGCCGCCGATCACGATGTTCTGCGGCGTGGCGGGCTTCAGGATCACCGTGTAGACCACCGCGTAGCCGACGAAGGTCGCCAGCGTCAGCCACATGGTGAGCGGATTGACGAAACCGTAGAGCAGCCAGGCGCCGGCTCCGCCGAGTGCGCCCGCGAAGGCCAGCGTCGGTGCAGGCCCGATATCGCCGCGCGCCAGCGGGCGCGCACGCGTGCGCGCCATCTTGGCGTCGATGCTGCGCTCGACGAGGCAGTTGAACGCGAAGCCAGCCGCGGCGAGCAGCGAGATGCCCAGCGTGCCGAAGACCAGAATCGGCCACGGCACGGTTCCGTCGGACGCCAGCAGCATGCCGATCAGCGCGCAGAAGGCGGCGAGCATGACGATCCGCGGCTTGGTGAGCGCGATGTACTGCGAAACCAGGTCGCGCAGGTCGGTGGTCTGTGACTGTTGTAAGTGCATTGCTGGCGTTGCGTCGGCGAACGACGGGTCAGATTCGCAAAGTGGCGCGAAAGGCGCGAAAGTTTAGCACCAACAGAAGGCCCAGGAGCACCGCGGCCACCCCGTTGTGAGCGACCGCGACCGGCAGCGGCAGGCTCAACCAGACGTTGGCCAGCCCGAGCGTCCACTGCAGGGCGAGCGTCGCGAGCAACGCGGCGCCCAGTCGCTGCTCGCCGGGCGTGCGCGCCACTCTCAGGCCCAGCCAGCCGATCCCGAGCAGCACGACCACCGCGCCGATCCGGTGCGCCAGGTGAATCGCGGTCAACGCCTGAAGCGGCAGCAGGTCCCCGTCGCCGGTCCTGCCGAGTTCGCGCACGAAGTGGAAACCGTCGACGAAGTTCACCGCCGGCCACCACGCGCCCTGGCAGGTGGGCAGGTCGGTGCAGGCCAGCGCGGCATAGTTGGTGCTCGTCCAGCCGCCCAGAAAGATCTGCAGCACGACCAGCGCAAGTCCGACCAGCGCCGGCGTGCGCAGGGCCGCGACCGGCTCGGCATCGACGTATTTCCGCGCGGGCTGTTGCCTCAGCCAAAGCCACAACAGCAGCGCGAGCGTGAGCATCCCGCCCAGCAGGTGTCCGGTCACGATCGCCGGCTTCAGCAGCAGGGTCACCGTCCATTTGCCGAAAAGACCCTGCAGCACGACCACGCCGACCAGCGAGATCGCCAGCAACGGCGACTGGCCCAGCAGCGCGCGCCGGCGCCAGGCGAGCACCGCGATCGCGATGATCAGCAAGCCCACGCCGCTCGCGACATACCGATGGACCATCTCGTGCCAGGCCTTGTGCATCGACACCGGCCCATGCTCGCCGCCCTGTTCGGCGACCGCCTGAGCGATCTGATCGCTCGCGTGGATCGGCGTCAGCTTGCCGTAGCAACCGGGCCAGTCCGGGCAACCCAGGCCGGCGTCGGTCAGCCGCACCCAGGCCCCCAGCATGAGCAGCCCGAGGGTCAGCGCCGCGGTCACCGTCACCAGGCGTCTGAACGAGCGCGCCTGCGCGGATTCGCCGGGAGCGGCTGCCGGGATGGCGGGCGGAGTGGCGAGGAGAGTGTCCATGGTCTTTGTCGCCGCGTCAGCCGATGCCCGAAGCCCGCAGCAGCTTGGCGATGTCCTTCTTCATCCTGTTGGGGTCGACGTTCTTCGGGAACCGCATCATCAGGTTCCCCAGCGGATCGACGACGAAGATGTGGTCGGAGGGCTGGCCGCCCGGCGCCGGCGGGAATGCGGCGAGCACCTCAGGCGAACCGACGCGGGCGAACACCGTGCCCTCGTACTCGCGCAACAGCCGCGCGTCCGGCGTGCCGGCGTCGGACACCAGGAAAAGACGCTCGATGCGGTCGCGGTCCTTGCCGGTGGTGAGCCGCACCTGCCGGATCGCGTAGAGCTTCTCCTGGCAA